>Ga0307511_10000644_pt1 | contig 37367 bp, 35 predicted proteins | sample 13_EM_MG_FD_200266 | JGI IMG/M metagenome (GOLD analysis project Ga0307511, IMG submission 200266) | Populus trichocarpa ectomycorrhiza microbial communities from riparian zone in the Pacific Northwest, United States - 13_EM | ecosystem: Host-associated > Plants > Roots > Unclassified | place... | reverse complement strand
CATTAGTTATATTTTCCGTGATAAATTTGTTAAGGGTATGTAATTATGGACTTACGATCGTAAGCCCCGCCTTGGAACTCTGGGGTAAACTGTGGGCCATTTGGATACCACTTCTTGAAATAATTATAATAATCAGTCCTAATGTGGAAGTGTCCTAATGGGTCATCGCAGTCAAATCCCTGCTCGTTGGTCCATTAGCATTCCTTTGGGGCCTTAGTTGAGAATATTTCCCACCCTCGGGTAACCATCCAACCCATATATGTCGAGTACACCGGGGTAGTGTTTTGGCAGCCATGATCTGGTCATACCAACGTCATTGTGGAAGATAGGCACTAAGATCCCAACAGAACGATATGCGTGAGATAGCTGCTAGCTGTTAGTGGTTCGTATGTTTCCTCAGATATTCATTGCTATGGAATACCGTGGTCATGTACTCCTCCGCTCCCTCATACTTACTTGATGCGTGTTAGCCTAGTACGCCCACGAATGGAGACTGATTTACCATCCCCCTCCCCAATAGTATTCGTTCTCAATCTGGGCAAGGATAACAGTGCCCGTTCCACTACCTCCAATCTGATTGCGTGCAATTATTGGCCCAATTCTCTCAATATAAGCCTTCCAATACTCGGTATACTTTGTTCCATTTGTGCGGACTTCAATTTGCGGTAGCTGAACCAGCCAGCCAGGTAGCCCCCCTGCCGTAGTCTCGGCGTGAATCTACAATGATCTTAGTCTTTATCTCTTGTGGGTTTGTAGCAATAAGCCAGGCATACATATGGCCCGGGTCTTGCAATGATCCAAAGACCTGCAGTCTTTGCTGCCTCAAATATGGGCTATAGCTCCGTCAGGATGTGTATGACAATGTTGCTATACGTGACGAACGGAAACCTACCTGAAGGTCATGCGCCCCCGTTTCAAAGTCCCACACCCCATCAGCCGGGTTGTGAAATCCCCAGTGAAAATAGATTGAAACAGCATTATAGCCAGCTGCCCGCAGCTTCTGAAAGATATCGAGGTACAGAGTTGGAACTGGTATTCTCCCTAATTTTGTGGACACAAGTAAGTTTGCGCCAATGAGATGCAGCCACTTTGCCTAGGAACCTACAATAGTGGAATTCCCCACTGTAGATGAAGACCTTTTGGCCGTCGATATATAGGGTGGAATTGTCCCTTCACCAAAAAACATATTAGCATTTTTGAGCCTCTGTTAAATAGAATAAATATTTATAGTATGAGAACACCACAACTAACCATTTCACCTTATCACACAAACCATTATCAGACAACCTGTCTCCTCTCCAATTGAGATCTTCTCCACCCTCACCATCCCCAGCTAGAGGGTATTGGTTCTCGACTGAGAAAGGCCAGTCAGGTAGAACACTGTGTTGCAGTCTGCTTGGGTTGGATTGGACTATGAGAGCATAGGTATTCAAAAGCAGATATCCGATGCAAAAAAGCCTAACACTAATACCGGGCTGCATTGCTATGGTATGAAGCTCGGTCGTAGCCTCTTTAAAGAACCCCACTTGGAGGGGAAAAAAGGCAGGTAGGTATAATCCCGTACCCCAAATCTTCAAAGGTAGTTCAAGTATTTTTGGCAGTAAACACTCGAGTTAAGTATATCCACGTTAAATAACACAGATTCAACAGTGCTCAAGTAGGTTGGGCTAGGTAGTCTGACGGGTACAAGGAGTCTCTTGAATTGTTGCACGCGCACGTGGATTTCTACTGATATAAAGTAGCAGCTGATACTTAGATATTCTCCAGGTTAGTCGTGCGAGCCAATAACAAAATACATGATTCTCGGATGGACCCACCTATCCTATACAAAAACAGTATGAAGTCTCACGTATATGGTATTTACGTTCATGGGGTCTTGCCTGGGAGTCACGTCGCGATGCTGAGCTCGTCTTGGTCAACGTTAGGGTTCGACGCGGTTTCTGACCTCATCAGGTATCTACCTGCCCAATAAGAATCCACCCAGCTCAATTACTCGCATGGGTAAGTAAGGGCCGCGGAAGAAGTCTGTATGTTGTCTAGTCTGGCTGGCACCGGTATGTTGTCAGGAAGTGGAAGTGCGCAATGTCATGCGGAACCTCCCCGCATTTCGGGTAGGTACCGGTACATGTAGATCCTCCTAGTACAGAGAATAGTCAAGGGCGAAAAGTGATCGGACAGTGGCGTGCCAAGAACAACAGAAAGGTGGTACCAGTGTTGGAGGCTAGTACCAGTGATCAGAAATTATGAAAATCCATCGAGTTATATTACCTATGCCCGTAGATACACTGTTGTCCATATGGATCTTGAGCCTTTCCGTAGCCCTTCACTACAATCCTGCACCCTTGACGCTGTCCGATCACTTTTCGCCGTTGACTACATACTGTTAGGTAAAGACCTCGTGCCAAGCTAGTCTCGGCACCGAGACTATCAACTGGATTCGATTCTAGTCTATACTTTTTCATTCTTTTATATTTATATAACTACAAAACCATGATGTGCTGGACAAACTCCTCGCATGACATTAGGTCTTATCGACGTACAGACTTCAAAAAACAACAAAAAAAACTCAACCCGGCCTCGACCTGAACCCCAACCCCAGCAGGTAATTCTCTGGTAGCTAATAGCAGTAAAGAATGGTAAAAACAGGTATTTATGATCGGAAGCTGCTTATCCAATAAGCAAGAGTGCCCAGTAGAGGGGATCCAATAGTTAGTTTAGGCCTATTGTAAGATGGGCCAGTGTATAATTCCTTTTACTCAGACCTGGAAATCATATAATCCCGACTTGCAGTTGCCAGTAACAGAGATTACCACAATATTCAGCTACACTCAAACCGCTCTATCATCACGCCAAACCTATGTTTGGATCACTGGACGACTTGACAAAGACAGTGGGAGTGACACCACTCAACTTTTTCCAGGTACGTGGTGGCCGATGAAGTTATCGAGCATGAAAGGCAAAAACCACGAACACACCATAGTGGCTTTGTTTTGATGGCAGTTTTTTTAAATTTTTTTATTGAGGATCATGGCTTAAGTTACCTAAGCAAGCGAGTGTCTGACAAGTTGTTACAGTAATCGGACAGTAATCATACTGTAATAAGCACACTTGTGCCCACTTCCATATAGAATATCTTCAACAAAGTAGCACTATATAATGAAAAACGGTGCAACCAGACTATGAAAAACGTACCTAAAGCTCCACTACCTAATTATGTATAAAGGAAAAATAAGGAATATACAAGGGAAGCAAGAAACAGAGCGGCTAAACTGTTGATGCAGTACTGTTGAATGAATTCACAGCCAACCCAATCTTCTTGAATAGAAACTGCCTCGAACTCTCGTCCACCATCGGAATAAACGGCCCTTGCCTGTTCCCCCTCAGGTAAAGCACAATCCCGGTCTTCTCCATACTGATTGTCTGGAGTTGACGGAGCGGGATATCCCACTCACAAGAGAGTTTTTTGGATTTCACCATCATGATCCGGCTGCTCATGAGGTTAGTAATTATATGCTTATAGAGAGGAGGGGAGGAGAAAAGGGGACGAACTTGTATGTCAGCATAACCACAGAGTCATGTTCTGAAAGGTCTAGGTGCGCAATATATTCTTCGTCAAAGTACTTTCCGTTATCTAGCTGCTTGAGCCAAAATTGTCCTAAGGCTTCCCTTTGTGAATATGGGCGGACAATTCCATCCTGCGGAATAAAGCGAGTGAGTCGCACTCTATCTAGACCCTCGGCATCAAAAACGGTCGTTGTATTGCGAATGCCTTCAGTGACATTGGATGCGAGGTCGAAAATGCCTATGGCTGGCTTGGTTGCCAATCCAACAACGCCCTTACCTATCCCCTTGAAGAAGCCCAAAGCCCCCTCACGTTCAGCTCCTTCTAGAGGTTTTAGGCCAAGCCCAGTGACACCATCTACAAAACTACTCGCTAGAGAGGTTGCTCCTTGAGTGACTCCATATAAGGCATGCTTAGGTCGGTTTCGGGCTCGTGTCATACGCCTCCGGTCCTGGAATTGTTTATCTAAGGTGGCAGCAGTAAGACCTGGCATTTTTTGTGATTAATAACTATCTTAAGACCACTAGTTAACTCAACTGGATAGTTACCTTTTGAAATACTACCAGTAAACTTTGACAAACTGTCTGAAACACCGAAAACTGATTTTCTGACGAAACTGGTTGCACCCTTTGCAATCCCTATACCGAACTCTTGGGGCCGGTCAGTCATGATCAGCCCTTGGTAGGGTTCATAGAAGATGTCCATGACGCCGGAACTGATATTATTGAAGAGTCCAACAGGGTTTCCCAGGAAATCCGCTGATCCTAATACTTTGTGTACTTGTCCCAAGGCCTGTTGACTGTAATGTGTTTGTATGAGCTGGGAAAGCACTGGTAAAGAAACACGGGCATTTTCTAGCACCAGTGACATCATCCTTATTGGCGCATCGTTGATGTTTCCCATCGCCATTGTGAGAACGTTGACAAGGAACATGATCGGGTTGTGTGAAGACCGTTTATCCTCCACATTGATGACGTCAGTTCGGACAAAGGACAAATCAACTTGCATAGGTTGAATGTTCAGCACTTCAAAGTAAACATCCTTCTCGGCCTCCGTGAGCTTGGGCTCGGGAACATCTAAAGTTTCGTCACAGATCGGTTTATCATCCTCCTCCTTATCCCAGTCTGCCCCTGGAATTTTTAAGAAGTCTAGAAGAGCATAGATGAAGTCTTCATCAAGCTCCAGGGTCATCTGCTGCAACAGGAAAGTAGCGTATTTGATATAATAGACCCCGTAAGCTTCGACAGTGATAGTTAGTTCTCATTACACGAGCGGAAATTGGATACAAAGACTCACAATCATTTTTCACTCTCGTTATTGAACTATGAATCGAAGGATGGACCTCCATCTCCGATCCCGTTTTCTGAACGACACTGGGGTAAAGTACGATCGGAAAAATGCCCCCGTAGAGTTGATTGTCAATTTGAATCCATTTGACAATGAGATTCAATGTCTGGTAAAGGGAGGATTCAGTATATGTGACTTCCATATCTCGAAACGTGATATAAGCCAGTTCCTTCAGTTTTGTATTTATTAACGAAATTCCGACACCGGCGAATCGAAGTTGGGTCCGCAAAGTCACCCCGCTGTCATTATCAATCACTTCAAAGCCTGGAGTACTGGCCATACTGGTCATGGATGCGTTGGTCTTCGGTTTATACAAACTCTTCGAAGGTCTATAATCCGACAGAACGAGAGTCTGGGTAGGGCCTTCGGCGGTGACATTGATGTCAATTGTAATTGGCTCACCGTCTCTCCTCGGTATATGAAGGGGCATTAAGTTCCCAATCTCCGCTAGACGGACATGCCGTTCTTTTCCATTTGCTTGAATGACGAGCTCCTTCTTTTTCGCTGCTGGAAAATCCCAGGCATACGGCATGATGCTTCTAGGAGGCAACCTGTACCTTACAGGTCTCCAAGGAGTATCGTTATTATCTTCATCATCATCATATGGGTCCTACAACCGTCAGCAAGAGCTAACCTGGTAGGAAACCGCACACAAGTCCACTTACTGCTTGGTGAAACGTAAATTCAATGTGACTTTCGTTGCGAATTGAGAATGGCCAATTCTTAGTTTCCATGCTGATGTGCAAAAAGATAGTCGACTGCTCAGCTAGAATATCTATACGCAGTAGCTTCTGTCTTTGTGATGCCTTCGTGATTTTCAAGTGTATGCTGCCTAGATCAGAGATGTTGAAAGGCGCAGTCCTATTTTTGTCAGCAAGATACAGCACAAGAGGCGGGGCAGTAAATTACCAGCTATTATCTGCTCCAGGGAAGCAAATACATAACTGCTTCTGGTACCCAGCCTTCATGAAGTGCAATGGTAACAGCTCCCCAGGTTTTAGAGCCATAACGTTAGGTGATGCCCACTCCCGGACATTAATCTCCTCGGACAGTCGACTCTTGAGTATGAAACGCGGAGTAAGGGTGATGATTTTCGACATCTTGTACTTGCCCCTACCCTCCTCAACGTAAATTCCTATATGGATTTCCTCGTTCGGCTTTGAAGCTGATGTGAGAATAACCTCGGAAGAGCTTCCAATAGCCTCGAAGCTCTGGGGCCTGCTCCAGCTAGAGTCACCAACTTTCAAGACAGCACGGTTTTGACCATCCTCATTGGGGAACGAGAACATGTATGGTGTTGGCTTTTGCCGGGGCCCGGAGCCTGTGATCTGTTAGGACTGTAGAACAGTGAAGCATTGAGGCGACTCACCACTCTGAACTTGACCTGCGGCGGCCTTTGCACTCTGTAAAAGAGATTTAGATTTTACCATAATATCCATACCAGTCTTGTTGAGGATGACGTAAGGACTATACACAGCGACACGGAAAGCTCCACCACTCTCGGGAATCGGGCTAATCTATAGTGAGTACATGCAACACAAAACCGGAGAAAAGAATCCTACAAATAATGCAATTTCAGAGATAGCTCTAGGCGCTGATTGTCGACACACGTGAGTGTGTTTTCCCGCTCATACTCAGTGCTGTTGGAGTTAATGATCGCAAATTCACTTCGGTTAAATACTAGACGATATTAGACTAACACAAGTGTTAACTCCGCAAGGTGAGGTACCTGTATCTTGCATATCGATACTCATTAAAAGTAAATGGGACAGTTCTACTACGTGGACTGGGCTTAGTCCCCCCTTCCGAAGGAAGTTGGTCCACTCCTTTTTGGTGTTCCTATCATATATCCTAAACTTGAAGTCGTAGGGAAGAAGATTCTGAACCTCCAAGGGTGCTGACAAGCTGATTTTCATATATGGATAAGTGCTATATCTAAAATTAGGTTTGTATTCTATGCGATTATGAGATACTTCACTTACATTGTTGAAGTGGACGAGGGGGGAGAAGAAGATGGTGAGGCGGAATTCTTTCGAATATTTGCGTGCATATGGAAGCAGAATGGTGTAGTACTTTGGGGCTCGGTTGCCCTACAGACAAAGGTCCGGGTTGGTTGCCGTATCAGATCCCTCCAGAATAGTCTGTCTTGGGACCAGGTAAATCCAAACCCAGCTGAAGTCTCATTAGCCACATATAGTAACCACGGGGCCAAAAGTAGACTTACGATCAGGCCGAACAACAAAATTGTTGGTATATGCAAGCTCAATGGGAGCTGGCTGACTGTCTCCAGGTGCAATCTTGTATATCTTGATAATATTCCTCAACTCTTGATCAAGAATTCCTAGCTCAATTGGAATTTGGGTATTGTTGCTGATGAGCATGGGTGACCGGAAAGTAATATATTTGACATTGTTTGCACCAAGATGGACTTCGCAAAGCAGTAGATGAAGGACATCGCCTCTGGGAGGACGAAGAGCATATAATGTTTCCCCTTCTTTGTTGACAGGGATTTCTTTTATACTCTCATAAGGGGTGTCCTCTAGTTTAACACCAACAAGACCACTCGTTCCTTCCGGACTCAAATTCTACAACGGCACTGCATTAGCCTGTAATTTACGAAAATTTGACTGGGAATGTCTACCTCTCGCATCTTTTCCCATTCTTCGAATCTCCATGGAGCTTCTTCCCCATCATCCAACTTCACTGCCATTTGCTCGCTTTCCAGTACGGTTTCTGTCACTGCCCAAACATGCAAGCCGTAGCCTGTTTGATTACGGATCCGATATGGCGCATCGGCACCTCGTGGCTTCGTAAGCATATCCTCATCTTGTTGCATGAACTGCGCAGCTTTCATAGCCAAGGCAATTGTTTGGGAGGTGATTGTGATCTCCAACATCTTGCGGGAAAACAGATCGATCGAGAGTCTATCTGGATTTTGATTCCGCCGCATCTGGAGATGTGCATAAGCGCTTGTTTGGCAAATTGAGGCGGTGTTCAACTCACATGGAAACCAAGCTGCCACGGTTCAATGAGTGGCTCCCACGCAGACTTAGAGAAATTATATATGTTCACAAATGTCTCTAAGCTGGTATCGGCAGTCATCTGTTAAAAGTGAGTACAAAGCCTTTGAATCGTTAGTGAGAATGATACTCACCTCTCCAGTCCAGTCCTTCAATTTTACTGTAAAATGTTTCACGCTCACATCCAAAAGCGGTAATTCATGCGTATCACCAATAAGGATTACTCTCACTCCAGCAATTTCGGCCTTCAACTCTTCTCTCCGCACAGTATTCGGGCTAGTGGGTGACTTCTGTTGCGATGTTGGCGCGGATTTTGCGGTTGTCAACGACTTTGTTTTTCTCTTCACAGCCGAAGAAACTCTGTCAGTTGGGGGACGCTTCCCTGGCGCACCACCTTTGATGGGTGTGGCTTTGGCAGTAGTATCCGTTGTTTTGTCTTTCGGCTGTGACATCTCCGAAGCCTTTGCCATGATTTGTGTAGCAAGAAGAATGTCCCTAAGGGAAACACGAAGAACCAGAGGGTCAATGTTCACTGTTATGCTCGTCATTGTGTTGAATAGCCCCAGATCCTTGTTATCTAGAGAGATATTGAGATTGAAATCGTCCAGTACACGTAATCTGTTTTCATCAAACTTGTCCATTCGACACAAAAACATTCCCACTTGCGAGATTTGTAAGGTAAGTGCATGTTGCTGCGATAGAAGGACCTGCTTGGTCCCCAGAACGATGGCTTCGGAACTGCTGCTACTGGGATTGGCAATGAGGATGACCTGTGAATCAACGACGTTCACCCTGTAAGATATATTCATTGGTCGCCCGGATTGCTGGGGGGTCTTCTTGTGTGCCTGAGACTTTGTTCTGGGAGCATCATTCCTGGCTGAATCACTCGTCACTGCAGATATAGAGATGGAGTCCTCTGAGTCCGAAGCTTCGCTTAACTCTATGTCCAAGGTTTCTGCAGGCTTCGCAAGGCCCTCCATGACAAAATCTTTCAAGGCGAAGATATAATCCAAAGCAAATATAATCCTCGGGCTGTCTACTGTTAATAGTGCAACAAGATTTCGCTCGGTGCCCCCAGATATTGTCACACTTGCCATGAACTGAGAGCCATCAGTATTGGATGAAGACATGATGTTTCTGAACTTGTTTGTCCCCATACGGCGGCTATCTTTGATGTTGAAAGAATTGATTAGCAGCTCGGACTCCATGGATCCATCACTAATCATGCGGAGCTTCAAATTTGTGTTGTCTAAGTAGGCTCTGGAGAGGCTTGCGGCGTGTAAATCTCCAACTGGTTTATCTGCGTCGCACTCGAACAGCTCCATACCTATTTGGCCAATTTTGAAGACCAAATCCACCTTTGTCCATGCGCCTGGGCTTACTCGCAACTCAGGATGCATATCCACAGAATATGTGGCCAGAGAGGAAGGATTTAACTTTACTTCTGGTTCACCACTCTCAGGCACGGATAATGTAGGTGTTGGTGGGTAATTTATGTTATCTTGATCCTCTGATTCCCCCACAAAGACGGCAGGAATTGATTGTGAAAGTTCAAGCAGGAGCCGGTACTGGGTTTGAGTCAATTTCAGGTTCAGGTCAGACATTTCTCCTTGTACCTATAGCACATAAATAAGAATTAGCATCCACATACAGACATTGCCTAAATGATAGATACCTCTAGGTCTGGGCGTTGGACGTCCTCCTGATGCTCCATATATGTCATTCCAAATCCTAGATCCAGCTCATCAAGTAGCTCTAGTTCCTCTGTAACGTCTTCCCCGTAATGGAATTCTGAGGTTAGTCGAGTTTTCCGAATCCCTGTTGATATCTTGTTTACAATGTAGGGATTGCTTGAATCATCCAGTGGAACAAATTTATTTTCGGCATAGATTTCCCCCAAGTAAGCCGTGAGAAGGTCTCTAGTAGTCTCGCCTGACTCGGAAACTCTCGGAAATACGATAATCGGCGTCCGCACAATGATATCAAAGTGAATTTTGTCGGGGTTTTGGATCTGACTGGCTTGGTTCATTGCCGCTTGGCGAGCCGCATTGAACAGTGCCTGCATCTGACCAAATTTCACCGCAAAGTCAATGATCTTGCGGAAAGGTTCTTCAACAAAATTGATCTTCACGGAACCAGAACGGAGATATATTGAGGAGTTGTACCCTGGATATGAGCCATGTGCCTCTGGATCAAAAGTCTCGTAGCGGAAATCTGCCAGTTCGTCACCTTGAATGCTAACAAGCTGTCGGAGGGGCGAGTCTGATGCAGCTCCCTCGTTAATGTCGTCGATCAATGTGAAATTCCCCAACCGTGCACCAAGCCTCATCGATTTGCCACGTAAGAATATAGCAACATCAGCGCTGTTGAGGCTCAGAGTTGCAAGACGTATACCGTCATAGTTGAGGATCAAGATGATGCTCTTCAGGTCGACTTTAACCCGAATCTTGCTATCTTGAGGTGATACTGGTCGAGGAACTTGGCCAACCGGGTTTCCTATATCTGATTGTGGTGGGGCAACAACAACATCAGGATTAGTGAAAGTGGTAAGAATGAAATCCAGGAGGGTCAAAACAGTTTTTCTGGTTATGATAACATTGATAGTCGATATAGAGACATCGACATTCGTCTCAATTGCTTCATAGACAGTCATGAACTCTGGTGACTGTGGGTTGACCTTCACGTATTTGACATAGAACAGTGGTTTCCCCGAATCTGAATTGAATCCATCTGAGGTTACAATTTTCCGAAAGTCTGGGGAAGGATTCTCATCCACCAGATCTTCTATGTTGAAGGATTTTAGTAGCACTTCAGCAACCATATCAAAAGGTCGCAGGTAGAAGTCTAGTTGGAAATGCTCCGCGACGAGGATAGCAAGCTCCTTCTCTGATTCGCCACCATTGGGGTCGGAGCGAGAAAGCGAGCCTTGCAACTTGTCTACTTTGAATGTAAACTCAAATGTCTTCTGTTGTATACTTGGGAGGTTGTCTGAAATTCCATCTGAAGCTTCCTCGAATCTATCGTCCCCACCATCTTCACTCTCATCTGATATGACCAGATCTTGCTGTTGCACAAATTGGAAAGCCTTTTTTTTGGTGATGTCGGCATACGTCGGAGAAGCTGTGTCTTGTGTTGGTTGCCTGACCATCTTCTCAGGAGAAACTGGGGCAACGTCCTCGAATTTCGGTATTGCTACATCAATAATTCTCATGAGAGCTTTATATTTCCTGTCCGATATTGATGCCTGCAATACCGGAAGGTGGCCGGATATTTTGAATTTTGTCAGACTCTGCGCCTTTGGCACTATTGAAATCTGGACAACAAAGTCGATGTTAATGCGATCCACGATATAAAAATGCTTGTTGTCAGCGGTCGCATGGAGTTGAGACAAAGCCTCTTCAATCGATGGCCCGATGAGTACCTTGAAGTGTGTTAGTGGAAAGATATGCAAGCTTATAGCCTGTGCTCATACCTGTGTAGAATGGAGCTTCAACAAGAATTTATCATACATCAAGCTCTCCAGAGTGGCATAATCGTCCTCATCATATGTCTTCTGGTGCTTCCTTTGTACTTCATCAATGAGCTCTTTTTTTACCAGATCACTAGTTAGACTAATGTGACCAGCATCAATAATCAAACAGTTCGAGGTTTTTTTCGTGCAGCTCTCAGGTACAATGATAAGAGGAGCTTGAAGATCTAGCTTTGCGTTGAGGGTTTTGTGCTCCTCTAGAGCATACTCCAAACCTGCTCTTGTCTGCTGTCTAAGCCCTTCGACCGTTGCTCCTGCTGACTCCAACAGTGCCCCGATGCTCTCCATATGTCGTTCCGGGGGCTTGAAGAATTTCACAACTTCCTCCACAAATCTAGGGTTATAAATAATCTCCATACTGCGCATCTTCGCTGTGACTGAGGAGTCTGCACTTTGGTCAAGAGGATTCTGCTCGAAGGTAGCTTGGAAAAAGGGCTCATTTTGATTACTCTCCTGGGAAACTTCCGCCAGTTCGTGCTCGACATCAAGCTCCTTAGTCCTCAAGCTTTTGTCCGTAGAGACCCTCGTCTCTTTTATCCTCACTATCTGAGGATACAGAGAGCCTGGCGTAGTACCGTCAAATACCCGAAAACCAGCGAGACTTACCTCCCCATAAAAGGAATCAGGGCGTTGAAGTATCTTGGCTTTGAATGTATCGAACAGGAGCTGTAGGATTTCCGCTTGCTTCCCATGCGGATCTCTCCTCAAGGTGAAGCTTCCTGTCTGTAAGCTCGCTTCAACCTGCATCTTCACCGCCTCCCGGGGTAAGTCAACTGCTTCTGCAATGACTTTTTTCTCATCCCAATCAATGGCCTCGTAGAACTCCTTTCTTTGTTGCTCCGTCATGACTGTAGACTCTTCCTCCTGTTCCTTTGTCTGTGGCGTAGTTGACGTACCCCAAAGCCATGAACCCCAACCTTGTGCCTGCTGAGGAGCTTCTTCCTGCTTTGGGACTAATGCCTTTTCCTTTTTCAACTGGTTTCTAGCCAAAGACCTGTAGAAGCGTAAATCCTCGTAAGATAGCTTCCATTCCAGCTTTTCAAGCTCTTCTGCCTCCGCAGAATATATTGTTCTTTTCTTTTGCTTCTTGAATAGTTCAATATATCGTTTTCTATCGTCTCTCCTTTCTTCAAAGTATGCCCAAGACCATCGCCGGTTCTTTTCGTGTATTTGACTCAGGACTGCATTGCCTGCAAATCGGAACCAAGCACGAGGGTCCTGTTTAGGGGTGACTCCTTTTGGCTGGTACTTCTTATGTTGCTGATGGCGAATATAGAAATGGAAGAGATCAACCATCATCAAGGCGTCCCTGTACTGATCCTCGTCCAGCACAAACCCAATTTCATCGAAAAGGAGATTTGCCTTCATCTTTGGGGTATCATGAGATGCTTCTTTGCTCATTTCTATCCTTCCAATTCCACTAACTGGCTTCAGCACGAATTGGTGACCAGGAAGGGTATTTTCTCCGGTTGCAATGAGGTTATGGAAGGCCTGAATGATCTCATCATGTGTTGACTGTCCTCCGAAGTGATTTGCGTCCGTATTCCAATAGATAGCGAGGGACCCGAGTCGGGCAAGTTTATGGGTCACTGTCACATTCTCATGAACAAATGCTGGTTCCCAATTCTCGTTAGTGGACACCGCTGAGAACTCTTCCAAAGTGAGGCCCAGTGCAAATGGATGCTGCAAATTTGCTCGCATGTCAGCTGTATGACTCTGCTGAATGGAGATTTGAGGCACAGCTTACACCTGGGGTACTGATTGCGTCCTCATATCTGATATGTATGTTTTTGACAGTGACTTGGACATTATCAATGATCTATCACAGATCAGCTACTGCGATTTATTGTGAATGAGGAATCTAACCTTGGTTGTTAAAGATTCAGTGAAGCTCTGGTTTTTCTTTTGTTCTTCGTCGCTCATACCCGCAGCCGTTCGCTCGCTGATGAGTTCTGCGCTATTTAATTTCTCTTGCTTGAGTCTCTGTCTTCGTCGCTCCTCTTCGTCTTCGTCATACTGATGCTCACCGCTTGTTAGAACTTGAAAGTGCACAATCCGACTATAGACAACCTTATTACCTCCTGATCAGCTTTTGGGACTGCGAGCAGGTAAACATCCTCTATCAGGACTTTTACAGGCTTTCCTTTCAGATTGCTCCAAGGTATTCTGAATGGCTAGTTAGCAAAAATGGATGGAACGAACAATGGGCTGTTGGCTAGACTAACTGTAGCGTCAGTGAACCAAGATGCCCTTGGATAACGTTCAGAGGCAACTTCATCTGATCAAGAGCCTGTGATGTACAGTTAGGTCGTCGTTAAACCACTACCACTAGTCACGATATATGCATACCTCTTTTCGTAGTTGTAGGTTTCGCAATTGCACGTCCCCACTGTAAATTATGTTAATTTCAACATTGGTTGTGATACTGACGAGTCTGGATGATGATATACCTCCATATTCCTATATTCACTACATAACAATCAGATAAGTTCTTCTTGATACAAACATGTGGCAGTCAGACGTAAGCAAGAGACAGGCGCCTTACACTGCTTCGGATCAAAGTTTTGAATATACCTTCGCAGAAGCAACTAATTAGTATAAGACGTTTATCTGAAGCGTCAAAAAGGATACAATAATGCCAGCATACATTCCCAAGAACCGATTCAGCAACGTCGCCACCTGACACATAGCTGTCTCAGCCTCCAAGGCGTCAAGTTAGGCTTCACAGGAACCTTACCAGTCCTTCCAACATCTTGCCTCAGTTCTCTCCACCCGTGGTGGCTTCCTGCTTGCAAAATAAGGGTTGCGCAGCGTGAATGCTTAAAGTGGAGCAGCGTGTGGGGAAGAGTAGTGTAGATTTGCGATGTCTGGGTGTTGCGGTGCAGTTCCTTCGACTCGCTCTACATGCGGGGGTGATTATGTTACCCGATGGACTTGGTGGGGTTAAGAATTCGAACCAAGTGAACAGAACGCTGCATCCAAGAATTGAGGCGGAAAACAAGTGTAGGAGAGCTAGGTTGAGCTGATCTGAGATGTGGAACCTAGTTCTCGGTGACTTTAACGACTCTGTTACTGCTGCACTTCAGCTACCATGACCACCTACCGAGCGTCACCGAAATAATTAACGACAGCTGCACTATAGATATGCTAAATCCTGATGCACCCCAGTTTCAAGTTTTAGATGAAGTGCAAACAAGATTTTCAATTCGCATAGGAATTCAATTGCATACTTCGTAACTCTGGAAGTGGCTGCGCTTGGCAACCGGATTCAAGCTGTCAGCTACGTCATAGCAATAAATTCATCCTCAGCAAAATAAGTACACTCTCTCGCACAGCTAATAATGTTCTAATTCGGAAGAACCTGGGAAACATAGCAGTATTCAACATCACTAAATACTGAGGTACTTTAGAGTTGTCAGAACCCATTGTTTCAAAGTCCACTGGGGAGAAATGTTTCGCCCAACGATTGCTCGAGCTTCACACTCTGTGGGGCTACACAGTCCTAGCTTGTTTCTCTCAACTCCAAAACCCTCTTCCTGGGTGTCTCGCCGTTACATATGTCACCAGCTGAACCACCGAGTTCAGCTTCACTCCCCCACCATCTCTCAGCTCCGAGGAAACCTAAAGTGTAACCCCATAGGAAACACAGTCCTCCATCAAGTGAAACTCATCTCATCCTCACCGCGGAGCTTAGGATATGAGACGAGAGACAGGAAGAGAGAGGAGGAAGTGCGTGATGAAAAGTTGAGAGTTGATCCAGACTCTGTATCGTCCACTAGCACAGTCACTCCAATCTTTGGTGACCAAAAAACCAACACACCTATCAAGGAGGCAAATGATGTTGACATGTTGGCAGGCCTGACTTCTGATCTGGTAAGCCCAAACGACCCGAAACTCGAGTGTACCGTACTGAGTTTCCAGATAGAGGACAGTGAGAGATACATTCCGTTTGCAAGATGTCCCGAGGGAGGTGTTTTATATTGGTATGGCGGGTCTCGTTCCATACGTTGCCACTACAGTTTCCACTTTATACCTTGTTTGGGAGCTCAAATATTCATCATTACATGGATTGGGATACATGGTGAATAGAGAGACTGCCGAAAGTCTATTACATGTTTTAGAGCCACTGCAGGTTGGTTATGGTGCCGTTATTCTCTCATTTTTGGGCGCCATTCACTGGGGTTTGGAATTTGCTGGCTACGGTAATAGAAAATCCTTCCGAAGATATGCCATTGGTCTTATTGCGCCCGCGTTGGCATGGCCTACTGTGAGTCCGTCGAAGCACCATGTATGTCGTTAAATGGGGTGGCTACTAATCCTCCACAGATTTTATTTCCGTTGCATGAAGCGCTGCTCACGCAGTTCATTGGTTTTACGGGAATGTATTTCTTTGACACGTCGGCCACAACAGCTGGGTTAAGTGAGAATAAACAGAAACCTGACTTGAGTAAAAACTGACTAACGAGATTCCCAGCACCGCCATGGTATAGCACATATCGATTTGTTCTGACACTTGTTGTTGGTGCTTCCATAGTTATGACCCTCATCGGGAGAGGAAAAGTAAGATTTCAGGCGTCCTACTACCCTTGACAAGACACTAAGTACATACAACCTATTAGATAGGAGATGAGTTTGGGTATATTCCAAGCCCAACCGAGCACCTCAGTAAAATTCGTGCAGAACAACGGCACAATATGGAGAAGGAGCAAGAAGGAAGATTGATAAAGCTAGAACTCGAAGCTCGCCAGAACAAAAGAAAGGAGGAGGAGACTAAAACAGCAGACGGGAACTCTAAAAGCGCTGAAGAGAGTGGGAAAGAAAGCTCAGAACAACAGGAAGATGGATGGGTAGACACAAAACGGCAAGCGAAGCTAGAAACAGCACAAGGGCCTGAGCCATCCGGGGAGAAAAAGAATGTTTAAGCCCTGATCCAAAGAAGGAGAGGTTGAAGAAGAGGCTACAGGACTCGCATGAATGTTTACTTTCATATATCTTTCCACCTATGAGATATAATAATATAATTCAATTTGATTAAGTACAACCTCAAGTTATCTACCCAAGTTTTATTACCCTATGATACTATGTGGTGGAGCTACAGTACTGGTATACGTTAGTCCTGACGTAGCTACATAAAGCGATATACATAAAAGGAAAGGACAAAGGAGATTACGCACGGTTTTTGTGATCTCGTGCCAAGGCTCCTACTATACCAGTATGTTGATATTTGTTTCAAGTGGGTCTGATCGGAAGAGACTTGTGTACTGTAGATTTAGCCTCGTCTGCCTCTACGAGGGGTTGTGCAACCAGACTACCCCATCTGTATATAGCATCTCCTTTGGATACCTTGAGGATCGGATCTTCGTCAGAGTAGCCTCGGTAGGTAGCCTGTACCGCCGCCAAGCTTGGGCTTTAGGGCTCTGCCCCAGGCCCACAGACTAAGGCCACACACTTGAATTACAACGTGCCTACACATTAGCAAATTTCGCTCCCAGGCCAGGCATTGACAACGACAAACGACAACCCTCCGACAACCAAAGTACCACTACCCAGAGAAACACCATGGTAAGATATCTCTCTCCCGGAATCACTCTCAGTCAATTATACGCTGCCCTATGATCGTTTCCATCGAGGATATCACGGCTCGCATAGCTAGATACATCCGCAGTGGATTTCTCAACAGGATTCAACTCTTATTTGAGAGGTTTTCGTGTTGGCAGAACACGTCTATTTGGCTATGGGAGATTTTTACAAATTCCTGTCAAATATTGACTGTTCTTGCAATGCCTGTCTTTCCATTCACGTATAAGAAAGTTCAGTGCAATAAGATAGGCAGCAATTTTTCATTCAGGAAATTTGACTGCTCTACTCTTTGGCTTGGTCTCGACGATGGCTTCATTGCGTAGCGAGACTGTAGAGTTGATTTCTTCAAAATCTTGTGAAATTGAATTTTCGCTGATTTGGGGATTCTTCTCAATGACCTTTAGCCTCCTAAAAAAGCTGCCCCCGCCCCCTTCCCCAAGTCGAAGGCTGGTGCGAAGAAGGTTAAGGTACATTATTTACCCCTCCCGTCAGCTTATAAGACGTTATCTTACATTCTATAGAACCCTCTCCTCGAGAAGAGGAGCCGAAACTTCGGTATCGGTCAAGACGTTCAACCCAGGCGCAACCTCTCCCGCATGGTGAAATGGCCCGAGTATGTCCGCCACCAACGCCAGAAGAAGGTTCTTTTGATGCGCCTTAAGGTCCCGCCGGCCATCGCTCAGTTCAATAACACCCTCGACAAGAACCTTGCCACCCAGACCTTCCGTCTCCTCAACAAATACCGACCTGAGACCAAGGCCGAGAAGAAGGAGAGATTGACCAAGGAAGCTCAGGCAATCGCTGATGGCAAGAAGAAGGAGGATGTCAGCAAGAAGCCATACACCGTCAAGTACGGTTTAAACCACGTTGTTGGGTTGATTGAGAATAAGAAAACGTCCTTGGTCTTGATCCCCGACGATGTCGACCCAATTGAGCTCGTCGTCTTCTTGCCTGCTCTTTGCAGGAAGATGGGTGTTCCATATGCCATCGTGAAGGGCAAGGCTCGTCTCGGAACTGTTGTCCACAAGAAGACTTCTGCCGTTCTCGCATTCACTGAGGTGCGCTCTGAGGATAAGGCTGAGCTTGCCACTCTTATAACTGCCATCAAGAGCGGATACACCGACAAGTATGAAGAGGCCAAGAGGCACTGGGGTGGTGGTATCATGGGTGCGAAGGCTCAGGCCCGGATTGGTACGTTGTTGCTCATGACAAGGCTTAAAAACTATTGACGCTAACGGAATGGGAAATATAGCCAAGAAGCAGAAGGCTATCGACTCCGCCATCAAGATCTAAGCAGCCTTTTTTATTCTTTTCCTTGTTTCTCATTTTCTGGGACGTTGCACAAAAAAGGATTTGTTTTAGCTTTTCTTCGGACGTTAGGATCATGGGTCATTAAATGTAGGGTAGCGTTTGTTCCGGAAGGAATGGGATGGGTGTTCAACCTTCTAATGAAGTGTAATTCCTTTGGATTTTAATTGAATACACTGGCGTTCAGGATATCTGAGCTCTGTCCGATTCACAGTGCCTTCTGCCCTTAACCAGTTGCTGTTCGTCTTGTCATTATTGATCCATACATACGCCATGCCCTCCGTAATGAGAGCGACTTTTGCAATCCCGAACCGAAACTAAGCAAGAAGTACCTTAGTATTTTTCCCCAGATAATCGTCTAGACTTCTACCTACTCTACATTCCTGTTAGTCTGGTCATGTTCCTGCGTCCATAGCCGTCAGCAGCTTTCATGGATATTGGGTCTCTGATCTTGTGGTCTACCAAACCCAAGGTGTGGGTGCCTTGAGAACTAGTTCTGGTTGCACGAACATGTGAAAGGCTTAAAAATACCTATTCAACCTGTTCATGAAGAAGCGTGTATTCTGGCTGGGACAGAAGCGTATAGTTCCTTCAAAGGAATTATTACATCCGGCAACTTTTCGGGTCGTCCAGTTGGGGAAGAACTGGGAACTAAGTAGCATCCTTTTACTGCAGCGTCTACTAACCTCAATTCACAAGCATAACTTCGGTCCTTATTCTGCCGACCTAAAAATTCTACACAACTCATGAAGAGAATCTGGAGTCGTGTGTGCTGCAACAACATTGCCCTCATGCCGAGGACTCGCCCACCACGTACCGCGATATACTGTCCCAAGAGTTTGAGAATTCTCCCAAGGTATACCCTGGCCCACATTTTGCTAGTCCCGTTGTTTCACCCCCACTACCCCACTACCCACATTATGATCATCGCATTTACCTCCCCCGCACCGTGCTTGTGCATGGGCGCATCTCGCTCGAAATCCCACCGTGGAGGCCTGCGATAAATACCACCGCGGACTACAACGAGGGAGGTGTTTCGTAATACCAAATCCCTCCCTTCATTCTTATGGTTGGTTCCTTCCATACCCCTTTCAACCTTGGATTTGCATGTGATCATACTGATCGCTTTATCGGAATCCAGCGGGATATTCGTCTCTCAAATTCAGAGCGGAGCTCATCTCGTTGGCTACAGGCCCATTCGTTCATATATTACAGCGGCCAATATCAGACTCGTGTCCCCCAAAGTGGACAATAAAATACCGGGCATAGAGCCCGTGCAAGCTTCACATAGAAAGCACTACAATAATCCTGTTCTACTTCAGGGCCCATCCTCTATAAGTTGTCTACCTACGCTCTACCCAGAACTACAGATGTCGTTAATAAACTCATCCTCCGCAAGTACCATGAGCCGCGAAGCCTTCACAGCTGCAGTTGACCAAGGAACTACGAGTTCGCGATTTTTGATTTTTGACCCTACCGGGACGCCTAGGGCGAGCTATCAGGTAGAATTTCCGCAGATTTACCCGCATTCAGGGTGGATAGAGCATGATCCATACGATATCCTGAATTCGGTGCGTTTATGCATGGACAAGGCGATGGAAAAGTTCATACATATGGGATATAAAGTGGAAGATATCAAAGCTCTAGGAATCACAAATCAAAGAGAAACAACAGTGGGTCTTCTCAGCACATCAATATCCATTGCGGTGGGGAATCTCGTTTCAGGCTAAAGTGATACTATACATCAGGTTGTTTGGGACACGGTTACTGGAAAGCCTTTATACAATGCAATTGTATGGCCAGATACTCGTACAAAAAAGCTTGTCCATGAATTACGCAAAGCCGATGGAGCTGATAGGCTGCATGAATTGTCTGGACTACCTCTATCAACATATCCCTCCAGCGTGAAGCTGCTATGGCTACTCCGGCATGTCCCCAAAGTTCGCAAAGCATCTGAAGAAGGGCGTTTGGCATTTGGGACTGTTGATTCATGGCTATTATACAACCTTACTGGAGGTGTCGGCCGAGGGGTGCATGTTACGGATCCTTCAAATGCCTCGAGAACCATGTTCATGAACATACACACTCTGGAGTATGATGACTATTTGATTGATTGGTTTGGAGTTGGGAAGGTCAAGTTACCGAAAATTGTTGCATCATCCGACTCGGATGCATACGGCTCGATTACTGATGGGTCACTCGCTGGGGTTAGGATTTCAGGATGTTTAGGTATATTTCCTGCTTTTCTTGAACGGTTTCATGCTAACAAGTTTTCATGCAGGTGATCAGAGTGCAGCACTAGTAGGGCAGTGCGCTTTCAAGCCAGGGATGGCCAAAAATACCTATGGTACTGGATGCTTCCTTCTCTACAATACCGGTTCAAAGCCTGTAATATCGAAAAACGGGCTCCTCACCACAGTGGCCTACACTTTCAAAGGGGTGAAGGGACATGAACGTGCATATGCACTTGAAGGCTCTATTGCTGTAGCAGGATCGGCTATCAAATTTTTGAGGGATAACTTGGGACTTATCAAGCAGTCGGATGAGGTGGGGGAATTGGCAGCAAAAGTCGAAAGTATTACTTCAGGATGAGGGCTGTAATATGTGGCAAACTTGCTAATCTTGGAGCAGATAGCGGTGGAGTCGTTTTTGTCACTGCCTTTTCCGGCCTTTTTGCGCCATATTGGATAGACGACTGTAGAGGAACCATTTGTATGTTTTTCTTCACCCAAGAAAGATATCACAACAGAGCATTTCATACTAATTACACCAGTTGGAATCACACAATTCACAAGAAAAGAACATATAGCAAGAGCGACTATCGAAGCTACATGTTTCCAGACAAAGGCAATTCTTGATGCTATGGAAAAGGACAGTGGGACAGCCTTACATGCCTTGGCAGTGGATGGTGGAATGAGCAATTCTGATGTCTGCATGCAGGTGAGCTATTTACCTCTCCATTTATGCCTGAAAGATGCTTACACCCAGCGAACAGCTTCAAGCAGACATTATGGGGATTGACGTTGACCGTCCCGCAATGCGAGAAACGACTGCCTTAGGGGCAGCCATTGCTGCTGGCTTTGCAGTGGGTGTGTGGAAAAACGTTGAAGAATTGAGCATGATAAATAAGGATTGCCGAAGCACATTTACTCCGCGGACTGACCAAGCGAGTAGAGAGCGCGGGTTTGAGCTATGGGCCAGAGCTGTCAAGAAGGCAGAAGGATGGATAGATGTTGACGATGGGGTTGAAAGTGACGCAGAGGCGCCCTAGCCTGGAAATCTCACGGGATAAGCCCTGTTTTTGGCATTCAGTGGTATTGATCCACAGCACCTACAATATACCCATATATATAATACATATGTAGGGTTGTGGCCATAGATACCAGCATTTCATAACACATAGATGTATCACTAGCATGTATCTTTCCTATATACAATAGGAGACTATCCCAGTTTGGAAGTTTGTCCTACCAACTATCCATTGGCATGCTACTCAAGCGAATTGCGTAAATCTCCATAGCTCAAAGATGCAAATAATTCCTTAGAGTATTACTAGCAAGTAAAGTAGTATCGATCCAGTATCTTCTTTTGGTGCACGTGTGTTTAAGACTAGGTAGCTAAATTCTATAAACCACGGCAACGCAACTAAACAACAGTGCGCCGCATAGCCTTAGGCTGATTAGGCGTATAGACTCCAAAAAAAACAAAAAAAAACTAAACAACAGTATACCAGTTTCAGATACCCACCACGAACCAAGAGAGGAGACAGGTACAGGGACTGACGAGCTTGTGATAGCGAGTGCTTAACAGAAGAAGTACTGACGGCGAGCTCGAGAATGTGACCGAGGCCTATCCCGGTTCGCTTGCTTGATGATCTGAACTATGCCAAGAGATGGAATGAATTTAACGCTCAGTTGAGAGGTAGCTTCGCTATTTCCCGATCCGACAGTCCCTTGACTTAGTTACTTATGGCTTGATCACTACGACTTATGGTAATTGCCTTGGCGTATTTATAAAAAAACAGACTGTCACAGGTGTAGGTCTTGCATCTGCATTGTAAATCAATTGGGCAATCTGCTCATGCATTATATTAAAGTGTTTCTACAGCAATCAGACTATATTGTACCACATTTTGGCTTCTCAATCCTTGTCACCTCACCCGTTGATATCCCTTCAACCAAGGTCCCAAGGGTTTCACAAATAACACGGTACCTACGCTGACGCCATAACCATCAAAAACGGATGACGGACCTAGCCCATTGTTTATGCTAGATATAAAAAAAAAACAGTACTTGAACGTCCGCTGGCACCCGTCACAATCATTGTTGCAAGCCACATGTAGTAATTACTTAAACCATGTTGTGCTCTCGTACCCTAGAATTGCCATCGGCTGAAATTAATTTCATATAGCGATATCCGCCGCGGATAAAGCAGCAAGAGAAGAAACCAGAATCCTAGAATTTACGAAACGGTTATTATGCACGAAATTTGCGGCGTACTACTAAATGCTAGAAATTTAGAGATGCTAGGAGCAGGGCTTTCTATCCACAATGTACCCAAGCTATAATTGCGATTTCAAAAATAGCAAAAAAAATAAAACCTAAAGCTTCTGTTTTGGGGAAACGCAGAGAAAGGGCATAGTGATATTAACAGTATCAACTCCGACTCAAGTACTGTATATCTGTATATCGGTGGTACGTGATCTTAATCTTGTGCCCAGTCGATTATTCCTTAATTGTGTCTTTTGTAAATTCATATGATAAGATATAAACTGCGGTTAGCTCTGCGCTCTGATCGATATTTCTTGGGCATTGTATATTAACTGTTTACGAAAACCGTAGGAGCATGATCAGCTAATATGAGGCTTTAGCGAACAGGACTCGCTCCCAGCCGTTTCTCTTCGCTATTTCGCAGGGGATAATTTTGATAGCATTACCATTTTTTGATGTTAATTATGGTAGGGATATACATCCCCTCGGGATTAGGGCTTCAAAGTGAATTACTGCGACTCCCGGAATCCGGCTATCAATACTTACGTTACGAGAACACGTTTCGTCCGGACATAAATTAGTACTTATTTTGTAATATGTATATTCAATACTTTGAGGGAGCATGAATCGCCATATCGAATGAGAAGCACCATACCGTCCACTGAAACGGCTCTGATATTATTTTCTCGACCGTTGAGCACGCAAATTGCTAAGTAGGGTGCTACTTTATCCGAGACTGTGCAGGTGCTACCAAGCTAATTTTTTTCTCTATTTCTCTATTGGGATATCGATGTAGTTGGACCCATGCAACCATGCATAATCCTTAACAATGCAAACAAAATAGCATAAAGTTTCCTAACAAAAGGGCAGAATTACTTAAGTAGTCGCGTGAGGCAGAATATCACCTCATGGAGTGCAATTTCGGACTGGCCCGAAACCATCGAGAAGCAGCCCAGAGTCATTCATGAGATTCTGCCAACCACCCTACGCCTAGGGTATTAAACGACATAATCGACTATAATCGTGCCTTTGAATTCTCTCCATCGTGTAGGGAAGGAATACGAATACGCACAAGGTGATGGAGGCCGTTATGGCTTCGACTCCATGAGACAATACCGCTTGATTGAGATATAGGATCGGAGCGGCGGATAAGAGTGGACCCGAGGATTGTATATTGCTTTGGGATAGCTCTTTGGAGAACGAAATATTGGAGTACTGCTTCCGATCGCCCGCTACCGTTTAGGTGATGGGGATTTTTGCTATGTATATAAAGTCGATGGGAGGGACGTTAGATCCCATCCACTCCTCACAAGCAGGAATGGAAGCTATGTTTTGAATACTACATACCATACCAATTTGCACTTTTACGTCCACCGTCTCTACTAAAACTTTCTGACACACGTCAGCGTTGACTCAATTTCGCGAAGGAACCGTACAATCTCCGTGGTTGGTGTGACTCACGTGACAGAAATATGTGTGAATGGAAAAGGTTGGACTTCAAATGCGGTGAGTTTTTGAAATACCTTGCTTCCCTTCTCAGCTTGTTTCGTGGCAAGCGAATATGCGCAAGAAATTGCTCCACTGGGTTTATCCGATGACTCTGGGGCTAACTTTACTACGCCATAGGTCATCATAGAATGATACTTCACAAATTCTGTGCGACCTACATTGTTAAGCAAACTCAGGAGGGTTGTTTTTTATTTGGTGGTATTGTAGAGAAAAACGACGAACCGTGTGGTATGTATGAGACTATACGCACAACAATTTTCTCACAATCCTTTTGCGCTTTAGTTGTGTCATATGCTTTTCTCAGGCACTTTGCCGTGGTAAAAGAGGTACAATGAACTACAACCATTGGGTGTATCTAGGACTTGTTTACTTTGGTAAAAAGAGAATACTGCGGTAATCTAGCTGGCTAACGGAACATGAGTATTGAGCAGGATGGTGCCGCGGATGAGGTTCCAAGGCCTATGTTCAGTTCGGCACCCGCTACTGGCCGCGGCTTCGAGTTGAAACCGGAGACAATTGAAAACGAGACTCAGGGCAGCGAGGGTGAGGGAAAAAGTGGCTATTGGCTGAGCTTTCGGATCTCACGATTGATTGACACATATAGACGCACACAGCGAGCGGATGGGCAGGCGGATAGAGCAACGGGGTTCTGGGGTTTTTGGAGTTTTGGGGTTTTGAGTTTTAAATTGATAGATGCTTTACTTCCGGGGCGTTTGAAATTTTTTTTGCGTATTTGTTTAGATTAGATCACATTAGAATAGAGTCGTGGGTTTCCCTCAGAATAGCCATGATGGTTGTAGCGGATCTGCTCGGCGACCAAGAAGTTATATTCCACGTTAATTGCCTCCGGGTGTTTGGGAATCTGAAGTAGCGCTTTTATAATTATAGGTGGGACCAGGCTGGAGTCGAGACTGGCTGGACGTAAATAATAAACTAGCACTAGCAGTATAAACGTCACTATGGACGATACCACCACGATATCGCATATATATCCATGTACTCCCATGAAGATCATACAAAGTGCCTAGGAGTGCTTTAGCGAAGGGGCAACATTTTCCACTCTCTGGGACCACCTTTTAACTTAATCCGGTAATCGGGTTAGGGTTCAATTTGGTGTAAGTAATAGCCTGATTGTGTCGGAACCTGATCATCAAGTTGATCACTTGTATGGTTGCGTATACGGTACACGCCCAGGTATCCCCCCCTTAATCCCCTCCCCTGGCGAGATGAGGATTATATATGTACGTGTTGACCAGCATCCACCATGAATCCAGGATATTGATCTTAGCAGCTACAGCCTTCGACCTAGACTTGTCTATGCATATGTTACCTATATCATCTATTGAATTCAACGAGCCACAAAGGCCGCTCCTGGGCAATCACCCGATGCCAGGCTACAACCGGGGCTCTAGTGGTACCTATACATAAGTAGTAGGTGACAGCCAGACCCTGGGGGCCGCTGTGCCAGGGCCCATGAGTACATAACCATAATCCATGAGTATTACTTATCCAATTGCCAGACTACCTCTTCTGGCAGTCCAGTTCCAAGTCGGTTAGCGTCAATGGAACATATCCAGCACCTGCAACCATACTACAGTACTTGGCAGACTGGGATGCATACTTGTGTTTGGTTAGCTGGTTTCATGGTGGTTTATGCTTGACAATTGACCCCATGTAGCGCAATACATAGAGGCCAGGTATGACTCGCCTATAATGGGAAGCTACCCGATTGGGTCAAAAGTTTAATTAAGTATCGCGATCGTATATATACACATATATAGATAACCCGTGCACAAGCTTACCCCAAGCTCTTTACACTTCTCGCTATAATGAATCGGCCTAACGACGGAACTATTAATCAGTCAAGGCGAGCCATTATAAACTGCGACTTCACCGATCTTAATGCAATTTAACGATCTATATGCTTCGAGTGTTGAACTAAGACGGAAAAAATTTCTGCAGTCGTCTTTCACGTAAATTCCGGGGATCCCTGGCAGTTGCCTCTACTAGATGGAAGGTATCTCCATTACTACTTAGCGGATAGGAACGGGAACCTCCTACATAGGACTAGAGTACGGAAAGGAAGATATCGATCTTGTTTTGCATGTGCTAGCGAGACTCCCCGATTGTGACTGCCTTAATGAACCGCATAATTAGCGATGTGCTGTTCAGTTCACTCACTAATATGTGTTCAGTCCACTGTTTGAGATTAATAAGGTAGCTCCCTGCGGTATATTACATAAAGCAGACAGCATGAATGGGGCACAAGGACAGTCTCGGAAAATAAAATAGCGTAATCTCTAATACTAGAGTACAGCTGCAGTGCAGGTGACCGGCATTGAGATCACAAGCAACATGGGAGTGTCACGTGTTGTCTCGTCGCGTCGCGCGTTACCTACGCGGGAACCTAGCGTTGGAAATGCCTCATAAGGAATTGCATGCTTAAACTATTAGTCTATTAAGTTTCCTGGTTCGCAGGGACCAGTCTGCTCCTGGGTAATGTCGGTCACTGTAACTTCGGATTCTCGTTAAGTACGCCGGCTTCGCACGGAAACATTCGCGATCTATACTTCGTGATTACCAAGCTTCCGCTCAGCATAGGTATACGTACTTATCTCGCAACTACTAAGCTCGGCTAATATCCGGCATGTCCTCCGTGGATGCTTAGATACTAGTAGCGCTGCGTGAAAACATGAGACTTCGTTGCGCATGCGACTCTACTCTGGACTTGACAGCCAGACGAGAAGCGAGTCCCCGCCTAAATTGTCACCAGATCCTTATATCGGTAGTACCGCTAATTTCAATTTTTTGAGGGTATGCACTCGAGGTGAAACTAGTCTTAAGTCTGCATATATATTATAATTTGCGCACTACTGACTTAGTAATCATCTGTTTGAGCTTCTTGGGGGTATGAGTTTAATTCTATCTATTTAATTATGATACTAGGGTTTCATAGCTGCCAGTATTTTCGCAAATTTGGCATATTACATTGGAGTCTAAGTACGAGTAATAATATTGGATAGCAGCGCGCGAGCAAGGAGTGAATTCAGCTCATAGATGTTACACAGTAGCCCTAAATATAAAGGGAAAAACGAGGAAGCATACCAACATAATTACATAGCCGTTGGCTTTGGGGCAAGCTGAAGTACGTTAAATACCTCATGATCCGGAACTCCAATATAGCGCCATACACTCGTGACTCCTGGGAAAATAGCCCCTTTATGTGGGACTAGACTGCTTAAATGTCGAATGTCTGTCCTAGTGTAGAAATTGGAGAATAATCACCCCCAAAACTGGTCTAACTTCAACTCTGTGGGCCTCAGAAACACGTGTGTGGGTTGTGCTTCTGGCAGATTTTGTTGTAAGTCTGTGGCTTGGGCACGCTCGCGAAAATCCTATTGGGAGGGGCAAATGATGTCGCTAACAGCCACTCTACGAAGTTTCGTCGTGATTATTGATTCTATTAATGCAGATTTCATTTTATCTCAGCAGTCCTGTGCAAAGCACTATGCTTTATGAGTGACGGAACCTATATTAGCTCTAGCGATAGTTTACGCAGGCACCATAATAAATCGGCGGGCGTGAGGAGGGAGTACTAGCTGTTCTCGTAAACCCCAGTTGTTCCCCAGCCTACTCACAAGATGGGACGAGAGATGCAAAAGAAAGCGACTACCTCTTGTTCCGCAAGACTACCTAGGTACGTATATGCAAGGTTTTTTGCTATTAAGATCAGTAGCCGTATTCAAACTATCTAGCCTATGCGAGGGACTCGGCGTTGAAGAGCTCGACAACTTCTATCCACCAGGAGAGCTCCAGTCCCAAGAAGGTGTCGCGTTGCATGCCCTGCCTTACTGCCCTCACTACTGCCGCACATCACTCGTGCGCTCAAGCGCTCTGGGTCATTGTATGCCTCCTCTAGCGTTTCTCTGGTTGCACTTCTAAGTGTCCATTTTTTCTCATCTCCAATCCGTGAGCATTCTGCGTTACTTACTCTCACACCGTGAGTCCTCTGCTCTCTCGATCTTGTGCCACCACCTCTGCGGACTCCTATCCGGATTGCTACTACCTAGGCCAGTCCTTACAGGGCCTCCCTATCCCGCTTCAGGTGCCGAGGCTTGTGGTGATCAGACCACTCCACCCGCATCCAAAGTCTTCGTCATGAGGAGCTCGAGATACAACTAATCTGGACTAGCATTGAAGCTTAAGTTTTATGTTACCGATAATATGGTAGGCATTCAACTGCCCTCCTCTCATCTCATCTCATTTAAATGTATGCACTAGCTAATACAGCAGTAGATGACTATTACAATTAGACTAATGATGTGGTTATCATTAGTCTGGTTGGCACAAGCTCTCGTGGTTATCATATATACCTTCTCGGACGAATTCGGCTAGACGCCTTGGCCCGGCCGTGAGAAGAATACGAAAGTCCATGAAAGCCAGCCTGCAGCTGTGCGGTTTCTGTATGTATATATATGTATTGTGCCGCACAATGGGAGGGGAGACTTGAGCTATGGACTGACAAAGTGATTTTTTCTAGCTGAAGTCTCCTACTCACCATGCACTGAGGGAAACAACCTTCACCCACCGCTGGGCGATCTCCACTAAGCTAGTAATCTCTTTCTCTAGTCCCATGTAGTTAGGTTAGCTACAGAGGCTAGGGGGGGATTAAAGCTGTTGCACTGTGGAATACATGAGACACTAGTTCTGGGAGCCCTAGCTTTGACTTGGGGAGAAAACAGGGGCCCCCACTTTTCGTATAATCTGAGAGACTACACCTCTCGAGACCAAACTTAAAGGAGCTTGATTAAGATGCGGGGGATTCAAAAAAAGGGAAACTACTGTAGCGGTGGCGCTGAGGTGTTGGGGGGCCACTCACGACTCAATTGCAGATGAAGATTGGGAGCTGGGGCTATGAGTTAATGCCATTGTTTAAGGCCACGGCACACATGAACAGTGAACACTGGACACAAGCTGGTTTGGGCTTCAAATCCATGTCTGACACTTGTTTCCGCAGACATACTTATGTGAAACCTCACAATCAGACAGGCAGTATGTACTCTCTTGAATAGAGTAATTCTCTCGTACTTCCTGATTCAGAACCTGGGAGGTTGCTCTAAGGTACTTGGAGGCTTGCTCTTACTTGGACGCTTTCCTCAAGTAGTATCTGGCTGTCTTTTACAAGCTTGACATAGCTGAATGAAGCCTGACAAGAACAAGACAGCTAGAAAGATACAGTTAAGTGACTTGCGACCTTGTGGGTGAACCAGGTCAGCTGGCGTCAGCTTATAATTAAAGTACCACTATATCCACGCCAACGGGTCGTGACGATCCCCCAACTCATTACCAGGGAACGCATGCGCATTGACACCACCACGACGGTTACAAGCTTAAGCCTAGCGACGGACCAGCAATACCGGTAGTGGATCAGCGTATTAATCGGAAATATATTTATGTTTTGTGATCTACAGAAGGGTGATCTGATCATGAACTCGGACTATGTATCCTCATCTAGATCTATCACATGCCACACACTCTAGCTAGAGTACAATATCTAGATAAGCCGTATTCCCATACATGTGGCACATAGCTTGTAATTGAAGCGGATCCACATATACGCATAATTATACTGTATTATGAATAGATCATATTAGTACTATAGTACGTCTTTGATATATCGTAAGTCTAGATTCATATTCCAACTATCTTAAAGCCAATAGCTCCAACATTGTACGCGTACGTACGCAGTCTGGTGGGCTTCGTACAATTGACCTCATTGCACAAGCTAGTTACGAAGAAAAGCTTCACAACTAATGTGTACACGGGACACCCGCCTGTAGTAGAGGCACAGGCTTAGGCGTTATTACGCTAATGCTGCATTTCAGAAGTCGACCAATATGCATGAGCAGAGACCGCCTCTGCGGAATCTAATCAGACATTCAGCAGGCACACGCGATGTATAGTACCCTGGAGCAGCAACCACGACGATCAGCTGAAGCAGAGCTCCTGATTCCAAAAAAGATAACAATCTAACTAACAACTAGCTCACACCGGGTTAACCGGTTCTTGCGAACATTCCGTAGGATCTTTCTTGAACCTGACGGGTTCTGTTCAGGGGCACTTGCCCCACAGTAGTTTCACGCAGAACCCTAATAGATGCATTCTGTCCCAGTGACCTACCTACTCTATTTACCTGTTGAACACTGCCACTTCTTAATACCTTACACTTAAGATCTGCGCTGCAACTAGCTTGCCGTATCTCACACTGGTTTGTGCCGTCTCTCGTGGTCTCCAATTCAGAAGCGCACGAAGCGCACGGCCCGCTAGCGAACCTTCAGAGGCGCGTGTCCTACATCTAAGGCAGCTTCCCGAACCAAACAGCTGTTAAGAACCTGAAGCCTATAACTGATTGCGATATACTTAATTACTTAGGTAGGAAGGCTAAGGGAGGTCCCCTTGTGGCAACTGGGTAGCATTCCACATACACATCCGACTATCCACTACTTCGGTATATATATCTCTATCGTCGAGGCTGCTCTACCATCCTGCATAATGACATTGGAGCCTTCGAATTGTATCGTTCCTGTCATCCCCTGAGAATGTCTACCACATGATTGTGCTACTTAGTGATTGGGCAAGGCATATGTGCATAGCAACCAAAACTCCTCCAGATAACCTAGCGTTGCCTGATCACTAAGTAGCATGATTCTACTCCTATAGGTATACCTAGATCCCTCAGCATCCATGATAACCACAGAATATAAAGCTACATCGAGTGCTCTCGTGCAAGTTAGAGAAGGTGTAATTCGATAAGTCTTTTGAGTTCGTTAGATCCCCTAATAGCCTCAAGCCATTTGTTAATGGGGGGTAACTCATTGCTTCACAAATTGGCCAGAGATCTCCTAGTCACCTCTGCTAATAATCGTATTTTAGGTGGAAAGGCAGGGGAACTATCTCGCAAGTTTTCGTGGTGCTCGTATTCACTTTACTTAGAGCACTAGTATGCTGCGAGATCAGAATGTCTGGTGGATTCTTCAGCCTCTGGGTCGCCCCTGCCCATGCTGCCCCTTGTATTTACAGGAGTGCCTAGCAATGTGAAGTCCCTTCGGGGCAAAGGTAAATGGAGAATTGGATGCCAGTGGAGGAACCTACGCATCTGCATTACATACCGATTATCCAAGGCAATCGATGGGTCGGTCCATGCCGGAGCTTCACTGAATACCAATGTGTGCACAAAGTTCGATCTTTTCTGTGGGTGGCTTCCAATTTCCCACTGAGTCGTGTTCCGAAGAGATAGGTACCTAGGAGCTCGGCTAGCGCCCTGCACCTTCACGGTCTGTCCCCAACCTCCCTGCATTGTAGCAAGTGTACCCTGTTTGGGTCTCCCCGCACTTAAGCCTGCTTGATGCAGCCAATGCTTCAATATTCAATGGGCCGCGGTCTGTAACCACATACATCGGTCAGTCAAGGATCCATTCTGGCTAGGCAAAATTAAAAGTTGACCAGTGCTTGCTGTGCATCCTCTCCCACTCATGCTGTCTCTTGATTTATCGCGCCGGGGCTCTAAAAGCTCAAGGTAAAGGCACCTTAGATTTGTATGGGTGCATGGGGGGACCGCTCCCATGTGTCGCCACCTCATGGGATAGTCTGCCTCCTTGTTCCCTTTTTGGCTGCTGTACATGTGCCTCTTCACCCACATCATGACTCGGTCGGCCTAAATTTATTCGTTAAATTCATCGTCTTCTCCACACAGGAACCTGGCTAGGGTCCCCTGCAGCTACAGGACGCACCCCTTGGCTATCCAGAGCGACTACTGCTGCTCCCTTCCGCTCCAGCACCTCCTCGCTCGCTACTGTGTTAACAGATGTTGTGGAGCCTGCTATCCACCCACCCACCACAGGATTTGGAGTTGAGCGCCCCTTTCGGATTGAGCGCCCGTCTCAGTTCACAGGATTTCGACTGAGCCTGGACTACATTTGAGGAACCAGACTACATTCGAGGCTCCCTAAGCACAACCCTAGGCAAGTATGTCTCTGATCTTGCGGATTTAGCTAAATACACTGAGGCACAGCAGTATGTAATAGTGTCAGCAATAAGTGGAAATCACCAGGGGTGTAAGCCAGATCTCCTTCGCTAGGTCTGATCGGGTTGCAGCTAGACGTAATTTGGTGAAGCTCAAGCCGATACCGACTGTTTGGAGGTCTGTTCGTTGCCAGACACTAGTGGGTATCAAAGAGTGGGCACTGTGTTCCAATTTCTACGGTACCACGTGCATATCCGGCCGCAGATCTAACTTGCACAGCTCTACGCATGCACCTTGCCAGTATGGGGTAACTCCTGGTCAGCTGCAGCGTAGCTTTACCTCCTGACCTATGGCTATTGGTAACCTTACTCGTCCGCATATCTACCCATTCCACTGCATTAGCTCCTCCGACTCTTGAATGCCTGAGAGGTCGGTTGCCTTTATCGTGCTGCTCTGACGCCGCATTGCGGCCCTGGGATTATCTGGTTGCGTCATGTCTTGGTCCTAACATTCTGATTCCTATAGCTGTGAACCTACCTGTCCGTTTATATTATAGGGTAATTATCTGAGGGAAGGCCGAGTTGACTGGCCATGGACATATGTATGTAGAAGGGGCAGGGGCCGCCAGCCCGACGGAGGAAGAAAACCCCTGGGGATACGGTCCCTCATCATAGGCTAGAATAGCTTAAAATACGAGTAATGAAAAAACAAGACTGGCCGGGTCATACATTAAAATACCTACATACTTAAGATGAGACACAGCTCACAGCAGGCATGAACAAGCACTTCCCGAGAAGTAAGTACTGCATACTAATTACACCCCCCCGGCCTTTTTTCAATGATCCTGTCCCATTGGTTACTGTAACTAAGCATGGCCGATGTTATTCGCTAGTGGGTCGGATACGGTAATGGGGGCATATATCTATATTATATATATATGGGTGGCTAAAAGACTGTTACGAGGCCTGGGTGGCTGCCTTTATGCCTAGTCTTTACCAATATTGGTCATACCTAAACTTTATTATGTCTATCACATGCGGAGGAGTTTGAGGATTAAATGTATATATATACATATATATTGTAAGTGGGTAGCGGTTTACGTGTGGGGCCTTGCAGAATGCGCATACTCGGCACAGCGATGAATTGTTGCACACTGCATGCAAGCTGCACATCTGGTCGAATTCCGTGGGCCATTTGAAATCCATATCTCAGATGTGCAGCTTGCATGCAGCGTGCAGCAATTCATCACGGTACCGAGTAGATACAGCTCCGTATCATCTTTGTTCGCACCCCCACTGGTTTACACCAGAGCTGTCCATTTTTCGAAATTATCAGAATTCAACCATACAATAAATTCACAAGGGGTGCAGAACTATTTCAAAGGAGACTAGTTCTCTGACATATTGTTGTCTCAAAACCCCAAAACCGGAATTTGGGTGTTGTAGAGTTCTGCGAGGTTGGAGATATGGTTACTATGTACCTCTCTGCCTTGAGTGGATATTATGTGCTGTGGTCTTTTGGGGGTTCTATGGAAACAGATTCAGGAAAATTATATGTGAGTGAATTTAATAGCTTTAGTCCACTACCTATGACGATCTCAAGTAGTGGGCACGCAAATCAAATTCCTAAACATTTATTAAGAGGACACTTTTTGCCATTATTGCTCTGTTTTGCGTTGTTATGCGAACGAGGATGGCCTAAGTAGAGCTATAGATATAATTCCGAATATTACTGGATTCCCCAGTAGCCAAACGGAAAAGCATAGGAATAAGAGTATAGGGATATTGTGAACTATGCTATAGGGGTCTACTAAAAGTACCGGAGCAGTCGCATATATGTATTAGTTTGAAAGCTGCGACTTGGCGGCCCTGTAGCTGCGTATATGTAAATATCTTCACTTCGTTCAGGCTGGGTTTGGGTTTATAGGGACGTGAATTCAAGATTACGTACTGGTACAAATCCCGCCTGCAAAGTGTACTAGATTCTGCACCGGCCAGCCGCCGAGTCGTACAATTTTTCCCAGTGCGACTGCCCCATGAGGCCAAAAGATTTATACTATTTGGGGCACCAGTGGAATCGAGAAGGGAACTGCATGCGCAAAGTTGGGATTTATTACTATATAACTCGTCATAAATTTGTATTTAAATAGATATCAAATTTCAAACTACATTAAAGCTCTTACCAGTACTGCGATTCACCCAGTCTTGGTCGCAAAACTAAGGCCTACCAGTATAGTTACCCTGAGCTTTGCCGCACTATTCAAATTCACAAGTGTTTTATTTTTTTAAAGTAGTGTGAACAATGCGTGACTGTTTTTAGAACAGTATTAGTGGAGTCCTTGCTATGCACATTTTTATTTATTGGTATATGTACTCAGTACTCATGCGGCCCCATTAGGGGGGGCATGAGCCAGCGGAAGCCCGACTGGTTTCAGGCGGCAGACAAGTTAATCTGACTGTGCCGGTGCCTATGTACAATATAACAAAACCATGCTATTCAGCAAGGCGGTCCTGAAACTATATGTAGAGTATATACTCCATACTATATCCTTCCGGTGGGGCTTAACTCTTTGCTACCGTTCTAACCGACCAAGCTATAGCCTTCCCTTTCTAGAGCGTGGTGGCTTGTGGATGCAAAATAATTCTAGAAGAATTCCCATGCTGTAGCAGTACCCCATGAGAGGCGGCACGGGAGAAATTCCCCGAGTCTAGTTTTGCACCATGGATTGTCTGATGCGATCTGTGATAATATATATAGAGAGCTATACAGCATACGAGGCACTAGAAAACAAAGCGGAAAGTGCATCCGAAGATGCACCGGAAAATGAACTGGAAAATACACTGAATACAATATAATGCAATCATAGACGAATCAACAGAAAGAGTTGACTTTTTAAAGATAAAAGACGAGATTTCGTTGTTATTTTGGATGTTTCGAGTCGAGCGTTCCTTGACAACTCTCCGGTACACTAGTTCTAGCGCACCAGGTATTTTACGTGCGAAACAGAACCTGGAGGAGGAGGTGCTCTACGCTCTATGGGGCATGGCCCCACACACCCCCTGGCACAAGGGGAGAATACCTCGTTGTATAATTTTCTTTGCTACCCTCTATTAATCTCATTACCCTGATGTTATTTGGTGGGTCATGTTCAGTTCAGGGTAATTCCAAATTTCAAATGTGAGTGTTTTATTATTTTTTAGATTTTTTTTTAGGAAAGAGCTCAGTACTCGTATGCACATTTGTAGGGGACGTATGACAAGCCACCTGGAAACCTGTGTGGATTCAAGATTTGGCAACTTAAATCTGCCACCCCGCACAATCTATATACAGAATAGGTGGAATAAAAGAAACAAAATAACGGAGGGTGCTCGATCCTTCGAAATGCTTAAGCCTGTGCTCCAGCTCTCCCGGTTAAGCCTCTCCATTATGATAGGCTGTGTTCGATAACTTGACTCGTGGAGGATAAGGTTGCCGTATCTGGGTGTACCCAGATCAGATTCTGTCATTAAGGACTAGCCCCCCCTCCTCCCTTCTCTGGTTGCTCTACTCAACGCTCCCCAGCTCCCCTTGGTACCGCAATCCTTACCTTCATGAGATTAGCGAATATAAAGTTGCCCTACTGACTTCATTGTAATTATACTATTCTGTGACTATCTTCTCTGCCTCTCTTCATTAGCTCTCGAAATATACCCATTGCCTCATTCTCGTGCTGGCCAGCGGTACAACCAGACTTCCCCCCCCTCCCCCGGCTCACCTAGTCTGGTTGGCACTACCTCTCACCCACAAGCTTTTTGGCACTGCAGAATCAATGGCGGGTTCATATCGCTTGTCAAATCTGATATGATATGGCGTGTTAGTCTCGGAGCCGATATTCTATACGCCACAGGAAATGTCACAGAACAAAAATAATATGTAGAGCATATATTTTTTCCCTGTGGCACTGCCCCTTGGCGCACAGGGTTTTTTCTGTTTAGTTATATTTCCGCTGTTGCCTCACAACCAAGCCCTTCCCACTCGAGCGTTTATCTAGTTTCTGCAGGAGCATGATTTATTTGTCCACGTGAGCGTTGGCACGGGATTTAAGTTTTCCCACTTGAGTTGAACTTTCCAGACACGATGGCGTTTATTGTACTTTCCGCGGGACCATAGGGACCATTTATTGCTTCTGCCCGTCGTCCAGATTTACTGTGTAGCATAGGAAAAAAACAATGTGTTACCACAGCTTGCATCTGGATTGACTAAATAAGTTACCCTGAAGTCTGCCTATGTATGAGGTAGGGATATCGAGAACAGGGATAGCTCAGCCATCTTTTGGAGGATATAGCCCCAACCAGGCTAGTCTGTTGCAACCTGCTTTGCACCGGTACAGAGTTGCAACGGAATTTTGTTAAGCCTGATTATCGTAAAAGTCTATTTTGGTGCTCTGGTGCTTTCTATGGTAATTGCACCGCCTCATACGGACCCGGCTGAGGACTGCGGGGCCCCCATAGAGTCCTGTGTCAAGCCTCAATATACAAAGTCATGATTAATAGCGAGCAAGTGAGATCTAAGCTGGGGATTATTCTCGTTGGGGGTATATTACCATTAGGCTAGGAAAAAGGATAAAAGGATAGAAACTCCAATGGAAGAAACCAGAGATATAGGAACTAAGTGTCCGAGCGTTCATAAACTTCCGAAATATCGCACCTCAACACAATAATATCTGTAGCATATCGCAAAACCTGCCCAATATCGCTACCAGCATGTATTTAATTTCGCTTTTGTGATCTGAGCTCAGTGTTCGATGTTGTTGGAGGTGTGGGGATGGTGTCTATATAAATACATTAGGAAGCTTTATGCAATAATTGGGGTTGTGGCCTAATGGTAAGGCGTTGGTTTTCGGTTAACCCAGATATCCACCAAAGATTGCAGGTTCGAGTCCTGTCAGCCTCGAAATTATTTTTTAGGTGATTCTGTGGCACACGAGACCCCCCCCCCCCAATTCCCTCTACCTTTTCAA
>Ga0307511_10000642_pt1 | contig 37399 bp, 37 predicted proteins | sample 13_EM_MG_FD_200266 | JGI IMG/M metagenome (GOLD analysis project Ga0307511, IMG submission 200266) | Populus trichocarpa ectomycorrhiza microbial communities from riparian zone in the Pacific Northwest, United States - 13_EM | ecosystem: Host-associated > Plants > Roots > Unclassified | place... | reverse complement strand
CTTCCGTGGGGGTGTCCGTGCGCGCGGGGCGCACGATGTCGGTGAGGGTCGTCTCGACCCGGTCGAGGTGGTGGGACATGGCCTCGACGGCGTCCGGCTCGCTGCCGTCGATCAGCGCCTCGACGATGGCCCGGTGCTCGCGGTTGGACTGCTCGCGCCGGCCGCCGAGTTCGTTGAGGAACGCGGACTGGCGGGCCAGCGCGTCACGGATCTCCTCGATCACCCGGCGGAACACCGGGTTCTGCGCGGCCTCCGCCACCGCGAGATGGAAGAGCGTGTCCATCGCGACCCACGCGGTGGTGTCCGTCTCCCGTTCCATCCGGTCCAGCAGGTGGGCCAGGTGGTCCAGGTTCTCCGGGGTGCGGCGCAGCGCCGCGTACCCGGCGACCGGGATCTCGACATGGCGGCGCACTTCCAGCAGGTCGCTGGCCGCGTAGTCGCCGAAGGTGGGGTCCTCCACGGCGCTGGCGACCACGAAGGTGCCCTTGCCGGTCTTGGAGACGGTCAGGCCCATGGTCTGCAGGGCCCGCAGGGCCTCGCGGAGCACGGGTCGGCTGATCTCCAGGGTGCGGCACAGCTCGGCCTCGGAGGGCAGCTTGTCGCCGATGGCGTAGTCGCCGCGCTCGATGGCGCCGCGGAGGTGGACGAGCACCGCTTCCATGGCGCTGACACGCCGCGGTCCGACTCCACCTGTCTGGCTGTCTGACAGGTTCACGGACGTGATCCTCCGGGTGACGGGACAGTGCTGTCAAGCGGTCGGAAAAGAAAAATACAGAGGGCGTGCAGCCTGAAAATCCGGCTTCACGCCCTCCGTCATGATCGACCCAGCGGTGTCAGCTGTTGAGCACACCCGCGCCGAGCAGCCCGAACAGCAGGACGCCGATGATGATCCGGTAGATCACGAACGCGTTGAAGGAGTGCTTCGCGACGTACTTCAGCAGCCAGGCGATGGAGGCGTAGGCGACCACGAACGACACGATCGTGCCGACGGCCAGCGGGGCGGCACCCACGCCCGCCCCCAGGGCGTCCTTCAGCTCGTAGATGCCGGCGCCGGTCAGGGCGGGGATGCCGAGGAAGAAGGAGAGCCGGGTGGCGGCGACGCGGTCCAGGTCGAGGATGAGACCGGTGGACATGGTGGCGCCGGAGCGGGAGAAACCGGGGAACAGCAGCGCGAGGATCTGTGAACTGCCGACCAGCATCGCGTCCTTGAAGGTGGTGTCGTCCTCACCGCGCTTGTGCCGGCCCATCTGGTCCGCGGCCCACATGACACCGCTGCCGACGATCAGCGAGGCGGCGACCACCCACAGCGAGCCGAGCGGGCCGTCGATGAGCGGCTTCGCGGCGAGGCCCACGATCACGATCGGGATGGTCGCGTAGATGACCCACCACGCGAACTTGTAGTCGTGGTGGTCGCGCTCCTCCCGGTTGAACAGACCGCGCCCCCAGGCGGTGACGATCCGCACGATGTCCTTGAAGAAGTACAGGAGCACGGCGGCGATGGCGCCGACCTGGATGACGGCCGAGAACGCGACGACGGAATCGTCGTCCACGGGGATGTTCATCAGCCCCTCGACGATCTTCAGATGGCCGGTGGAGGAAACGGGCAGGAACTCGGTCACCCCCTCGACGACTCCGAGGACGGCGGCCTGACCGACGCTGATGACGCTCATGGGATCCAGTTCTTCGGGATTGGTCGACAGTGCTGTAGACAATAGCGCTGGAGGCGGTCCTGTTCGGGCGCGGGATCGGCCCGATTTCTTACGCCCACAGGGCCTGCGCGATCGACACCCCGACAAATGCCGCACCGAGGCCCGCCATCACGCTGCCGACGACGTTGGCCGCGGCGTAGAGCCCCGCCCCTGTCTCGGTCAGTCGCAGTGTCTCGTACGAGAAGGTCGAGTACGTCGTCAGGGCCCCGCAAAGGCCCGTGCCGACGAGGAGTTGGAGATGCGAGCCCGCCGCGCCGGCGGACACCGCTCCGGTCAGGGTGCCCAGGATCAGACAGCCGGTGACGTTCACCGCGAAGGTGCCCCAGGGGAAGACGGAGTCGTGTCTGGTCTGCACCGCGCGGTCGGTGAGATAGCGGAGTGGGGCGCCGACGACGGCTCCCGCGACGACCAACAGCCAGTTCACAACGACCTCTTACCCTTCCGGCCCGGTTCTCCGGAGTCGTCCGCGCGGCCCGCGTACCGAATGACCTCGCAGTCGTCGAGGATGACGAGTCCTTCGGTGACGAGTTCGTCGAGTTGCGGCAGAAAGGCCCGTACGCGCTCCTCGGTGTCCACGATCACGATGGCCACGGGCAGGTCCTCGCTGAGTGACAGCAGCCGTGTGGTGTGGATCAGGGAGGAGGCGCCGAAGCCCTCGATGCCCCGGAAGACGCTGGCGCCGGCCAGCCCGGCGGTGTGCGCGCGGTGCACGATCTCCGTGTAGAGGGGCTTGTGGTGCCAGGTGTCGTTCTCGCCGATGAAGACGGTCACGCGCAGAGCGCTGCCGGTCAGCCTGGTCATCGCTGCCTCCACTTCAGAACGCGCCGGGCCGCTGTCACCGTGAGCCACACCGCCGCGAGGGCCGCGAACAGGGTCGCAGCGAGATAGGCCAGCGCGGTGCGGGGATGGCCCGCGTCGACCAGTTTCTGGATGTCGACGGCGTACGTCGAGAACGTGGTGAAGCCGCCGAGCACACCGGTGCCGAAGAACGGCCGCACCAGCCTGTGCGCGGCCCACACATCGGTGATGACCACCATGAACACGCCGATGACGGCACAGCCGACCACATTGATCCAGAACGTCGTCCAGGGAAATCCGCCGCTCTGCGCGGGCCACCACAGGGAGGCCGCGTAGCGTCCTGTGGCCCCGATGGCGCCGCCGAGCGCGACCACCGCGACCACGGGTCCCTGACCGCGCCAGACGGACGGCCGCGGGGCCTGTGGTCGGGTGTGGACGCTCTCGGCCTCGGGAGCTGTCATGGCCGTACGTCTCCTACTCGTCGGGGGCCCGGGGGCGCACGCCTCTACAAGTAGGGACCGTTGGCGGCACCTCTGCCGCGGTTCGGGTACGGCGGGCCCCACCGCCGCGCCGCGAGGAGTGCTCGCGGCCGGGCATCAGGGTAACGCCGGGGACGTACCGGGGTCACTTCGGGGCGGGCGGCTCGCACAGCGCGATCCCGCGCTCCCGCACGCTGCCCAGCACCAGGTGCCCGGCCGCCTCGCACACGCTGGTGGCCATCCGGTACGCCGAGCCGCGCGCGACGAGGTGATGGACGACGGCTCCGTCGTCGTCGAACGCCATGGCTCCGATCATGCCGGTGGGGCGGAAGGGCACGCGCACGGCGACACGGGCCGCGGCCTGCCGTACAGCGGGTGAGGCCTGGTGGAGGAGTTCGAGCGGCGCGACGCGCGGGCCGGCCAGCGCCACCCAGATCGGCCCGTCCGGGCCGGCGCGCCAGAGGTTGTCGGGCATTCCGGGGAGGTCGTCGACGAAGGACTCGCTCCGGCCCTCCTTCGGTCCGGTGAGCCAGTAGCGGGTCAGCCGTCGGGCGCCGGTCTCCGCGACGACCAGGAAGGACTCGTCGGCGCTCGGGGCGAGCCCGTTGGCGAACTGGAGTCCGTCCAGGAGGACTTCGGGACTGTCGGCGCCGGGTGCGAGGCGCAACAGCCGTCCCGTGCCGGTGTGTTCGACGATGTCGCCGATCCACTGATCGATTGAGTAGCGGAGGCTGAAGACGGTGAAGTACGCACTGCCGTCCGACAGCGCGACCACGTTGCTGCAGCCCCGCAGCGGCTCCCCCGCCACCGAGTCGGCAAGGACGCGTACGGTTCCGTCCGTCAGGTCGACGCGCAGCAGCCCGCGCTCCGCGTCGGCCACCAACAGGGCGTTGTCCGGGAGGAGTTCGAGGCCGAGCGGCCGTCCGCCGGTGTCGGCCAGGGTCTCCACCCGCACCGTCTCGGGGTCGGTCAGTCCGTCGAGGCGCAGAATGCGGCCGTCCTCGACGCCGGTCAGCACCCGGCCGCGGGCGTCGGCCACCACGTCCTCGGGACCCACGCCTCCGATCGCGACATATTGGCGGGCGAGCAGTGCACTGGGTCGGTCCACGAACACCTCCACGGTTTACTCCGGCGCGCGTACGCTTGCTGTTCTTCCCGGTCATCGCGGCACCCGGTCACGTTCGCCGAGCGTATTCCCGGTGACCCGGATCGCGCTGCCGACAGGCCAGAAGTGAGAAGGGGGCCTCGCATGACGTGGTCGGCCGCCCGCCGCGCGGGAGCTCCCGGGTGAACCGCGTCCGCACCGCGTGGCAACGCCTCGGGCTCGCCGAACTCAACCGGCGCGGGCGGGAGTTGGAGCTGCTGCACCGAGCCATGGGCTTCGCGACGCTCGCCCTGGTCACGCTGGCGCCGCTGCTGATCGTGGTGGCCGCCGCCGATCCGATCGGGCACGGCGGATTCGCGCTGTGGCTGGTGGACGGCATGGACCTGTCCGGCCGCTCGGCCCGCGCGCTCACCGACGTCTTCACCCCGCCCCGCAAGGTCATCGGCACCACCAGCGCCTGGAGCGTGGCGCTGCTCGCGCTGTTCGGGCTGTCCTTCGCGTCGAGTGTGCAGAGCGGCTACGAGCACGTGTGGCGCCCGGCCGGCGCGCCCTGGCACCGCATCTGGCGCCAACTGATCTGGCTGGTCATGCTGATGGGCTATCTGTACGCGCAGGTGCAGACCCGCACCGTCCTCGCGGGCACGCCCCGGATCCTGCTCAGCATGACGGCCGGTCTGCTGTTCTTCTGGTGGGGCCCGCACTTCCTGCTCAACCGCCAGGTCCACTGGCTCTATCTGCTGCCGGGCGCGCTCGCCACGATGGCGGGCCTGGTCGGCCTGCGCTGGTTCTCGTACCTGGTCTTCACCCCGCTCCTGGTCACCAACGCGGTCAGCTACGGCCCGGTCGGCACGGTGCTGGTGGTGGAGTCCTGGCTGGTCGGCGTGGGCTTCGTGCTCTACGGCGGCGCGCTGGTGGGCAGGCTGCTCTGCGAGCGGTTCGGGGACCCGGACGCGTCGTTCCGCACGGAGCCGGAGACACCGGAGGGAGCGGACGCCGGGCAGGACACGGTGTGACGCTCGGCCTACCGGTCGTGCTACCAGCCCTTCTCGAACATCCGGGCCACCTCGGCGATACGGACCTCGTCGCGCCGGTAATAGGTGCGCAGCCGGATCCGCCGGGTGCGCAACAGGCCCAGGGACGCGAGGAGTTCGAGGTGGGTCTCGGCCACCTGGCGGGGCACGCCCAGCTTGGCCGCCACCGCCTCCGAGCCGACCCCTGCCTCGTCGAGATACCGATGTGCCGGGAAATGGGCAGCCGGATCTCTCAGCCACTCCAGGATGTCCAGTCGCCGCTGACTTGCCGGAGTCCTCAGCATCTCGTGCCCCTCCGTCCTGCGCGCCGCTTGCCGCGCCCCTCCACTCTCCCGCAGCACGGTCCACCGCGTCCCCGACTCGGTGCCCCTTGTCCGGGACCGACCGTTCCTGTTCGGCGCGGCAGTCGCCGCTGGGGCATGGGGCAACGGGCGGGACACGCGGAGACCGCCGGGACCGATCTCCGCTTTCCGCAACCGGAGTTGGCCGAACCACACCGCCGCAGCCGCACAAGAACACACGCGCGCCGGGCACCGGCGGACCGTAGACCCGCGGCACGTTCACCGGTCAGCAGCTCGGTGCCGTCTGCGCTGAGGCGCAGAACAACGGACGGGACACGGTAACCCGCCAGGAACCGACCTCCCGCCTCCGGAGCAGGAGTTGGCGGACCCACACCGCCGCAGCCGCACAAGAACACACGCGCGCCGGGCACCGGGCGTCCCCCTCCGCCCGCGGCTCGCGGCTCTCGCGGGCGGAGGGGAGTCGGCTCAGCCGTCGAGTCGCACGACCCGCACGACTCCGGCGGGAACCGCGAGACCGCCCGCGGCCCGCTCGCCGGTCAGCAGCTCGGTACCGTCGGCGCCCAGCGGCACCTTGACGTCCGAGGCACTGTGGTTGATCGCGAAGAGGAAACTGCCCGACTCGCCTTCCCTGCGCACGACTTCGACGTCGTACGGCAGCTCGGCGCGCGGGGCGATCCGGGCGTCCTCGGCCGCCCAGCCGAGCAGCGCGTCCAGGCCGTGGGCGTCGAGCCGGGTCGACACGTACCAGGCGGTGCCCTCGCCGAGGCGGTGCCGGGTGACGGCCGGGTGGTCGGCGGTGAGACCTTCGGCGTACGTCCAGACGGTCTCGGCGCCGCGCGGGGCCACGAACTCGGTCCATATGTCGCCGGTGAGTTCGGAGCCGTCGGGTCCGGTGATGCGCACCCGTTCGCCCGCCAGGAGCGGCGAGAACTCCTCGACGGTCAGGCCGAGTACGTCCCGCAGCGGGCCGGGATACGCGCCCTCGTGGACGGCGTCGTGCTCGTCGACGATGCCGGAGAAGTAGGAGACGACGAGGGTGCCGCCCTGCTCTACGTACCGCTGAAGGTTGCGGCCGGCCGCCTCCGTCGTCAGGTACAGGGCGGGTACGACGACAAGGGGATAGGCCGACAAGTCGGCTTCCGGGTGCGCGAAGTCGACCGTGAGGTGCCGGTCGTAGAGGGCCTCGTAGAAGGCGTCGGCACGCTCGCGGGCGTCGTGGTCCTGGCTGGGGCGCCACTCCAGCTTCTGCGCCCACCACGACTGCCAGTCCCATACGACGGCCACGTCGGCCTGGGTGCGGGTGCCGCGGATCCGGCTCAACTCCTCGACGGACGCGCCGAGTTCGACGACCTCGCGCCAGACGCGGGTCTCGGTGCCGCCGTGCGGGAGCATCGCGGAGTGGAACTTCTCGGCGCCGCGCCGGGACTGGCGCCACTGGAAGAACATCGCGCCGTCGGAGCCGCGCGCCACGTGGGAGAGGGCGTTGCGGGCCATCTGGCCGGGGGCCTTGGCGGGGTTGCGGGGCTGCCAGTTGACGCCCGAAGTGGAGTGTTCGAGGAGCAGCCAGGGGGCGCCGCCCGCGACGGAGCGGGTGAGGTCGGCGGCCATCGCGAGGTTGACGTGGGTGCGGCGGCCGTCGGTGATCAGGTAGTGGTCGTTGGTGACGAGGTCGACCTCGCGGCCCCAGGCCCAGTAGTCGACGGACTCGCACTGGCTGAGGGCGGCCATGAAGTTGGTGGTCACCGGGATGCCGGGCGCGAGGCGGTGCAGGATGTCCCGTTCCGCGATGAAGTTCTCGCGCATGGTGGCGTCCGCGAACCGCGTGTAGTCCAGCGCCTGGGCCGGGTTGACGGCTGTCGGGGTGAGGCGTGGCGGGTTGATCTGGCTCAGGTCCGCGTAGCGCTGGCCCCAAAAGGCCGTGCCCCAGGCCTCGTTGACGCCGTCGACGCTTCCGTACGTCGTCGTCAGCCAGCGGCGGAAGTGGGCGGCGCAGGAGTCGCAGTAGCAGGCGGAGACGGGGACGCCGTACTCGTTGAACACGTGCCACATCGCGAGGGCGGGGTGGTTGCCGTAGCGCTCGGCGAGTTGCGTGGTGATGTTCGCGGCGGCGGCCCGGTAGTCGGCGTTGCTGTGGCAGATCGCGCCGCGTGAGCCGAACTCGTAGCGGGTGCCGTCGGCGGTGACGGGCAGGGCCTCGGGGTGGGCGCGGTAGAACCAGGCGGGCGGGGAGACGGTGGGCGTGCCGAGGTCGACGCGGATGCCGTTCTCGTGCAGCAGGCCGATGATCCGGTCCAGCCAGCCGAAGTCGTACACACCCTGCTCGGGTTCCAGCAGCGCCCAGGAGAAGATCCCGACGCTCACCATGGTGACGCCGGCCTCGCGCATCAGCCGGACGTCCTCCTGCCAGACGCTCTCCGGCCACTGCTCGGGGTTGTAGTCCCCACCGAAGGCGAGCCTGGTGAGCCCCTTGGGTGTGGTCTCCGGCATGGATCTCTCCCGTAGTCGATCATTTGGGAACGTGCACACAGCGCGCCCTGAAGCGTTGCCCCAACATAACCGCACGTCCGTGACCGCTGACAAGTGTCCCTGATGTTTCTCTGCCGTGAATGCTGTGAACGCTCCCATAGCGGCGCTTCAGGCTGCGGGCCCGGGAGCCGTAGAGTCGTGACCATGAGCACTACGGGGGGTCGGCGCAGGCCGCCGACGATCCATGACGTGGCACGCGAGGCGGGTGTCTCGCGGGGCACTGTGTCGCGGGTCCTCAACGGCGGGCACTATGTGAGCCCGGCCGCCCAGGAGGCCGTCAACGCGGCCATCCGCAGGACCGGTTACGTCGTCAACCGGCACGCCCGCTCGCTGATCACCGGGCGCTCGGACTCGGTCGGCTTCCTGCTGACGGAGCCGCAGGAGAAGTTCTTCGAGGACCCGAACTTCAACGTCCTGCTGCGCGGCTGCACCCAGGCGCTGGCCGCGCACGACATCCCGCTGCTGCTGATGCTGGCCGGCACCGAGGACGAGCGGCGGCGCATCACGCGGTACATCACCTCCGGGCACGTGGACGGGGTGCTGCTGGTCTCCAGCCACTCCGGGAACCCGGTGGCGGAGGAGCTGAGCGAGGCGGGCGTGCCGCTGGTCGCGTGCGGCAAGCCGATCGGGCTCGGCTCCAAGATCAGCTACGTGGCCGCCGACGACCGGGACGGCGCCCGGGACATGACCCGGCATCTGCTCTCCCTGGGCCGCCGCCGTGTCGGCATGGTCACCGGGCCGCTGGACACCCCGGGCGGTGTCGAGCGCCTCGCCGGCTACAAGGAGGTGCTCGCCGAGGCGGGCGTCGAGGTGGACGACCGGCTCGTCGTCTCCGGCGACTACAGCCGGCTCAGCGGCGAGCGGGGCGCCGAGCGGCTGCTGGCCCAGGTCCCGGACCTGGACGCGGTGTTCGTCGCCTCCGACCTGATGGCGCGGGGTGTGCTGACCACGCTGGAGCGGGCCGGGCGAAGGGTGCCGGAGGACGTGGCGGTCGGCGGCTTCGACGACTCCCCCGCCGCGCTCGCGTCCAGCCCCGAACTCACCACGATGCGGCAGCCGTTCGACCGGATCAGCGCGGAGATGGTGCGGGTGCTGCTGGCGCAGATCGGGGGCGAGGACACGGCGGCGGTGATCCTGCCGACGGAACTGGTAAAGCGGGAGTCGACGTAGGAGGGGGCGGGCTTTCGCCGCGCCCCCTCGTCGCCGTCAGGCGGTCGGGTTGACGATCACCTCGGCCGTGTTGTTCGCGGTGTCCGGGTCGAAGGGGGCGGGCCGGTCGGCGTGCGGGTGGACGATGACGCGGCCGGTCGCGTCGGGGACGACCCGGTCGATGCGCAGCTGGAACGGGAAGCTGACGTCCGTGTCGGGCCCTGCCCAGATGGGCAGGGAGCAGGCGTAGTGGGCGATGGCCGGGTCGTCGCCCGACGCCCAGGCGCCGCGACAGTCGGCGGGCACGGACGTGGCGGTGGTGCCCTCCGGGAGATAGAAGTCGACCACGGCGACCGGGTCGCCGGAGCCGGCGTTGGCGACCCAGGCCGGGCCGTCGTTGGTGAACCGGATGGCGGCGGTGACGGTGTCGCCGACCGCACCGCTCACCTCGGTGCCGTGCGCGACGAAGTCGGCGGTGTTGTCGGCGTCGATGTTCCAGGCGCGGCCGTTGTCCGAGCTGTCCAGGTCGGTGACGCCGTCGACGGGCTCGATGCCGTAGTCGAACCTCTCGAAGAGCGCGTGGTCGTTGACGGTGAGCCGCAGCGGCGCGGGCAGTTCGACGGTGGCGCCGGGCGCGATGTCGGTGTCGAAGGCGCAGGTCGCGTGCGTCATGGGCATGTAGGTGCCGCCGGCGTCCGGCTCGGTGTAGGTGCACTGCGGGTAGCGGGTGACGACGTCGAGGCCGTACGTCGCGTACAGCTGCACGGTGAAGCCGTGGGCGGTCTCGTTGCCGGTGTTGGTGACGGCGAACGGCACAGTGAGGTCGGTGCCGGGCGCGACGCCGGTCGTGTCCTGCGAGGCGGCGATGCCGAGGTCCGGGCCGGAGCGGACGGTGACGGGGGTCTCGCTGCCCTCCGGAGCCGTGAGCGTGCCGTCGGGTCCGCCGGTGGCCTCGGCGGAGTACTCGATCGTGCCCTGCGCTCCCACGGCGGCGCCGGCGACAGCCCGCACCTTTAGCTGCACCTGTGCGCTGTAGCGCGTGGGTACGTCCCCGGTGTCGCACACCGCGACGGTGCCCGCGCCGTTCGGCGTGCAGGTGTCGGGCCAGGCCACCTCGGCGACCCCGGCGAGCCCGGAGACGTCGACGGTCAGGTGTCCGTCCGTCACGGTAAAGTTGTCGTTGTCGTGATACAGCCCGAGCGTCAGCGTCCGGTACTGCGCCGTGCCGCCGGCCGGGGCGACGGTCACCGACTGGTCGTACGGCGCCTGGATCCACAGTTGGTCGGTCCCCGGCTCGTCGTCGGCGAAGGCGGCCCCGCTCCCGAGACCGGTGAGGACCAGCGCGCCCACGGCTCCGGTACAGGCTCCGCGACGCAGTAGTCGCCCGACGGAGACAGATCTCATGGCATCCCCCATGTCGATACAGCAGACACGCCGGCAAGTAGTCAGTGCCTGGCGGGAGTTGGACTGTCTGCCGATACGAAAGGTTGTAGTGGGAGGCGTGTCTATACCCTTTGGTAGAGACGCCGATCCTCCGCCGCGCCGACGATTCGCCGTCCGCCGGGCGGAATGCTCGTGGCCATGGACATCACTTCGCTCACCGTCGTACTCAGCGCGATCGTGGTCCTCGCCGCCTCGGTCCTGGTCGTCTCCAACGAACCCCCGCTGTGGGTCTACCTGTTGAGCGCTGCGACCTCGCTGCCCCTGAGCGGTGTCCTGCTCGACGCGCCCGCCGTCACGTCCGCACTCGGGGAGGGCTCCGCCGCCACCTGGGGTCTGCGGCTCGCGGTCGCGGCCACCGTCACGGTCGTGTTGAGCTTCTTCTTCGGCGGGGACGGCCGCGCGTCACGGTCGACCGGCGGCCCGTCACCTCGGGCGGGCGAGAGCGGTGACGGTGAGCGCGAGGACACCGGCCGGACAGAGCCAGGCGAAGGTGTCGCCGATCCGGTCGTAGACCGTGGTGACGCCGTGGACGGGCACGTAGGCCACCATGGTCTGGCGTTCGGTCGTGAAGTAGTCGGTGGAGGCGAGGACATGGCCCTCGTCGTCGTAGGCGGCCGAGACGCCCTCCGCGTCCTGGCGGACCAGTGAGTATCCGCCTTCGATCGCCCGCAGGCTCGCCTTCTCGGTGTGTGCGGCTCCGTACTCCCGCCAGTCGTGGGAGGGGACGAGCATGATGTCGGCGCGGGTCCGCATCATGGCGGGGAAGTCGGCGTCGTAGCGGATGACGTCGGCGATCCGGCCGTACGGGGTGTCGTCGACGGGCACGCGGCCGTCGCCGGGCCGAAACCGATCGCCGCCCCCTGGACCCGGAAGACGGCGGCGGCCGGGACGTCCCATCGGCCGTCCACCGCGAACAGCCTCGTCCCGGTGCACGAATGGCGTCGAGGCCACCCGGCGCATCGTCGGCGACCGGCCCGGGCCGGACCCCGCGCCGCGGGTCGTCGTCCTCACCACGTTCGACCTGGACGAGTACGCGCACGCGGCCCTTCGCGCGGGCGCGGACGGCTTCCTGCTGAAGAACAGCCACCCCGACGACCTCGCCCGCGCCCTCCACGCGGCGGTCGGCAAAGAGCCCGTGCTCGCGCCGAGCGTCACCCGCCGGCTCGTCGACACACTGACCACGCTGCCGCCCGCGTTCCTGACCGACACACCGGACGCACCACCGGCACCGGGCGCCCGCGCTGACGGAACTGCTCACCCGCAGCGGGCGGGCCTCGCCGGAACCCCGTGAGCAGGTCTTACGGACCGGTGACACGGCGGCCGTGACACTGCCACGCAGTGGGCCGGCGGTCCTAGCGTCTGACACATGCGAGTACTGGTCACCGGCGGAGCCGGGTTCATCGGGTCCCATGTCGTCGAGGCACTGACCGCACGCGGACACGAGGCGGTGGTGTTCGACCTGCGCGACGGGCCGGACGTGCGCGACGGCGAGGCGGTCGCGCCCGCGCTGCGGGGCGTGGACGCCGTATGTCATCAGGCGGCGATGGTCGGACTGGGCACGGGATTCGGCGACGCACCCGACTACGTCTCGCACAACGACCTCGGTACGGCGGTGCTGCTCGCCGCCATGGCCGCCGCGGGCGTGCGCCGGCTGGTGCTCGCCGGGTCGATGGTCGTCTACGGCGAGGGCTCCTACGCCTGCGTGTGGCACGGACCGGTGCGGCCGGGCCCCCGGGCCGTGGCCGATCTGGACGCGGGACGGTTCGAGCCCCGATGTCCGCGCTGCGGCGAGGAGTTGACGCCGGGGCTGGTGGGCGAGGACGCTCCGGTCGACCCCCGAAACGTGTACGCGACGACCAAGCTGTCCCAGGAACATCTGGCGGCGAACTGGGCGCGCGCCACGGGTGGTGCGGCCGTCTCGTTGCGCTACCACAACGTGTACGGCCCCAGGATGCCGCGCGACACCCCGTACGCCGGGGTCGCCTCCTTCTTCCGGTCCGCGCTCGCCCGTGATGAGGCCCCTCGGGTGTTCGAGGACGGCGGCCAGCGGCGGGACTTCGTGCACGTACGGGATGTGGCGGCGGCCAACGTGGCGGCGCTGGAGGCCGAGCCCCGGGAGGGGGCGCTGACCGCGTACAACACCGGCAGCGGGGACCCGCACACGGTCGGCGAGATGGCGCGGGTGCTGGCCGCCGCGTACGGCGGGCCCGAGCCCGTGGTGACCGGGGAGTACCGGCTCGGCGACGTCCGCCACATCACGGCGGACTCCGCACGGCTGCGGGCCGAGCTGGGCTGGAAGGCGGAGGTCTCGTTCCCGGAGGGGATGCGGGAGTTCGCGGTGGCGAAGCTGCGCGGGGAGCGGTAGGCGACCGGTCGGCCGACGGCCGAGGGCGCCTCCGGCGTTCGCCGCTCGGCCGGCCCGTCGGCTATCCCTCGGCCATCGGCAGTGTCACCTCGAAGCGGCAGCCGCCGGACACGTTCCGTACGGCGGCCCGCCCCTGGTGGGCCTCCACGATGCCGCGCACGATCGCCAGGCCCAGGCCGGCCCCGGCCGGGGGTGTCCGCGCGTGGGTGCCTCGCCAGCCGGTGTCGAAGACGCGCGGCAGGTCCTCCTCGGGGATGCCGCCGCAGCCGTCCGTCACGGACAGCACCACACCCTCGGCGGACCGCTCGGCGGCGACCGCGACCGTGCCGTCGGCCGGTGTCCGGCGGATCGCGTTGACCAGCAGGTTCCCCAGGACCCGGCTCATCTCGCGGCCGTCCACCTCGACCGGCACCGACACGATCCGGTCGCCGACCAGCCGCACCCCGTGCTCCCGGGCCAGCGGGTCCGCGCCGGCGAGGGCGTCGCCGATCAGGTCGTAGAGCGACATCCGGGACGGGGAGAGCGTGAGCGTCCCCGCGTGTATGCGGGAGAGTTCGAAGAGGTCGCCGACCATGTCGTTGAGGCGTTCGACCTCGGTGCGGATCTGGCGCAGATAGCGGTCGGGGTCGGCGGCGACCCCGTCCTCCAGGGCCTCGGACATCGCGCGCAGGCCGGCGAGCGGCGTGCGCAGGTCGTGGGAGATCCAGGCGACGAGCTCGCGGCGCGAGGACTCCAACGCGCGTTCGCGGTCCCGGGATTCGGCGAGCTTGGTGCTGGTCGCAGCCAACTCCCGGCTCAGGTCGGCCAGTTCGGCCGTCGCCGGGCCCACGGGTGCCGAGAAGTCGCCGCCGTCACCGAAGTCCCTTGCCGCGCGGGCGAGTTCACGGCTGCCGGCGACGACCCAGCGGCCGAGCAGCAGGGCGGTGACCAGTGAGACCACGGCCGCCATGGCGACGACCGTGGTGACGACGGACAGATCGTGCGAGGACAGGAACATCGCCTGCGCCACCGCCAGCGTGCCCGCGAACATCGCCGTCACCGCGACCGCGGCGACCACGGACACGGACGCGGTGAGCGACCTCCGGCGCAGCAGCCACAGCGCGCCCGCGCCGAGCACCCCGGCCCCGGCGGCGCCCAGAAAGGCGAACAGGGCGATGAGCAGCATGTCGCGCATGATCAGCCCTCCTCGACCGAGCCGGTGCGAGCGGGCTCGAAGCGGTAGCCGACGCCCCACACCGTCTGGATCAGGCGGGGTCTGGCGGGATCGTCCTCGACCTTGCCGCGCAGCCGTCGTACATGCACGGTGACGGTCGACAGGTCGCCGAAGTCCCAGCCCCACACCTCCCGCATCAGATCCTCCCGGCTGAAGGCCCGCCCGGGGTGTCGTAGGAAGAAGGCGAGGAGGTCGAACTCCCGGAGGGTGAGGGCGAGTTCGGTGCCGTTCTTGGTGGCGCGGCGGGCGGCGGGGTCGGCGGTCAGTCCCGCCGAGCTCAGGGGGCGGGTCACGGCCGGGGGGCCGCTGCGGCGCAGCACGGACTCCACGCGGAGGACGAGTTCGCGTGGGCTGAACGGCTTGGTGACGTAGTCGTCGGCGCCGACCTCCAGACCGAGGATCCGGTCGTCCTCGTCGCCGCGCGCGGTGAGCATGATGACCGGCACGGGTCCGTGGCCGCGCAGCCGGCGGCACACCTCCAGTCCGTCCATGCCGGGCAGCATCAGGTCGAGGACCACCAGGTCCGGCCAGTGCGCGGCGGCCCGGGCGAGCGCGCCCGGCCCGTCCTCGGCGCGGTCCACGACGTATCCGGCTCGGTCGAGGTATCCGGAGACGATCTCGGCGACGGTCGGGTCGTCGTCGACCACGAGGACGCGCATCGGGTGGGCTTGCCCGCTCTCGACGGGTACGGCACCTGGGGATTCGTACGGCTGCTGCATGTCATCAAGGGTCCCACCGGCCGCGCCCGCCTTCCGGATCCGCTGCCCGGACGTCCGTGTTTCGTAAGGAACCGAAGTCCGGTATGCCGGATTCGCGCTCGTAGGGTGAAAGCCGTGACGACACCTCCCCCACCAGATCCGGACCCGGCGCCCGTCGACGTGGTCCTCCCCTGCCTCAACGAGGCCGAGGCCCTGCCCTGGGTGCTGGCCCGCATTCCGCGGGGCTGGCGCGCGCTGGTCGTGGACAACGGGTCCACGGACGGTTCCGCGGCACTCGCCCACAGCCTCGGCGCCACCGTCGTGCGCGAGGAGCGCCGCGGGTTCGGCGCCGCCTGCCATGCCGGGCTGCTGGCCGCCACCGCGGACATCGTGTGTTTCTGCGACTGCGATGCCTCGCTCGACCCGTCCCTGCTGGTTGACTTCGTCCGCGAGGTACGCGACGGCGAGGCCGATCTCGTGCTCGGGCGGCGCCGGCCGCAGGGCCGCGGGGCCTGGCCCGCGCACGCCCGGGCGGGCAACCTCGCGCTGGCCCGGATGCTGCGCCGCCGCACCGGGCTGCGGCTGCACGACCTCGGCCCGCTGCGGGCCGCCCGCCGCGCGGATCTGCTCGCGCTCGGCCTCACGGACCGCCGCAGCGGCTACCCGCTCCAGATGGTGGTGCGTGCCGCCGACGCCGGTCTGCGCGTCGCCGAGCACGACGTGCCGTATCTGCCGCGCACCGGCGCCTCCAAGGTCACCGGGACCTGGCGCGGCACCTGGCAGGCGGTACGGGACATGCGCCGGGTGCTGACCGAACCCCCGGCGCCCGCGACGGTGCCGACAGCCGCCCCCTCACCTCAAGGAGCCACTTCCCGGTGACCACCCTTCTCGTCATCGCCAAGGAACCGCGGCCCGGACGGGTGAAGACCCGGCTCACTCCGCCGTTCACGCCCGAGGAGGCCGCCGCGCTCGCCGAGGCCTCGCTGGTCGACACGCTGCACGTGCTGCTGGCGACGCCGGCGCGGCGGCGGGTGCTGGTGCTCGACGGAGCGCCGGGCCCCTGGCTGCCCCCGGGCTTCGACGTCGTACCGCAGTGCGGCGGAGGGCTCGACGAACGGCTGGCCGCCGCTTTCGCGGGCTGTGACGGGCCCGCGCTGCTGATCGGCATGGACACCCCGCAGGTGACACCCGCGCTCCTCACCGTCGACTTCGCCGACTGCGACGCGTACTTCGGGCCGGCCGAGGACGGGGGCTTCTGGGCCCTGGGCCTCGCCGACCCCGACCCGGCGCTCCTGCGGGGCGTACCGATGTCGACGCCCACCACCGGTGCCGTCCAGCGCGCCCGGCTCACCGCTGCGGGCCTGTGCGTCCGCGACCTCCCGCCCCTGCGGGACGTGGACACGGCGTACGACGCCGAACTGGTCGCCGCCGAGGCTCCGGAGGGGCGGTTCGCGAAGGAACTGGCGCGGCTGAGGACGGGAGTCGGCCGGTGAGTGAGACGGGGCGGCCGGTGTCCACCGGCGGGGGCACGCGCCCGGTGACCGCGCTCATCGACTGCCCGCCGTCGGACTCCCCCGCACGCCCCTGGTCCGCCGACCCGTACACCGACGCCCTGCGCACCGGTCGCGGCCCGCTCTTCCTCCGCCGTACCGACGGCTGGCTGCTGCCCCTGGAGGTGGAGCGCTGGTGCGCGGAGGCCGACGCGGCGGACCGGGAGGTGCTGCGCCGGTGCGAAGGGGCCGTGCTCGACGTGGGATGCGGGCCCGGCCGACTGGTCGCGGCGCTCGCCGCGCAGGGGCGGCCGGTGCTGGGCATCGACGTCAGTGAGGCCGCCGTCGCGCACGCCGTCCGCCTGGGCGGGCAGGCACTGCGCCGGTCCGTCTTCGAACCCGTCCCCGGAGAGGGCCGCTGGGACACCGCCCTCCTCATCGACGGCAACGTCGGCATCGGCGGCGACCCGCACGCCCTGTTGCGGCGGATGTCCCAACTCCTCGCCCCTGGCGGGCTGTTGGTGGTGGAGACCGCTCCGGTCGACGTCGACGAACGGGTGCGGGTCCGGGTCGCCGACGATCGTGGAGCCTCCGGTACGTCCTTCCCGTGGGCCCGCTTGGGGACCCCGGCCCTGTTGCGCCACGCCGGCTGGGCCGGGTGGCGCCCGGAGGGTCAGTGGACGGCCGACGGCCGCTGCTTCCTCGCCCTGCGCAACCGCAGCAGCCGTAGCGACCGCAGGACGAGCAGCACCGCCGAGCCGCCGAACAGGGCCGCCGTGACCAGCAGCCAGCGGGACAGGAACCCGTCGCCGGAGAGCGCGGTGGCGGACCTGTAGCGGTCCGCGACCTGCCCGCTGATCAGCGGGAACCACACCAGCAGCAGAAGGCCGGAGAGCAGGGCCGGGACCCGGACGTAGCCCGTCCAGTCCCGGTGTCCGGCGGCGCCCAGCACCCGGGTGAGCGCCCGGTCCGCGCCCGCGTACAACGGCACCAGCACCAGGTCGTGCAGCACCGCCGCACCCACCAACCACAGCGCCACCCCGAACCAGTCGTCCGCGAGCAGCCGCACCCCCGCATACCCGGCGAGCGCGAACGAGCAGGCCAGCAGCAGGAGTTGCAGCGGGCTGCCGAGAGCCGGCCGTCGGAACGGAACGCGCATCACAGGTCTCCGAAGGTCATACGGGCCACCCATTTGGTGTTGAGCACGCCGGGCGCCGCGGGGACGATGACGCGTGCCGGGTAGCCGTGGTCGGGGGTGAGGTCCGCGCCGTTGACGAACAGGGCGAGCAGCGAGCGCGGGTCGCGGACCTGGTTGTCGCGCAGGGCGGACCGGCGGAACGCCCCGTGCCGTTGCAGGGACTCCACCAGGACGTCGGGTGCCGTGTCCGTCTCGTAGCCGACGAGTGCCGCGAGGTCCCGCAGCCGTACGCCTCGCCACCACTGGTCGGAGGTCGACCAGCCCTCCACGCAGGCGATGGGCAACGCGGCGTTGTGCAACGGGAGTTGGAGCAGCGCGGCGCGGCCGAGCCGGACCGTGCGGCCGTTGCCCTCGACGACCAGGCGCCATGCGTCCTCGGAGGTCTCCCTGGCGTCGATCCCGACCGCGGCAGCCGTCTTGTTGATCTGGAAGGCGCCGGGGCCGGAGCCCGGTTCGGGTCCGCCGTGCGGTACGAGCAGGGCCGTCTCCCGGAGCGGTCCGTCGAAGCCGCGGCCCACTGTCGTACCGAACAGCAGCAGCGATCCGCCGCCGACCACACCGAGGGCGCCGCGGCGCGAGACGGTGGGTTCGGCGGGGTTAGGGGACACCAACTCCCCTTCCTCGTAGGGGGGTTCATGGCGGAGGTGGCGCAGGTTGCGCAGGGCCGCGGGTGTCTTCAGGACGGCGTGTGCGAGGAAGGCGGCGAAGAAGACCCAGGCGCCGTAGAAGTGCAGGGGGTAGAAGGAGCCGGGGAAGACGTAGTCGAGCTGGACGTTGAGGACGCCTGTGGTGAACTCGAACAGGCCGCCGCCCACGAGGAGCAGCAGCGAGAGCCGTTCCAGGGCGTGGGCGAGGGAGCGGGCCGGCGGCAGGGCGAACAGCTTCGGGACGACCGACCACAGCTTCGCCAGCAGTACGGGGATCAGCGCGATGCCGAGGGTGACGTGGGTGCCCTGTGTGAGGCGGTACAGCCAGGACGGGTCGGTCGGCCAGGCGAAGAGATAGAAGCCCAGGAGGCCCTTGTCCGGGGTCTGGTCGTTCACCGGCGAGAGGTCAGGGTTGTAGGCGGCGTACGACAGCAGACCCGTCACGAACAGCACGGTGATCCCGACGAGCAGCACGACGCCCAGCACGGAGGTGAACCAGGGGCCGCGCAGCGGGCTGCGCCAGAAAGCGGGCGAGGAGGGGGAGCGTGGCATGTCCCGACCGTAGGCCGGGGACACCCCCCGAACGGGTTCGCAAACCATGACGAAACCCTGACGTCTCTCTCGGCGGCGGCTCCGCCGGGCACACTCCGACCTAGCGTGTCGGCGTGAACCCCGATCTTCTCCGCGACCGCGAGCGCCACCAGGATGCCCGCATCGACGACCGTCCCCGTGACGCTCCGAGCGAGCGGCCACGCGACCACGTCCGCGATCTGTCGGCCGCCCTCGCCGCCGCCCTGCTCGTCCTGGTGGCGGTGCTGGTCGGCACCGCGATCCAGGCCCGCCACCACTCGCTCTTCGTCGCCTGGCCGCCCGTGTTCGCCCAGTGGGAGCCGCACGTCGGTCCGGGTACCCCGGCGGCGCTCGCCGTCGCGGTCGCCGTGGTGGCGTACGGTCCCGTGCTCGCCGCCCGACTGCCTTGGCGCGCGCTGTTGTTGACTGCCTGGGGCACCGCCATGGCGTGGACGTTCTCGCTGGCCCTGGTCGACGGCTGGCAGCGGGGCATCGCGGGACGGCTGACGACCACGAACGAATATCTGACGGTCATCGGCCGCTTCCACGACATCCCCGCGACCCTGCGCGACTTCACCCACCACATCCTCAGCCACTCCCCCGCGCCCTGGCCCGCGCACATCGCCGGGCATCCCCCGGCGGCCACCGTCACCTTCGTCCTCCTGGACCGGATCGGGCTGGGCGGCGGGGCCTGGGCGGGCGTCTGGTGCATCACCGTCGGGGCGACGGCGGGCGCGGCGGTCCTCGTCGCCGTACGGGTGCTCGCGGGTGAGCAGCTCGCCCGCCGCGCCGCCCCGTTCCTCGTCCTCGCCCCGGCCGCCGTGTGGGTGGGCACCTCGGCGGACGGGTACTTCGCGGCGGTCGCCGCCTGGTCCGTCGCGTTCCTCGCCCTCGCGGTGACCGGACACCGGCCGCGGTCTGCCGGCCTGGCCGCCGGGCTGTTCCTCGGTCTCACCGCGTATCTCTCGTACGGGCTGACGCTGTTCGCGGTGATCGCGGGCGCCGCACTGCCGCTCGGCCACCGGCGGCTTCGCCCGCTCCCGTTCGCCGTCGCCGGACTCGCCGTCGTACCGGTGGTGTTCACCCTGCTCGGCTTCAACTGGTGGGAGGCGTACCGCCTGTTGATCACCCGCTACTACGAAGGCGTCGGCGGGATCCGGCCGTACGGCTACTGGGTGTGGGCGAATCTTGCCTGCACGGCGCTGATCGTGGGCCCGGCGACGGTGGCGGGTCTGCGGCGCGCGGGCACCGCTCCCGTACGTCCCCAACTCCCGGAGTTGCGCGGTGCTTTGCGCACGGCAGCACCCCAACCCCGGCTCGCCCTGCTGGTGTTCGCCGCGCTGTTCGCCCTCCTCGTCGCGGATCTCTCCGGCATGAGCAAGGCGGAGACGGAGCGCATCTGGCTGCCGTTCGCGATGTGGCTGCTGCCCGCGTGCGCGTTCCTCCCCCGGCCCCGCGCCTGGCTCACCGCGCAGGCCGCCCTGGCCCTGCTCCTCAACCACCTGCTCCTGACGGGCTGGTGATGATCGAGACCGGCGTGGGCCTACGCCACCTCGTGGGGCTCCGGAGCCGTGCTGTTCGCGGTACCTTCCGCGTCGGCCACGGGGGTGCCCTTTCCCCGCCTGCGCCCGGTCAGGCGGGTGGCCAGCGGCTCGGTGTAGCGGGCGCTGAGCGGGCCCACGATGACCAGGATCAGCACGTACGCCGTCGCCAGCGGGCCGAGGGAGGGTTCGATGCCGGCGGTGACGGCGAGCCCTGCGATGACGATGGAGAACTCGCCGCGGGCGACCAGGGTGCCGCCCGCCCGCCAGCGGCCCTTGGCGGAGATGCCCGCGCGCCGGGCCGCCCAGTACCCGGTGGCGATCTTCGTGCCCGCGGTGACGACCGCCAGGGCGAGCGCGGGCAGCAGGACGGGTGGAATGCTCGCCGGGTCGGTGTGCAGACCGAAGAAGACGAAGAACACGGCGGCGAACAGGTCCCGCAGCGGGGAGAGCAGGCTGTGCGCGCCCTCCGCGGCCTCTCCGGACAGGGCGATGCCGACCAGGAACGCGCCGACCGCGGCGGAGACCTGGAGCTGCTGGGCGAGACCGGCGACCAGCAGGGTCAGGCCCAGGACGACCAGCAGCAGTTTCTCGGGGTCGTCGCTGGAGACGAAGCGGGAGATGTGGCGGCCGTAGCGGACCGCGACGAGCAGCACCAGGGCCGCGGCGCCGAGGGCGACGACGAGCGTGAGGCTGCCCGAGGCGAGGCCCGTGCCGGCGAGCAGTGCGGTGACGATCGGGAGGTAGACGGCCATCGAGAGGTCTTCGAGGACGAGGATGCTCAGGATGACGGGGGTCTCGCGGTTGCCGAGGCGGCCCAGGTCGCCGAGGACCTTGGCGATGACGCCGGAGGAGGAGATCCAGGTGACCCCGGCCAGCACCACGGCGGCGACCGGTCCCCAGCCGAGCAGCAGTGCCATGGCGGCGCCGGGCAGCGCGTTCAGGGCGGCGTCGACGAGACCCGCGCTGTACTGGGTCTTCAGGTTGGAGACGAGATCGCTGGCCGTGTACTCCAGGCCGAGCATCAACAGCAGCAGGATGACGCCGATCTCGGCGCCGATGGCGACGAACTCCTCGCTGGTGCCCAGCGGCAGCAGCCCGCCCTCGCCGAACGCGAGCCCGGCCAGCAGATAGAGGGGTATCGGGGAGAACTGGAAGCGTGCGGCGAACCGGCCCAGCAGCCCCAGGGCCAGGATGATCGCGCCGAACTCGATCAGGAACCTCGCGGAGGAGTGCATCGCGCTCACTCCCGCCCGAGTATCGCGGCGGCCGACTCGACGCCCTCGCGCGTGCCGATCACGATGAGGGTGTCCCCGCCGGCCAGCCGGAAGTCCGGCGTCGGGGAGGGGACGGCCTCGGCCCGGCGCAGCACGGCCACGATCGAGACACCGGTCTCGGTGCGCATCCTGGTCTCGCCAAGCACCCGCCCGTTCCAGTACGAGAGCGCCGACAGCTGAATGCGCTCGGCGACCAGGCCCAGTTCGGTGGTGGACAGCAGGTTCGGGCTGTGGTGCTCGGGCAGCAGGGCGTCGACGAGCGCGGCCGTCTCCGCCGTGGTCAGCCGTACGGACAGGGCGCAGGCGTCCGGATCGTCCGAGCGGTAGGCGTTGAGGGTCCGCTCGCCGTCCCGGTGCGCGACCACCGACAGCACGCGCTGCTCACGTGTCGTCAGGTCGTAGCGGACGCCGATGCCCGGCAACGGCGTACTGCTCACGCGTGGAGTGCCCATGACGCGTCCCCCTGCTTCCTCGCGGATCTTCGTGAACCTTACATGTTCTTGACGCTTCTTTGCCAATTCTTGACCGATCCACCGTCGGGCCCGCGCGGAGTAGAGCTGCCCAACACGGGCAGAAGGGGTACCAGGTGAGAGGCGGGTGGGCATGAGCACACCGTTCGCGGGACTGATCGCGGTCCGGCCGCCCGCCGCGTGGTGGCCCGCGCTGCGGCGGACGCCGGTCGCGCTGTGGAACGACGACATCACGGACTACGCGGCGGCGCTGACGTACTACGCGATCCTGACCGTGCTCCCCGCGATGCTCGCCACGGTCCTGGGGTTCGGGATGATCAGCCCGGACACGGCTCAGGAGTTCATCAGCCATGTCGCCGCCTACGCCCCGGCCGACTCGGGCGCCGATCTGCACACCGTCCTGTCCCACGCGCTGGACGCGGACGGCACGGCCTGGCCGCTGCTCGTGACCGGGGCGGGCAGCGCGCTGTGGTCGGCCTCCAGCTATCTCGCCGTGTTCCGCCGCGCCCTGCACCGGATGCACGGCACGGAGGACCGGCGTTCGACCTGGCGCAAGGCGCCCCGCATCGTGCTCACCGCGCTCCTGCTGCTCGGTCTGCTCCTGGTCGGCTCACTCACCCTCATCCTGACCGGCCCGCTCGCGGAGATCGTCGGCCGGATGCTCGGCATGGGCACCACCGCGGCCTGGGCGTGGAGCCTGCTGCGCTGGCCGGTGCTGCTGTGCCTGGTGGCCCTCCTGGTCGTGGTGGTCTTCCACACCGGCCCGGCCTCGGCGCGCCGACGCGGGCACACCCTGCCCGGCGGCGCCCTGGCCGCCGCGCTGTGGCTGGCCGTCTCGGCGGGCTTCTCGTCGTACGCCTCGACACTCGGCGCCTACAGCAGGCTCTACGGCTCGCTCTCCGGCATCGTCGTCTTCCTCATCTGGCTGTGGCTGTCGAACCTGGCGCTGCTCACGGGGGCGCAGTTCGCGGCGGAACTGGCCGCGCCGCCGGGCGGTCCGGTTCCTCGGTCACCCGCTCACAGCACGGGGAAGTCCGCCGTCCCGTAGGACTCCTCAGGGAGTGGATCCGGTGTGCCGGTGGGGTCGAGGAGGTGGGCGACGAGGGCTGCTGCGGTGGCGTGCCAGAGGCGGTGGCGGCGGAGCATGCCGTGGTCGCCGCCGCCGATGAGCGCCATTCCGGTACGGGTGGCCGTGGTTCGCGCCCTGCGTACGCAGTCCGCCGAGTCGGTGGGTGAGGTGACGCGGTCCTGGTCGCCGTGCAGACAGACGATGTGCCGGCCCGCCGTCTGCTCCACCGGCTCGCCCGGCGGCCACCACGGTGCCAGTGCGACCACTCCGCGCACCTGTGGGTGACCGGCGGCGCGCAGGGCTGCCCGGCCGCCCATGGAGTGGCCGAGCAGCACGGTCGGTACGGGGCCCGCCAGTTCGGCGAGTTCGTCCAGCGCGCGGTGAGTGTCCCGCACGGCGTCGGCGCGCTCGCCGTTCCAGCCGCGCACGCGGTAGCGGGCCCGGGCGAGCAGGACGTCGTCGCCGGGCAGCGCACCGGACACCGCCCGCAGGAACGGTCCCATGCGCAGCGCGGCGAGCTGCCAGGGCCGGGCGGGGCGGAGGCTCGTCTCCTGGCCGCCGTGCAGCAGGAGGACGGCCGCCCGCGGGCGGTCCGGACGCTGCCGGAGCAGCAGTGCGCCTCCGGGCGCGGGCGACGGAAGTCCGGTCTCGTCCTGCTGCACGACGGTGTGCCCCCTGTCCCGCGTTCCGGCCTCCGCGTCCCGCCTCGCGCGGGTCACGGAGATGATCCTCTCCTGACACGCCGACCGGCGACGCACCCACCACTGCGGCAGCCGGTCAGGATTGGAGAAGCCTCCGCCCGCTCCCCCGTCCTAGCCTGAATTCACCGGCGAAATCCGTCGGACCACGCTTCACGGAGGAGTTCGCCATGACCGACGGTCTGAACACGATCATCTACCCCGTCAAGGACCTCGACCGCGCGAAGGCACTGTTCGGCGCCCTGCTCGGGGTCGAGCCGTACGCGGACGAGCCGTACTACGTCGGCTACAAGGCCGCCGGGCAGGACGTCGGCCTCGACCCGAACGGGCACTCCCGGGGCATGACCGGACCGGTGCCGTACTGGACCGTGGACGACATCCGGACGCGGGTGGCGGCGCTGGTGGAGGCGGGGGCCGAGCTGGTCCAGGACGTCCAGGACGTCGGCGGCGGCAAGCTGATCGCCTTCGTGAAGGACGCGGACGGGAACTTCGTCGGGCTGACCCAGAATCCGGCCGCCTGACCCCGCTGCCGGACGGGCCCGGCCAACCGCACTCACTACTTGCACGCGCACTAGTTGCAGACTCAACGATTGGCCGGATCGGTGTTACCGTGCAGGTATGGCAGTGAAGTCGGCCGACGCCCGGCAACTAGAGGACCAGTGGCGGGACATCCTGTCCGTGCACGCGCGCACGATGTGCGAGATCGACCGTGTGCTGCACCCGCACGGGCTGGGCGCGAGCGACTTCGAGGTGCTGGACATGCTCGCGTCCGAGGCCCCCGGGGACGGCGACCAGTGCCGGGTGCAGAACCTGGTCGGACGGGTCCACCTCAGCCAGAGCGCGCTCTCCCGGCTCATCGGCCGGCTGGAGAAGGACGGCCTCGTGGAACGCTCCGTGTGCGTCGAGGACCGTCGCGGGGTGTGGGTCGCGCTGACCCGCAAGGGCCGCGACCTCCACGCGGAGGTACTGCCGCTCCAACGGGGCGTGCTGGCAAGGATGTTGGACAGCGCGCAGGAGTAGCCGCCGCCCGGCCGGCCCGCCTCACACCACGAACTCGGCTCCGTCCATGAGCACTTCGACGCCCGCTCCGTTCACCTGTGCCCGCGCCGTCGAGCCGGGGTCGAGCAGCGGGTTCGTGTTGTCGAGGTGCGTGTAGATCCGGCGGACACCCGGGTGGCGGGCGAGGGCGGTGAGGCTGCCGCCGGGGCCGGTGACGGGCAGATGTCCGGTGCCCACCTCGTCCCTGCCGAAGAAGGTGCCGTCCAGCACTGCGCAGTCCGCCGTCTCCAACAGGTCGTCGAAGGCGTCCGTCCAGGCGGCGACGCGTGGCGCGTAGACGAAGGCTCCGCCGGTCGCCAGATCCTCGACGCGGTACGCGACCGCCCAGCGGTCGTCCGGACGGCGGGGCGGCACGTACGCGGGTGGTCCGTCGCCCACCGGATGGGCCGTGACGACCAGCCCTCCGGCGAGCACGAACCCGTCCTCGGCGAGGCCGTCGGCCCACTCCCAGGGTGCGTAGCGGTCGAGGACGGCCCGGGCCGGGGCGAGCGCGGTGAGGACGGGCTGCGGGGCGTACACCTTGAGGCCCGCCGCCCCGCGCAGCACGGTCAGACCGGCCACGTGGTGGGGCTCGGCGTCGGTGAGGAGCGCGCCGCGCACGGGGGTGCCGTGCGGGCCGGGGCCCGGCCAGAGCGCGGAGGTGGCGGCGAGCTGGGTGCGGACGTCGGGTGAGGCGTTGAGCAGCCACCAGTCGCGCGCGTTGCCGGTGACGGCCACGCAGTCCTGGGTGCGCGAGGGCAGTTTCCCGTCGCGGGCGGCGGCGCACAGCGCGCAGGCGCAGTTCCACTGCGGGAAACCGCCACCGGCGGCGGTACCGAGCAGGACGACCCTCACGACGATCGCGCCCCCTTGCGGAATCGGAATCGGAATCACCATCGGAATCGACTCACCGAATCTCCCCGGGGGATCTTTCCTCCGAAATGGGCCGGACTATCCCATCGCAGGGGGCAGTTCCGGCCGATCTGCGACCGGGGCGCGCCTCAGCGCAGCAGATTTCGTACGGCGGCGAAGGCCGCGTCGACCGTCGCCGGGTCGGTGCCGGGGCGGGCGAGCGCGCTCATGGGGATCGGGGTGACCGAGGGCAGGCCGTCGTACGGGGTCAGGCCGTCCGGGGCCGATCCGACGGCGGCGAGCAGGGCGACGCCCTGGCCGGTGCGGGCGATGTCGAGGACGCCCGCGAGATAGCCGGCGTCACCGACGACCGCGGCGGGTACGCCGTGCGCGGCGAGGGTCGAAATGGCGCGACGGCGGATCGCGCACGGGTCCTCGATGGCCACCAGCGGGACGGGCGCGGGCGCGGCCGGTGGCCGCCAGCCGGGCGTGGCGTGCCAGGTCAGCGGGAGGCCGCCGACCGCTGTGCCCTCGGTGGCGGCGGCCTCGGTGACGTAGACCGCCACGTCGACGCTGCCGCGTTCCACGGCCTCGACGAGCCGGGCCGAGCGGTCGATGCGGAAGCGGACCCGGCAGCCCGGCCGTACCTCCTGGACGGCCGCCGTCAGCCGTGGCAGAAACTGGTCGGCCGCGTGTTCGGTGGAGCCGATGGTGATGGTGTCGCCGTCCACGTCGAGCAGCGTGCGTACGGCCTCGTCGTGCACGGCGAGGATACGGCGGGCCTGTTCGAGGAGCAGCCGCCCCTCGGGGGTGAACCGGGTGCCGCGCCCCTCCCGCTCGACGATCGGCAGGCCGAGCGTCTTCTCCAGCCTGCGCACATGCTGGCTGACCGCGGACTGGCTCAGGGCGAGGGCCCGGGCCGCGCGATGGAAGCCGCCGCAGTCGGCTATCGCGGTCAGGCTGCGCAGGGCCACGATGTCGAGGACAGGTTGGGGCATGCCGGTGACGGTAGCCGTTTCGGCAATCGATCGCGACAACTGATCGGTTTCGATGCGGAATCATCGTTGGACGCGGTCGGTCGGGCCCGGTCATGATGGGCGCATGCTGCACACGACCGCTTTCGCTGCCCTTCTGACGCAGCGCCGAGTCATCGACTTCGGCGTGGCGTGCAGCGCGCGCTGTCGTTGACCTGACGCCGTTCTCCGGCACCCACTCCGCGTTCTCGCTGATCACGTCCGCCTCGCGCACTGACACGTGACGGCGGCTCCGGCCTGCGCTCTTCCTCTCCCCCTGCTCAATTCCCCTCCCCTTTCCCCTCGTTGGGAGTTGTCACCCCATGCCCTCTTCCTCTGTCTCGTCCTGGGACGAACCCGAAGGCCTCGCCGCGCGCGGCACGTTGATCGTGCTGGCCGGGCGGGGCGAACACGGCGGTGTCTACGAGCGGTTCGGCCGCCGGCTCGGCTACGACGCCTACCGCGTCCGCGCCCTCGGCGACCCGGCCGCCGACCCCGCCGTACTGGAGCAGGCCGCCAAGCTGCTCGCCGACGAGTCGCTGCCGGGTCCGAAGGTGCTGGTCGGTTCCGACACCGGCGCGCGCTACGCCCTGCAGCTCGCCGCCGAGCAGACCGCGGGCATCGACGCGCTGATCCTGGCCGGGCTGCCCACCGGCGCCTGGACGGCGGGGAGTTGGGAGGAGGAGGCCGCGGCGCGCACCGCCTGCCCGACCCATCAGGGGCGCCTCACCAACGACCCCGAGTTCCGCCGGGGCGCCATCGACAACGCCCCCGAGCTGCCCGAGCCGCGCCTCGACCTGGTGCGCGTCCCGGTGCTGGCCCTGCACGGCAGGGACGACACGATCAGCCCGCTCGACCGGGCACTGAACGTCTACGACGGTCACCCGAACGTGCACACCGTGACCTTCGTGGACGGCCGGCACGACGTCCTCAACGACGCCCTGCACCGCACCGTCGCCGCCACGGTCGTCCTCTTCCTCGAACGGCTCCGCCTCTCCCCCGAACTTCCCGCGATCGCCGAGGAGTTGACATGAGCCGCCGCGTGACGACCACGGTCCCCGAGCTGGCCGGACTCCTCCGCTCCGCGCAGCCGCCGGTGCTCCTCGACGTCCGCTGGGCCCTCGGCGATCCCTACGGCCGCGACCACTACGCCGACGGGCACATCCCCGGCGCGGTCTATGTCGACCTGGACACCGAACTGGCCGCACCGGCGAGCCCTGAGCGCGGCCGGCATCCGCTGCCGGACCTCGCGGAACTGCAGGAATCGGCGCGCCGTTGGGGCATCGGGAGCGGACGGCCCGTCGTGGTCTACGACGACCTGGGCAACACGGCGGCGGCCCGCGCCTGGTGGCTGCTGCGCTACGCCGGTGTCGGCGAAGTGACCCTGCTGGACGGGGCGTTGGGCGCCTGGCGCACGGCGGGCCTGCCGCTGGAGTCCGGGATTCCCGCCGATCCGGCACCGGGTGACGTCGTACTCCGTGCGGGTGCGCTGCCGATCACCGACGCCGACGGCGCCGCCGAACTCGCCGTGTCCGGGCTGCTGTTGGACGCCCGCGCCGGTGAACGGTACCGGGGCGAGGTCGAGCCGGTGGACCCGCGCGCGGGGCACATCCCGGGGGCGGTGTCCGCGCCGACCGGGGAGAACCTGACGGCGGACGGGACCTTCCGCTCGCCCGAGGAGCTGCGCAAGCGGTTCGAGGAGCGGGGTGCCGGGGCCGCGTCACGCATCGGCGTGTACTGCGGGTCCGGGGTCACCGCCGCCCATCAGATCGCGGCGCTGGAGATCGCCGGGTTCGAGGCGACGCTCTTCCCCGGTTCCTGGTCCGCCTGGTCCGCCGACCCCGCGCGGCCGGCGGCGAAGGGGGACCGGCCATGACGACGAAACCACTGGACGCGGCGGTGCTGCCGCAGCAGAAGGAAGTCGTCCCCGCGCCGTCCACCCGGGTCACCATCCGCGGCACCGCGAAGGTCAACCGCCGTTTCACCGTGCCGCGTTCGGTGCGCCGGGCCGCCGGACCGGTCGGCCTCGTGCTCCTCTGGTTCCTGACCTCCGCCACCGGGGTGCTGCCCGAGTCCGTGCTGGCCTCCCCCGTCGACGTCATACGACAGGCCGTGGACCTGACGAAGGACGGTGAACTCCCCCGCGCCATCGCCGCGTCGGGCCGCCGTGCCGCCATCGGATTCCTCATCGGCGCGAGCGTCGCGCTCGTCCTGTCGCTGACGGCCGGGCTGTTCCGGCTCGGCGAGGACGTCATCGACTCCTCGATGGGCATGTTCCGGGCGATTCCCTGGGTGGGTCTGATCCCGCTGTTCATCGTCTGGTTCGGCATCGAGGAGACCCCGAAGATCGCCCTGGTCGCACTCGGTGTGACCTACCCGCTGTACTTCAACATCTACGGCGGCATCCGCTCCACCGACGCCCAACTCGTCGAGGCCGCACGGATGATGGGGCTCGGCCGGCTCGGTCTGGTCAAGTACGTCATCCTGCCGAGCGCGCTGCCCGGGGCACTCGTGGGACTCCGGTACGCGCTGTCCACCGCCTGGCTGGCGCTGGTGTTCGCCGAGCAGATCAACGCGGACGCGGGGCTCGGCTATCTGATGAGCAACGCCCAGCAGTACTTCCGTACGGACGTGATCGTGCTCTGCCTCGTCGTGTACGCGCTGCTCGGCCTCGCCTGCGACTTCGCCGTACGGATCCTGTCCCGCCGCCTGCTGACCTGGCGCGCCAACTTCGAGGGCGAGGCGTAGCCATGGCCAACTCCGTTGAAATACGCGGCCTTTCGCGGGCCTTCGACGGCAACACCGTCCTGCACGCGCTCGATCTGGACATCCGGGAGGGCGAGTTCGTGGCCCTCCTCGGGCACAGCGGCTGCGGCAAGTCGACGCTGCTGCGGATTCTCGCGGGGCTCGACGACGAGATCGGCGGCGAGGTGACCGTGCCCGCGCGGCGCAGCGCGGCCTTCCAATCGCCGCGCCTGCTGCCCTGGTTGAAGGTGTGGCGCAATGTCGTGCTCGGGCTGCCGGGCCGCCCGGACCGGGCGCTCGCCGAGAAGGCACTCGACGAGGTCGGCATCGCGGAGCGCGCGACCGTCTGGCCCAAGACGCTGTCCGGTGGTCAGGCCCAGCGCGTGTCGCTGGCCCGCGCTCTGGTCCGCGAGCCCGAACTCCTGCTCCTGGACGAGCCGTTCGGCGCCCTGGACGCGCTGACCCGGGGCAAGGTGCAGGCACTCGTCGCCGAGCTGTGGCGGCTGCACGGGTGCGCGATCCTCCTGGTCACCCATGACGTGGAGGAGGCGCTGCTGCTCGCCGACCGTGTGCTGGTGATGGACGAGGGCCGTATCGCCCACGAGCTGACCGTCGACCTGCCGCGCCCCCGTGACCTGACCGCCCCCGAGTTCGTGACCCTGCGCGCCCGCCTCCTGAACTGGCTCGGCGTGACCCGCACCCTGGAAGGAACCCCCTCGTGATCCGCAGAATCGCCGCCGCCTCCCTGAGCCTGACCGCCCTGCTGGCGTTGAGCGCCTGCGGCGGCAACACCTCGGCCGACACCGCCTCAGGTGGACAGACCACCCTCACCATCGGCGACCAGGCCAAGACCCTCCAGACGATCATCGCCGCCTCGGACGCGCTCAAAGGCGCCAAGTACAAGGTGAAGTGGGCCGAGTTCCAGGGCGCGGCCCCGCTCTACCAGGCCGTGCAGGCGGACGCCGCCGACACCGGGTTCTCCGCCGACCTGCCCGCGCTCCAGGCGCTCAGCGGCGGCGTCAAGATCAAGAACGTGGCCGCCCTCAAGAACGACGGCACGCACGTCGGGATCGTCGTCCGCAAGGACTCCGGCATCGACAGCGTGAAGGACCTCAAGGGCCAGAAGGTCGTGGTGTCCTCGGCGAAGGGCAGCGTCTCGGAGTATCTGCTGGCCAACGTCCTCAAGCAGAACGGGCTCAGCTACAAGGACGTCAAGGTGCAGTACCTGCTGCCTACGGACGCGCAGGCCGCGTTCGCCTCCGGGAAGATCAAGATCTGGGCGACCTTCGGTGTCTACCAGGCCGTCGGCCTGGAGCAGGGCGGCAAGTTGCTCGTCGACGGCGGGGACGGCCGGGTAAGCGGCATCGGTTTCATCAACGCCTCCGAGAAGGCCCTCGCCAACTCGGCGAAGAAGACCGCCCTGAGCGACTTCCTCAACCGTCTGAGCACGGCGCTGAAGTGGACCAGCACCCATCAGGACGCGTACGCGAAGGCCATCGAGCAGCGCAACGGCGCCGACGCGTCGGTGGCGAAGACGCTCGCCTCCGCCGCGTACAGCCAGGTGCTGCCGATCACCTCGGACGTCGACACGACGGTCCAGCAGGTGGCCGACCTCATGAACAGCATCGGGGTCCTCGACCCGAACGTGGACGTGGCGAAGACCGCCGACACCTCTCTGCTCAAGTGACCTTCGCTTCTTAGGAGTTGATCATGCCTGTCGAGTTCATCAGCGCCGTCCACACCGACTCCGGGGCCTCGGGTCCCGCCGCGTCGAGCCGTACCGGTCTCGACGTCGACCACCTCCGCAAGTACGCTCGCGCGCTGGACGACGGCGGCTTCGACCACACCCTGGTCGCCTACCACTCGGCCTCGCCGGACGCCTTCCAGATCGCCCAGTTCGTCGCCACCCACACCGAGCGGATCCGCCCGATCCTCGCCCACCGGCCCGGCGTCATCTTCCCGACACACGCGGCCCGCGCCCTGGCCACGCTGGACCAGATCAGCGACGGCCGGCTGACCCTCCACATCATCTCCGGGGGCAGCGACGAGGAGCAGCGCCGGGAGGGCGACTACCTCAACAAGGAGGAGCGGTACGAGCGTTCGGACGAGTACATCCAGATCCTGCGGAAGGTGTGGCAGGCCGAGGGACCCGTCTCGCACGAGGGCAAGTACTTCAGGTTCGAGGGCTACTACTCGGACGTGAAGCCGGTGAACGGCCTGGTCCCGATCTCGGTCGGCGGCTCCTCGCAGGACGCGTACCGGGTCGGCGGCCGGCAGGGCGACATCTTCGGCCTGTGGGGCGAGCCGTTGAAGGAGACGGCCGAGCAGATCGCCGCCGTCAACGCGGTCGCGGATGCCGCCGGACGCCCGCATCCCCGTATCTGGGTGTCGTTCCGCCCTATCATCGCGCCCACCGAGGAACTGGCCTGGGAGAAGGCCCACCGCACCCTCGGCGTCCTCAAGGACCAGGCGAAGAACACCGAGTTGCTCCGCCACTACCGCACCACCGGCCGCCCGGCGAACGTCGGCTCCCAGCGCCTCCTCGACATCGCCGAGCGCGGCGAGGTCCAGGACCGCTGCCTGTGGACCGCCCCCGCCGTCGCCACCAACGCCGCCGGCGCGTCAACCGCCCTTGTGGGCACGCCCGAGACAGTCGCGCAGGCACTCCTCGACTACGTCGACATCGGCTGCGACCTGCTCTCGATCCGCGGCTACGACCCGCTCAACGACGCGATCGACTACGCCCGGCACGTCCTGCCCCTGGTCCGCCAGGAACTCGCCCACCGCGCGACCGCCTCGCACGCCGCCTGACCCGTCCTTCACCTGCTGATTGCGAACACCCCTATGGAGACTCCGTGTTGTTCCCCCGCGCGCTGCGCACGTCCACCGCCGCCCTCGCCCTCCTCCTGCCCTTCGCCGCGGCCTGCGGAGGCAGCGCGACGGCCGACTCCTCGTCCTCCGACGTCTCCTCCGTGACCCTGCGGGTCGGTGACACCGGCTGGAAGGTCGACGAGGCCGTCCTCAAGTACGCCCACCTCGACGACACCCCGTACAAGGTGAAGTGGAACCTCTTCCAGGGCGGCGACAAGCAACTCCAGGCCGTCCGCGCCGGAGCACTGGACCTCGCCTCCTCCAGCGAGATCCCGCCCATCTTCTCGGCCGCCGACGGCAAGCCCGACTTCAAGGTCGTCGCCGTCCAGCGCGGCACCACCCTCAACCAGGAAGTCGTCGTCCCCAAGGGCTCGAAGGTGACCGACATCGCCGGTCTGAAGGGCAAGAAGGTCGGCTACGTCCAGAACACCACCGCCCATTACTTCCTCTACGAGCTGCTGAAGCAGGCCGGCCTCAAGTGGTCGGACATCGACGCCAAACCGCTGCTCCCCAACGACGGCCTCGCGGCCCTGAACGGCGGCTCCATCGACGCCTTCGCCTCCTACGGCACGTCGATCATCACGGCCCACCAGCAGGGCGCCCGCACGGTCGGCTCCGGCGCTGACATCCTCTCCGGCAACTTCCTCTGGTCGGCGCGCGACAGCGTCCTGAAGAGCCCCGCCCAGAAGTCCGCCGCGGCGGATCTGATCGCCCGGATCACCAAGGCCTACGCCTACGTCCGCGACGGCCACGTGGACGGCTTCGCGAAGGTCACCGCAGCCGCCACCCACCAGCCGGTCGCGCAGGCCAAGTCGGACCTGGTCGCCGCGCAGAAGCAGCGCCCGACACAGGCCAGGACGGTCGGCGACGACACGATCGCCTCGCAGCAGAAGGTGGCCGACGCCTTCACCGAACTCGGCGCGCTGAAGGAGCACCTGGACGTGAAGTCGTTCTGGACCACCGCACTCAACTCCGACCTGAAGAAGGCCCTGTGACCGCCCGCATCGCCGAACTGGCCGCCGGCTACGACCAGTCGGGCGCCTTCCCCGCCGAGTCCCTCCGGATCGCCCACGGGGCCGGGCTGCTCACCGCGACCATCGGGAAGCAGTACGGCGGTCAGGGCGCCCGCGTGGAAGAGAGCGCGCGCATCCTGCACCGAATCGGCCGGGGCGACCCGTCCGTCGCCCTGATCGCGGCGATGACCCTCAACACGCACGCCCGGCAGGCCGTACAGCCGCACTGGCCCGAGGAGTTGTACGCGCGACTCGTCAAGGAGTCCTTCGAGCGGCCGGTGCTCGTCAACCACGCCCGCGTGGAGCCCGAGTTGGGCTCCCCCGCACGCGGCGGACTCCCCTCGACCCTCGCCCGGCGCACCCCCGACGGCTGGTCGCTGAACGGCACCAAGCGCTTCGTGACCGGCGCGGAGGGCCTGGACTGGTTCCTGGTGTGGGCCACCACCGACGAACCGGAGCCGCGCGTCGGCACGTTCCTGGTGCCGGGCGGTTCCTCCGGTATCGAGATCACCGGCCGCTGGGACCAGTTGGGGCTGCGGGCCAGCGGCAGCCACGACGTGACGTTCCGGGACGTGGAGATCCCCTACGAGCACGTCATCGGCATCGGCCCGTACGGTGCGGCGGCCGAGCAGGACAACCGGGCGGGCGCGGCCCTCCATCTCCCCCTCGCGGCCCTCTACTTGGGGGTCGCGCGGGCCGCGCAGTCCTTCTTCCACACATTCGCCCAGACGCGTGTCCCGGCCAACCTCGGTCATCCGGTGGCCCGTACGGAACGCTTCCGCAGGACCGCCGGGGAGATCGAAGTACTGCTGACCGCCGCCGAGGAGCTGGTGTTCGGCGGAGCCGCGCGCGTCGACGCCGCCGACACCTCGTATGCCCCCGAACAGGCCCTGGGAGCACGAGTGTTGGCAGACCGGCACGGCGTACGGGCCGTGGAGCTGGCGGTACGGCTGCTCGGGAATCCCGGTCTCGCGCGCGGTAACGCGCTGGAGCGGCATTTCCGGGACATCCAGTGCGCGCCCGTGCACGCGCCCCAGGAGGACATCTCCCTGCTCGCCATCGGAACGAAGGCGTTGAATCCGTGAAGGCACGCACAGTGAGGGTACGCAACCCGTGACCACAGCTCCCCCGACCACCACCGCCGCCGCCCGGCTCCTCGGTCTGCTCGCCCGGGATCTGCCGCCCGACCAACTGGCCACGGATCCGCGCACGTTGGCCGCGCATGCCACGGACCGTTCGGGCACCCGGCCGGACGGTGTCCCGCTGGCCGTGGTGCACGCCCGGCGCACCGAGGACGTGACCGTCACCCTCCGGCACGCCGACGCGCTGCGGGTACCGGTGGTGCCGCGCGGTGCGGGCACCGGGCTGTCGGGCGGGGCGTCGGCCGGTGAGGGCGTGCTCGTACTGGACCTGTCCGGGATGAACCGCATCCTGGAACTCTCGGTCGACGACCAGCTCGCCGTGGTCGAACCGGGCGTGATCACCGCCGAGTTGGACCGGGCGGCGGGCGAGCACGGGCTGCGGTACGCGCCGGATCCGGCGAGTGCGGCGATCTCCACGATCGGCGGGAACATCGCGACCAACGCGGGCGGGCTGCGGTGCGCGAAGTACGGGGTGACGCGGGACAGCGTGCTCGGTCTGGAGGCCGTCCTCGCCGACGGGACGGTGGTCACGACCGGCCGCCGTACCGTCAAGGGCGTCACTGGCTACGACCTCACCGCGCTGCTGACCGGCTCCGAGGGCACCCTCGCCGTCATCACTTCCGCGACCCTGCGGCTGCGTCCGGTGCCGGTGGCGACGGCCACGATCGCCGCGTACTTCGACTCGTTCGAGGCGGCGGCCGAGGCGTCGCACGCGATCGGACCGGCCGGCGTCGTACCCGCGCTCGCGGAGCTGCTCGACGGGCCGGTGCTGCACGCCGTCGACCCGGCGCTGGGCGCGCGCGGGGCGGCACTGCTGCTGGTGCAGTGCGACGGGGCGGGGGCGAGCGCCGAGGCGGAGCAGGTCGCGCGGGTGCTCGCGGCGACGGCCACGACCGTGGAGACCACGGCGGACCCGTTGGAGGCGGAGGCGCTGCTCGCGGCCCGCCGACTCGCCCTGCCGGCGCTGGAGCGGCTGGGCCGGCCGCTGATCGAGGACATCGCGGTGCCGCGCTCCCGGCTCGCGGAGGCTGTCCGCGAGATCCGCGCCGTCTCGGCCCGTCACGACGTGCCCGTCTACACGCTCGCGCACGCGGCGGACGGCAACCTCCACCCGATCATCGTGGTCGATCCCGCTCTGGACCGGCTGCCCGACGCGGCCTGGGAGGCGGCCGGCGAGATCTTCGCGCTGGCACTGCGGCTCGGCGGGACGCTGACCGGCGAGCACGGCGTCGGGGTGCTGAAGCGGCAGTGGGTGGCGGACGAACTCGGGCCCACCGCCCACGCGTTGCAGCGACGGCTCAAGGACGCCTTCGATCCGCACGGAATCCTCAATCCCGGCAAGACGCTCTGAGCCACTCTGCACCGGATACCCCGAAAGGGTGATGCCGGGTCGACCGGGGGTCATGCGGAGGCACGTGCGATCGGCATGTGCCTCGACCGCCGTCCGGAATCATCACTCGTCGTGACCGAGGACGGGTAGCTGTACGCACGGAACGTGACGGGCCGCAGGCATTCCGTCATCCGTGCGACAGGAGAGAAGGCACCATGTCGGTCGAGACCGGTACCGCGCCCGAGGCGGGCGCCGAGGAACGGGAACAGCAGAGCCTCGGAACCGCCGCGGCACGCACCCTGGCGACCACGACCAAGTCCGAACCCCAGATGCAGGGGATCAGTTCCCGGTGGCTGACTCGCATGCTGCCCTGGGTGAACGTGCCCGGCGGCACCTATCGCGTCAACCGCAGGCTGTCGTACACGCGCGGCGACGGACGGGTGACGTTCGTGCAGACCGGTGCGCAAGTACGGGTCGTCCCGGCCGAGTTGACCGAACTCCCACTGCTGCGCGGCTTCACGGACGGCGACGCGCTCGGCGCGCTGGCCGAGCGGTTCGAGCAACGGGACTACGCGCCGGGGCAGTTGATCGTCCAGGCGGGCCGGCCCGCCGACTCGGTGTACCTCGTCGCGCACGGCAAGGTGGAGCGGCTCGGGGAGGGTCCCTACGGCGACGAGGCGGTCGTCGGGCTGCTGGCCGACGGCGACACCTTCGGCGGGCAGGTGCTCGCCGAACCCGACGGCGCCTGGGAGTTCACGGCCCGCGCGGCGACGGCCACCACGGTGCTGACGCTGCCGCACGCGGCCTACCAGGCCGTCGCGGACCGGCACGCGGAGCTGCGCGCGCATGTGGAGGCGCGCGCCGGGGACGAGCCCGGTCCCCTCAACACCTTCGGCGAGGCGGCGATCGCGCTCAGCGCCGGGCACGTGGGCGAGCCGGACCTGCCGGGCACTTTCGTGGACTACGAACTGGCCCCGCGCGAGTACGAACTCAGCGTCGCCCAGACCGTGTTGAAGGTGCACTCCCGCGTCACCGACCTCTACAACCAGCCGATGAACCAGACCCAGCAGCAACTCCGGCTGACCGTCGAGGCGTTGCGCGAGCGGCAGGAGAACGAACTCGTCAACAACCGGGACTTCGGGCTGCTGCACAACGCCGACTACGACCAGCGGATCTCCACCCACTCCGGGCCGCCGACCCCCGACGACCTGGACGAGCTGCTGAGCATGCGGCGGGACACCCGCTTCCTGTTCGCGCATCCACGGGCCATCGCCGCGTTCGGCCGCGAGTGCAACAAGCGGGGCGTCTACTTCAGCGGCATCGACGTCGGCGGCCACCATCTGCCGGCCTGGCGCGGAGTACCGCTGCTGCCGTGCGGCAAGATCCCGGTCAGCGCGTCCCGCACGTCGTCCATCATCGCGATGCGAACCGGCGAGGACGACCAGGGTGTGATCGGCCTCTACCAGACGGGCATCCCGGACGAACTCGAGCCGGGCCTCAACGTACGGTTCATGGGCATCAACGAGCAGGCGATCATCTCCTACCTGGTGAGCACCTACTTCTCGGCGGCGGTCCTGGTGCCGGACGCGATCGGCATCCTGGAGAACGTCGAGGTCT
>Ga0307511_10000641_pt1 | contig 37405 bp, 54 predicted proteins | sample 13_EM_MG_FD_200266 | JGI IMG/M metagenome (GOLD analysis project Ga0307511, IMG submission 200266) | Populus trichocarpa ectomycorrhiza microbial communities from riparian zone in the Pacific Northwest, United States - 13_EM | ecosystem: Host-associated > Plants > Roots > Unclassified | place... | reverse complement strand
CCGGGGACGAGGGGTTTTGGGACTACTCGGGGACACCATATCGAGCATCCTGATCGCCAAATAACATTTCGGTGTGTCCCACGAAGGCACGGACAACGGGTTTGCAGCGGCCCACCGACGCTGCGCGTCGAAACCACGATTAGACATCGATTTTACGAGACTAGGTAGCCCGATCGCCGTCTTCTGTGGGAGCACCGGGCGCGCGCTGACGTTTCGATAGCAGAGCTCGTGGAGAAGATACGATAGTGAGAGATAAAGCGCCCTGTGCTGTGGTGAGGTGATGAGCGCGCTCGTTCCAGGATTTTGATGGATGGTCTGGTCGGAAGCCCGCGATGTTTGCTACTGTTTGGGCTTAGCATGGAAGTGACCATGAGCGGTTGCCTAGTCGTTGCCATGGACGGTGACCGGTCCCGGTGGGGGCCCCATCACGACCGCCATGGCCAGGTGCATTGTCCGTACATAACTGGACCTGTCGCAAAGGTGATCACAAACACACGTGCCAACGTAAACGTACGAGACAAATACAAATATATAATACGCGGTTTGAGTTTCTTCCCCCCACAAACCACTCCGCTTCTTGTTCCACGCCACCCGTCTTAGCCTCAACGCTTACTTTCCCCACACTCTCAAATCATCATTGACGCTCACCTACGAAATGCCTTCGACCACCTCTGATCGCAAAGTCCAATCGAGAATCAAAGCTACGAATGTGGCAAGGGCCGCCCGGGCGAACTCTGAATCTTCAGATACAAGCCCAGAAAGAGGGGAGAGGATTGAAGATATTGGCTCGGGACCAGAAGACCTCGACCAACCCTGGCCATACGAATTCAAGGTACCGTCAATGGATACTCGGCTTCGCCACTCGACATCTTAACTGGTTCCAGGTCCGAGATACGGTGTGGGTTCGCATCCAAGAGGACGGAAAGTGGTGTCAAGGGACGATCGTTTCCTCGCGGTCAACGACAGATAAGGTGAGAGAAGGGGCAATGGTGAGCATCTATCCAGGACGCGCTTTCAGCTCGGTAATCTAATCTCCGTCTTTGTAGGGGAAATATTGGCGAGCGAACGTCTGCAACGACGGCAAGATGGTACCAATGAAACTATCACCCCTGAACGGTGATATCAAAGCCGACACCGAACAAGTACGAGCCATGCTGAGAACAAACGGATTCCTCGAATAATTCTGCCCCAAGCCAATCGTAAGATATCGCTGCACGTTACGGCAGCGGCGTCTACAACATGCTTTCTATGGCCAATACCTTGTATGTAACGGACAATTGTACACCTACAGAGGATAATATTTCACAATTCAACCGAACAACTCGCCTGCGTTTCAAACATACCCCCATAACCAGAACCCGGCCAAGACGCACGACAGAGGTAGCACGAGTACCGACCACAGGACCGTCTCTAACTTGTGGATCCTCGCGATCCACTCCAACTTCCGGAGAAATAAGATAAGGATCTGGGGTATCCCTACCAGAACCAGGGAAAGGAGATTGAACGGAAACGGAAAATAGGAAGGCGAGGCGTATTTGGAGACAGTCCGTACAAATATCCTCCTAGATTCAAGTCCGACCCTGGGAGAGTAACGGTCCCAACGGTTGGTGGGACCGGAATCTCCTTGTGACAGTCGACCGGACGACAGGGTCGCGAAGGCCAAGGAGGAGATGGTAAGCAGTAGCACGAAACCAGAGAAGGACAGGAATATTGTCCGGGCTTCCATGGGCGCCGGCTTGGGGCTGACAGTGAGTACGTCCGCCAACGCACAAGATAGTAGGTATGATGAGATGGCCAGCAGCGGGGTGAAGAAGAGAATCACAGGGACGGATATCGTGGTAAAGCCGTCCAACAGAAAGGTGGATAGCGGAAGGATGCCTTGCGGCGGTAAGATGTGGACGGGACTCAATAGATGGGGTAGGTGCAGTTGGAGGGTGGTGAGGAGGATTGCAATAAGTGTCAGGGTGTATGAAGTCTCGCCTGGGATGGGTCCCCGGGAGATCGCAAAACATAGGGAGACCAGGTAGAAGGGGAAACAAGTAGCAGGCTCTCCGAGAGAAGCCGCCAGTGAGTAGACAACGATGCATGCACCTTGGGGTCCTAAGGAACGATGACCGAGGCTCGCCTCCTCTGTTGGGTGCATCACATAGTGCACGAGGGTGGCCAAGTACATGAACAACGTCAACAAGTTCATCAAATGCAGGACCCTTGGAAAGCTTGTGAACCCCGTTCGCGGGTAGATGTAGGTAGAATTCTTACCTGGGAGTTCCTAGAGATTTCATTCTATACAACAAACGAGAGGGAAAGCTGGAGCCCGATGGTAGGGGTATCACCCGGCCGTACTTCCAAGTCCGCGAAACAGAGGAGATGAGGAGTGGATGTACCAACAGCCCATCCCCGACGTTTTGGCAAAGCAGATCGGCGACTGGGACGAGTGTTGAGCTTATCAAAGATCGGAACCAAGGGGGGAAAACGTACGACAGACGCCGGTATACCCGCCCACTTCGAGAGGAAACTTGGTCCAAAGCAAAGCGTCCAGGTCGGCGTTACTCTTTTGTACCTGCAGGAAATTCGACCAAACTTCTAGGGCGTGTGAGGAACAATGTTCCACAACTGCTTCTGCGTTGTTGTGATGGTCCCACGTCTCCCACAGGTTCAACGAATCGTCACAAGCCAGCTGTTTTCGAGCATCGCTCTCAATCTGCAGAAGGGTGATGAGGACGAAGGCGGTTCGATAGGAGGGTGTGAAATCGCGATGTGGGAACTGAGCGAGGATATGGTCCGCGACTGGCGTCGTGTTTGACTGGGCTAGCAAACGGTCGATGACGAGGCGAATGCATGGCAGTGGTGGCGAATGGAGAAGAGGAGTAGATTCTGAAATATCAGGAGCCTCCATCGTGCTTTCGAGGGGAAAGGACCGTGACTTGGTGCAGGAGGGTGGGGTAGGGTCGGGATCGAGGTGATGGATGAGTGGATGCCTGCTGTGACACACACCGTTGCCTCGATCACCTCCGATCCACGCATTGAACTTCCTCCACGATGAGCGGTGCCGGTGTGAACACGCCACTGCTGGACACAATCGAACCAGACGAACCCTCGGAGGCTCCACAGCCACAACCGAAGGGCACGACTCATCAGCCAGTCGTTCTGACACCAACAAATCGTGCTTCCGAACAGTACGCAACTACTTCCTCGGATGCCGAGTCTGGTGCGTGTGGGGACAGCCTCGAAAGACCCAAATCGTTCTGATGTCTGCCTGCTTGCATTCTTAGGTATTGCTGGGATTCTGAGACAGGCAAGTATGAGGCTATCCCGGTACACCACATCATTCACTCATCCACGGGCGGAACGATCTGCAGTCGGCACATCCAATCGCCCTCATATTCCTCTACTTATTCAGGATTGCCGCCATCGTGCTGTACATTCTCGGCGGGTACTTCAACAATTACGTCCTATCGGTGCGTACCAAATCTAAAACACATCTCCAAGAATGGAGGGAGGAATGGACAGCTGACGTGAACCGCCCCTCCGACCCCCCAGACAGTAATCGTGGTGGTGTTGCTTTCGATGGACTTCTGGAATTGTAGAGTGAATTCGGCTCGTTCATATCCGGAATCATGTCAGCCGTTGATACGCGCGTTCTATTCCAGAATGTCTCGGGAAGGGTCCTTGTCGGACTGCGGTACTGGAACCAGGTGGGTTATGCACCGCCATTCTCTCGGTCGCCCTCCTGACGCACTTGTATCTGCCCCTGCCCCCCGCAGGTCGACGATGATGGAGAGAGTTATTGGGTATTCGAGAGCCGTGATGTGCGTTGAGATGCGGCCGCTCAAGTGATGTGCCTAAATTATCCACCAACAGCCATCGCGACCTGCGAACCACATCGATTCCAGGTAAGCATGCGCACTCCCCTCGGGCTGCACGCAACCGCTGAAACAGCATTCTCGCATAGAATGTTCTGGGTAAGTACCATTTCCGGCGATCCGTGAGACCATTATCCAACAGCTTCTCGAACAGGTCGCGTTATACGCGTTCCCAGTGCTTTGGGTCGGGCTTCTGATCATCGCCATAGTCAAGCTGAATCTGAATTCCATACCGACTACGATTCTCGCATTAATCTTCAACGCGACGAATGTTATCGGGTTCACGTACGCGTGAGTTACACGACAGGACTTCCGTTCTTCCCAACCCTTTCATTAATTCTCGTGAAACGCCAACAGGGACAGGGACGCAAAGGAGAAGTGGGCCACCGGTGTTGGGTGGAACATGGGGCTCGGCGGTATTGGGGGTCAGCTACTTACGGGGGCGGTCAAGAAAAGTGTTGGAAGGGTATTCGGGTCTCGCTAGTTGCCGTCGTGCCCTTCCAATTTGTGGCTTATCTAATGTATTCACACTTGGGAGGGCGGATACATTTTATTTTATTGCCCAACGACCCATAACACGCCTCCAGACACCATAGAAGTGGGTATGTCAATAATAGCATGATCAGGTCATAAAAAGGTAGTACGGCTGAAACGACAGCGACAAGCAATGAAGCAACGATAGAAGGGGATATGTGCGTGATAATAATACAATGAATAAGAAAGACACTGTCCAAGGGGATAGCAAGGTTTGCAAGGGTTGCAAGAGTGAAATAAAAAGTCCAGATGCGTGCAAGTGATAGGTAAAAGCGACAATAAACGCAAAAATACCTGCGGCCAGAGAAAAAGAGGACGACAGCAGGTGGCAAAGATAGCAATGCATCGACAATGAACAACGAACCGTAAATAACGGAAGAGACGGCAATCGACAGACACGATAGGAGCACGAGAAAGCAAGGCGAAAGCATGACACGACAAACTTATTTCATACCGACCCACCCTCGGACATCGACAAGGGAGAAGGCCGTAGTCGGAGTTGCTTGAGCGATGAAGGACTGGGGGCGTCCACGAGACCCTCTCATTGACAAGCGCGGAGTTTTCATGCCCGGGAACGCAAGGGTATTCACGCTCGGAGTGAGAATCATCGTCGAGGGTGCAGCGCTAGGCAGAGCGTCGGGCGAAGGTGGAAAAACGAACAGCGTCTGCGACGGGGTGGGAAGCGGCTGAGAAGGAGCGGCGGGTTTGGGCGGAGTTTGTCGTGGAGGTAGCAACGCAGGTGCTGAGATGCGGGGCTCCGTGAAACTCTGTGTCCTTTGAGGAGGACAGGTCTTCATGACTGCGGGGTTGATGGGAGATGAGGGGACAGGTGGCAGGATCGATAGAGGTGGGGGTCGACGTCGACCTTTCAAGGACAGGCGAGGCCTCGGCAAGGGGGGAATGTCGAACGTGGCCTGAATAGCAGATATCGGCATCCGTGGGAACTTGTGAGTAGAAGTCGGGCCGGACGGAGGGTTGCGCTGGACGGTAGGACGAGCGGTTTGGGGAATAAACGAAAGCCTGTTCACGCTCTCTTCCTCATACTGCGAGTCTGGGGAGGTCGCATCACTTTCTCGGCTGTCATTGTCAAATCCGCCACCGACATTGAGCAACTCTTCCTCCTCTTCCTCCTCAACAAGATCTTCGCTTAGGATACTGCCGTTGGTAAGGTTGCTGGCAATCGATCCTGCGCGCCTTCTGCCACTATAGCGACTCTTCCAAGCGAGTCCCATTCCCAAACCAGAGGAAGCGATGGAAGAAGATGACGACTTGCGGGCGAGCATGCGGTCTTCCATCGCTTTATCGAGGGCGCGGGCCTCACGGGCAACCTCGGTCACATCCCGATCCTCCTCCACGTCAGCATCGGAAGGGTCGTTGTCGAGCATGGAGCGGCGGCGGCCCCACTCTTCTTCCTCCGCGGCAACGATGGAAGATCGATCAGAAAATGTTGGCGAGTTGGCACCGCCGGACTTTAACGCCCTCTCATAGTCAAGCAGCTGATAAATAAGACTGGGGAGAATGATCATCAGCCTGACGACAGGATCTAAGGGAAAGATAACATACGACATATTGGGGCCAACCCATTTGCTCTTTTCCTTGACGTAGGAGTACGCGCCCTGCATACCCTTGAGTGCCCAGACTTCAGACGGCACGGCCGTCGAGCATCGGGCGGCAGCCCTCATAACGAGGGCGATAATTAGCGTTCCAGATCGTGAGATTCCACATTGGCAACTGAATGATCGGTATTTCACGTGAGTGGTCGGCAAGGAGGGAGAAGAAAAGAAAAAGACCGACTGGATCAAAACGCCATCCCCGCGTGCAATCGATTTATCCACGAAATCGAAAGCTGCTGGAAGTCCAACATTGACCAAATCCGGTTGTCCATGGGACCACGGGAGCTTGAGATAGTTCAATCCTGGCCGGCCGCTGGGGATATGAGCCGGAAAATAGATAGGGCTGCTATCCTGAGGCTCCACTGATAGATCGGAGGTGGAGACGGAAGAGCGCAAGGGCCGCGAAGTGGAGGCATCGATGGGACATGTGACCTCCTTTGCGACGTTGAGGATCGATTTGATACCCCGTTTAATGAGACCACGCCAGTCCCGGGCAGAATCTTCAGAGCCTAACCAGATACCAGGAAGAATCTCGATGGGACCATCGGCGTAAGGGACAGACGGAGACTCTTCTTCACGTTGCCGGAGGATAGTTGTTGCTGGGAGAGAGACAACGGATGGGCGCCTGCGCGGTTCAGGGGCGGGAGAAGGAGGGATCGGGGGCTGGTCTTGGGTGGCAATGGTAAGGGAACTGGAGGACGGCTTGGTTTGGAGGGTGAGCGAGAGTCGTTTTACGTTCCTGGCCGATCGAGGTTTGGTTGGAGAAGGAAGTGACACGGACTCAGGCTCGGAAGGAGGACCTGATGGAAATGGGGTGTCTCCCTCAGCGACAACGGTGGGCAGATTGGCTGGAGGGGGAGCAATTTTGATACCGAGATTGGCAGGGGTGTTTCTCCTGCGGGAGAGGGTGGTTGACTGCATGATGAGTTCTTGGGGGCAAAAGGAGGACGACGACCTGCGTGCTTTTGAGAGAGGGGAAGAAAAAAGAGGATATAAGACAAAAAGGGCGCGACGCCGACGAGCAGCAGATCCTCCAGACAGACGAGGGCCTGCTTGGGACAATTGAGGAGAGGGGAATGGATGGGAGGGCGTGACGCCTACTTAAGTAACACTCCCCCTCACGTGCACAGCCGACCGCCAGGGTCACAGCACCGGTCCATTGTTGGCCGAGCTCATTCTTCCCCGAGTATAGGACCACGCACGACTTCACACAGTGTGCTTTTGCCCATTAGTTAATTTTCAGTGGTATTTCACCCCATCTCTCTCTCCCTTTACCCTTTGTCCACCCCCGACAATCCCCGCTGGTGCCTTGCGGATCACTCCACCAATGCGCTCACCGGCCGCCGTGAATGATCCCCGAGGCTGGGCTAAACCTCGGGTGGTCACGGCAATTGCACCCCGGGCTTTCGCCGGTTTGGCCAGGACAGCCCCAGAGTCTTATCTTGTCCTGCTGACGCGACCTTGTTTCTCAGAACGCATTCAAAGTGGAGGTGGGATCACTCCCAGACCCGAAGCATAAACTCCAACGCCGTGTTCTTGATTATCATCAGCACAGGCGTTGGGTAGCTTAAGCATTTGGGGGTTGTTGTTGTTGCTATTTGCGGCTGTCACGATCGCCTGAATCTACCCATCAATCCTCCCGACGAGTCAAAGGTAATGCCGGGCACCGTGGCACAACACGACGTCTGTGCGTGTTTGTGCTTCACCAGAATGCAGCTCCCCCTGTTTCCGTACCGGAATATGGCGTGCTTCAGTCATACCGATTCTCTTCCGGTATGACATAGTCAAACATGTCGGATGGACCCTTCTGTAAACACCTACCAACACGGTCCCAGGCACATCGAGTCCAGAAAATGAACCTACTACTCACGCTTTCACCAAACGTAAACCATCCACCCACCACGCCAGCACACGGGTGTCTACATACCGAAAACGGGATCCGATAAGAGGATTTCCATGAGAAAATCCTGTGTCGTCGCGTGGAGGTGTATCACAGGGACGTTATCGTATGTCATTAAAACCGAGGATGGATAGTGGGCTTACCAACTCGTGCAGAGAACGCGCATCTCAAACACTCCCACGGGATTGGTATTTCAAATGTATCCAGGCGACGTTCCCTGCATCGCTGGGCAAGGGCTAGAACAGCCCCAAGGACCCCGGCACTCACGGTTGATTGAGAAGGGTGGGTTATTGCCGTGCTACCTCGAGGCAGTAAAAGGAGAACATTCTAGGCCTGCGTAATCTTCGTCCTTCCCAAACCAGAATACATCCTTTCCGAAACGACATCAAGACACGCTTACCCGCCTCGATGATTCAATCATTGAGAGATAAGAATCAGAGGTGTGATTGGGAACACTCAGAGATCTTCAGGGCAGCACCGGCAAACGATATGTTTCGAGTTTAACAAGACCCCGGCTGAGATGTCAAGGAGGTCAGCGGAGTTCGCGGAACGATGTTGTTCCGCGGCTCCGCGACCGGGAGAAGAGAGTGAGCAATCGTGAGAACATCCATCAAAGTTGAACACGGTGTCAGGCGAATGTCCGACGCGATCACATGATCACGCGACAGACTTGGTTCTACTTGTTGTTTACGGGCCACCGTCTTTGTCGGATACTTTCCGGAGCACGACGCTCGCTCCTTACCTTCGAACCTCCACTACGCCATCACCCGGACGACACCAGACGCTGATTCGAGATGTCCACCGTGAATCTTGGAATCGACCACGATAGTGATGAGGTTGTCGCTCTCAAGGCTACGATCTCCACAAAAGGTACCGCGCCATCTCATCCTGGCGCCATTCCACCTAGGCTGAGAATACGTCTAGACAATGAGATCACAATGCTCAAGGTTCACCTCGACCAGGCGGCTCAGCAGAGTGCAGCTGTAGATACAACGTTGAAGGAGACAAACCACAAGGTGCATTCCAGTCGTAGTTTGGGTGGAATATCGCTCTTATACAAGTGTAGCTTCAATCCGAAGCCGACAGACGAGTTAAGCTTGAGGAAGAACTCCGCCTAAATTCCGAGGCACGCATGAACCAGAAGACTGCTCACGACAACCTGGAGCTCGCCATGAATCAACTCCAGGAGAGGTTCAAGGCGGAACAGAGGGTCGTCCGAGATCTTCAGGCCACGATCGACTCCCTGACAGCCCGCACAGAGGGGGACAAGCAAGGACGACTCCAGGAGAAGTCGACACTCGAGAAACGCAACGGCCAGTTACAATCGAGGATTCAAGAATTGGAATTCGAATGTCACCAACTCAAGGCGGCCCCTCGTCCGAAGTTTACTAACGGTCGAACTTCTACTTCGACCGTCACGACCGACCCTCAGTTTGTTTGGCTAAAGCAAGAGAATGAGCGACTCCGCGACAGCTCTGCCAAACACGATTCGGAAATTGAAGCCTTTGAGAGGCGAGTCAGTCACCTCCAGACCGAAGTGACGAAGATGGAGAACGAGAAGGTGGCAAACGAGCGAAGTTGGCAGGCCAAGGTGAAGGAGCTGCAGGACAAGGTCGACGATATGTGTGAAGAGTTGGAGTACCTCAGGCAGCAAACTGGAGAGGACACCGTGAGTAGGGAACAGCAACTCATGGATAGGATCGACGAGGACGCGGCGAAGATGGAGCAACTCCAGAGGCAGGTCGCGCAAGCTCAGCGAATGCAATCAACGCTTGTTCAGACCGAGGAGAAACTGAGAGCTGAGACGAAGAAAGTGGAGGAGGCCGAAGCGATGAACCTTGACCTCGTCGGGGAGAAGGATGCAGCATTTGGCGAGCTCGAAGCTATCCGCGCTGAGAACGAGGCCCAACAACAACAGATACGACAGCTACAGCTGAAGGAGAAGTACGGATCTCGTCCCTCCTTTCACCACAAGGCTAACATTCACCCCAAGGGAACTGCAACAACAGGTGGAGGAAGCTCAGAATGCTTTTGCCGAATCTACCTTCCGGTTACCCGTGACTATTGGACAGTCGATCTCCAGACAAACTTTTGAGGACAACCTCTTGGAAGAAGACGCCGATCTGACGTACCTCACTCGGTCGACACCATTACGTCCGGATAACGCCCAGTCCAATCGACGCACTTCCATTGGCCAGCAGCCGGTCGATTATGAAGTCGTCGAACGTCTTCTTGCCACGATCGATCGTCTTCGTGGGGAACGGGATGACGTCAAAGGTCATTTTGAGTTCTCTCAGGTCGAACACACGTTTGCTGTTCAAGATTACCAACGTCGAATTCTCAGTCTCTCTTCAGCCACCCAGTCTGATAGGTCCCTCGAAGTCTCCAATCTCGAGGAAGAGATCCGACAGTTGCGCGAGGAGGCAAATGCGGCATTGGCGAAGGTGGAGGACTCCCAGCTCGAGGTTAGGCGTTCTCAGCTTGCCGCTTCCGCTTTCTCTGTTGTCGTCGATCACGTTCGGGCGAACAGCGAGTACCTGACAGCCCAATCCGGTGCTTCTTTACGGATGAACGAGGAACTTCTTGCGGACGCAAATCGAAGAGCGGGTACCGCTGAAACACAACTTTCGGAAGCGGTCCAACGGTATGACCAGGCGGAACACAACTGCCAACTCCTTTCATCACGCGTGGAGGAGCTGCAAGGGGTCATACAGAGGTTCAGCCAGGAGACGTCCGAGAACAGGGATGCTCACCGTCAACTTAGCGACGATCTCGAGGCTGCTAAAGCCACCGTTGATCATCTAAGGAAAGTCATCCAAGAGGTCGAAGCCGAACGAAACTCCCTGAACCTCCGCATCGCGCATCTGGAAGACGATCTTTCCACCGCTCGAAATGAGCATGAGGACCTTCAAGGCCGGTACAAAACCCTCCAATCACAACAACTCTCTTCCATGTCTTCCACCCAAGCAAGTAGGGCTCTACGCCAGCAGATCGAGGAGCTCGAGGGTCGTGTCAAGCGGCGAACAGAGCAGATCGGCTTGCACCAACACGACGTCCGACGTCTGGAGACAAACCTGAGGCTCCAGGAGGACAGGATCGCGGAGATGACGGCTGATATCGAGACCCTCACGGACCAGAAGGAGGCCATGGTGGAAGATTGCGCCGAGGCGAGGGAAGCCCGTGACCACGCGATCCAAAGGGTGGAGGTCCTAGAGGAACAGATGGAGTCGTTCGAGGAGAAGGTCCTGGGTGCTGAGAGGGAACGTGATCAGCGAGACGTGGAGGTTGCGACATTGGTGAAGGCTATGGCCCAGGCGATCTCTGATAAGCGTGATGCAACCCTCCAGCTCAAGGGTCTCCTCCACTTCAAGTCCGAACGGCACAAGGAAGTTCAGGGCCAGCTTCACCACGCCCAAGAGCACATTCACTCCCTGGTCCAACAGATTCGGGAACTGGAATCGGTTATTGCTTCGAATGCCCAAGATACCATGGATGTTGATGAGGACCCCACAGCGATCGCTGAGGATCTCCATCAGATCACCGTCTCTCTCGCCCTTTCCCAAACTGCTTATAGGGACGCCGTTGGGTCTCTCTCGCACGTCAAGGGCCAGCATGCTTTTGCAGAGACTCGCGTTTTGTCGTTACAACAAGAACTCCAATCCCTCAAAGATCATCGATCTGCTGAGGATGCTTCACGTAGCCAGCTGCAGTCACATATCGCAGAGCTGGAATCAACAATCCGCGACTTGGAGGAGAGCCTGCAGGAGGCGAAGTCCCACCAAGACCAAACCTCGCACCTGCTCACCCATACTCAGGAACAGCTACGTAGTCACGCTGAACGGGTCGATGAACAAGCCCGCCATATCACCGACATGAAGGCGGAAATCGAGAAGCTCAGTGGGGCCCAGTCCGATCAAGCACAGGAACTCCAACGGCAGCTCGAGAAGGCTCAATCAGAGTTGGCGGAAGTTGTTCGTGCCCGAGGCGAAGCAGATGCAGAGTGCGAGAGGCTCAAGGTGGAGGTCAATGCCACGAAGGAGGAACTGGACGCTCAGCTTGAGGAAGTCCAAGAACTTTCCACCGTCCGTGTGTCGTTGGAGAAAGAACTTTCCGATATTCGCTCAACCCAGGCGGAGGAACTTACTCGCCTCCAAGAAGAGCTGTCCAAGGGCACCGCAGCCGCCGAGGTGTCTTCCGCCGAACAGGGCACAATCTCAAAGGACCGCCAAACCGCCATCGACGAGTTGGCTCGGGTCAAGACCGAATTCGAGGAGAAGTTAGCCGATGCTGAGACCCGGTTGACCACACTTCGGCGAGAATTTGACGAAACATCACAGGCTCGGACCCAGTCGGAGGAGAACCTGCAGGATGAGCTCCGGTTCACCATAGAACGTAGCCACAAGACAGAAGCAGATCTTCACCGGACCATTAGGACTCTTGAAGCCAATCTCGAGGAATCATCCACCGCTTTAGAAACTGCGGTTGAGGAGAAGGGCACGATGGAGGCCGAGATGACGAACCTTGAGGCTGAAATTCAACGTTCTCGCACCCTCTCTCAATACCTCGAGAAGCAAGTCAAGGAGCAGTGAGTGACTCGACCCCTATCCCGTGTCCTTACATCTTACCAAGAGTCACAGAGAAACCGAGATTTCCGAACTTGGAGGTCGGCTGGCCGCATTGCGCAAGGATTACGCTGCGTTGGAGCAAGAGTCTTCTGGCATCGAACTACAGCTCTCGCTCAAGGACGCTCAGCACAAGGAATCCCTAGCCGCATTGCAACGCGAGCTCGACGTTCTTCGCGAGAAACCTAGCTTGGAGGCGCACCTCCAGGAACTACAGGAAAGATATGACGAGATGGAGGAGGATCTGAAGGAGAAATGTGCCGAAATTGAGAGGACCGATGACAAATACCTTGTGTGAGTGATGGTGTTTCTGTTCCTCAGGCGTATTCTGACGACCTCCCATTCATAGGGTGCTTAAGGAGCGCAAGAAGCTCAACTTCCAGGTCGATTCACTCACGCGAAAGATTAAGGCTCTTGAGAAAGAGCTTGCGGACGCCGCTGCAAAACCAGCACCAAAACCCAAGGAACCCCCGACATCACAGCCACCCACTCAAGCTCCAGTCCCTTCTCGAACTACCTCGACTTCTTCCCGGAGAAGCACTGCAACAAACCCCTCACTACCATCTTCACGGTCATCCTCAGCTCGCACGAGCGCAGTCTCTTCCACAGATTCCCCACACCTCCTCCAGAATGCGCGTCCATTAGGATCCACATCTGCATCCAGCTCGAGTTCACGTCGCGCGAAAACGCCAGAACCAAGGGTCCGTCATGATGTGAAGCCTGTGCCTGCTCCAACGGTTCAGGCCCAACAACCGGAACCGGTAACAATAGGAAAGAAGCGCAGGGCCCCGGATGACTTTGATGCATGCGAGTCTATTCCTGCACAGGTATTCACTCCAGAGAGCGCCCCAAGCAAGGCCACGGAGAACCAGACGCCTCGTTCCCGCAAAACGACAACGGGCAACCGAGGAGGGTTCACGCCAGTTCGGAGCCGGCCCCCGTCCAAGGACCCCGTTGGACGAATCGCCGCTCCTGCGCTTATCCACACAACCACAATCACCGACGTCACCAACGGTACAACAAAGCGGTCTGTGACGCAACCTGTCCCTCCGACAACGCAAGCCGTTCAGCCCCCTTCTAAGGCACGGAGCTGGCTGCGGAACGTGAAACCTCCGGTGGTATCTCGATAAACTCACGCTCCGATTGTTCCTACTAAACTCCACCTACCCCTAATGCTGTAGCCGGTATCTGTACATACATCCGCATGGACATGTAGTTTATTTCAACAAGTTTTCTCAGATCGGAATCTTTGGGTGATATCACATGACGCTCAACTCGTCTTTCCGGCAGCGATGTCGATGTTCAACTTCAAATTGGGTCAGTCTGCGGACTCGGATCTCTCTTCAGAGCTGCTCGACGTCAACGATCTCACTCCGGAGAGGCTGCTAACGCTCGAATACGCGCACGATATCACCGTTCAGGCTTTTGACGCGTTGACCGGGTTACTTGCCATCGGTAGGCTTCCATTGGCTGGGCCGCTGCTCTCCGTTGAACACTGACCATTTGCTCCCCCCCCGCCCGAACATTATCTCCATCAGGAACTCGCGCAGGCGTTGTATGGCTGATTGGGTCAAAGGGCGTACAGGAACGAATCCAAGCCTCAGAGGTTACCATCAGATTCCTGGAATTCGCTCAGTCGTCTAATAAACTGACGTGCTTGGGTATGCCATTGAACGACATCGAGTTGATGCAGTTTCAGAACTCTCGTTTCCAGATACTACAAACCGGTTACACGTATGGGATCTTACTCAGCCACGTCTCCAGCGGACCGCGACGCACAGATTCTCTGAGGAGGTCACGTATGTCATTCCGTGTCTTTGAGGTCTAATTATGGCATTCCTGACCCAGGTCGCTGCCTGAAGGTGTATGACTACTTCTCCCTCTCACGAGCATGTGGGTTGCACGTAATGACAAGCGTTGGGAATCACTGACCCTATTTTGAAAGCCAGGTGTTCTTTGGCCTGAAGAGCGGGAAAATCAAGACGTATGATCTGTTGTGCTCGAAAGTGTCACCGTTCGAGGTGCCGTGCACTTTGAACGAATATAGGATGAAAGTTGGGATGTCAATAACGCATGGATCGTCAGTGTTCCCTCCTTGGCTTTACTCCCATGTTTGTTGACACAAAGTGTTCAGGGACACGCCGGTCGCCTTGATTATTCACCCTCGGGACCTCAACCTGATCTTCGTTTGTTTCACGGGCAAGTACTCCCCTTTTCATCTTTCGATCTCCTTTTTTCTCATGTCCACTATAGGTGCCATAACTCTGGTCAACCTGGTGGGTAGAGGATAGCGATCGAATGTCACGACAAGTTGTTGAGCGGAGTGCAGAAAGAACAAACCACCTGCAGGGTCTATGAACTTACTCTGCCGGCAGGTGCTCCCGGTCCTGAGTGGGCTCCGAGTCCGGTGAGTTGCACTCCCTCATTCTAGCCCCGCTTAGCTGCTGAAACCTTGAAGGCCATGCTCACGATGAGGAACCCTTTCGTGAGTTGTATGGCTATCCACCCCACTGGCCACTTCTTTGCCGTAGGCTATGAAGATGGTTCGATAGCCATCTGGGCCATAGAAGACGAAGACAAGCCTCTTTTAGTTCGGTCCGTCGAAGAAGTGGACATCAACCTGGTCAACGAACAGCTGTTGAACCTCGCGTTGGAACCGGGTAGTAGCAAACCGGGCGATAAGCCAGCACCGGAGCCAATATACAAACTCGCCTGGAGCGGTTATACCAACTCTGCCGACCCTAGGGGAGGAGTTCACACTCTCGTTGTCCTTGGAGGTGGAAGGGGTAAGGAATCTTCGGATGTTACTGTCTTCTCGTTCTCCGCTTTCAACCCCACGGATGATGGAACGGACCCCAATATTTCATTGCCCCCACCCATACGCAAGGCTATGCAGGACTGCCTTTCGAACCCGGGTGTATACAGCTATCAATCCGAACACGTCGTCTCTGATTTCCTACTTCTACCTCGAGATACCCCACATTTCGCAGGGAACTTCGACCCTATTGCGATCGTACTTGTCTGTCATGGAGGTGGCGACAAACGATCGATAATTATCATGGAATTTCCTCCACCGTCACTGGCGATTGTCCCAAAGCGTCCTGAGATAGCGAGGAATACTTCGTCGCCGGCGGCAGACGTTATTGGAGAAGAGCTCGCGGAAACATTGCACGAGATGCAACGCACGTCGGACCCAGAGAGTTTGACCCTACCGAACTTGCTTTGGACCGGCGGCTCTAGCGTCACCGGGGGAGAAATCTTGGCTCTGAGCACTGCCACCTATGGATCACTGTGCCTGCGGGACCTAGAAGTTTCGTGGAACGAATATGGTCTGAGAGGAGGCGTTGCGTGGGTGGACGGGAAGAGCGACGACTCAATGCATGCGAAGGTTCATCTCCAGCATTCTGCCTGGTATGAAACTGACTGAACGAGCGTAGTATGAACCCCACCGGGTATTACTCACATGGCACAGAGACCTCACGATTCGTATTCAAGATATCAGCCCACAGTTGCTGGTCAGCTCCGAGGCGAAGCCGTTGCAGGGATCATTCCCGAGACCCCTTCCATCCCTAACAATCGACCTATTCGGTGTTCTATCCGACCCAGATGTTCTCGAGCGATGCTCACAGGATACTCTTCACGAAGGGAGTCTGGCTCACGTGTATCTTACCCCCGAATCTCTGGAGTGTGTTGCGATTTTCAAGACGGGCGATATTTTTATTTACCAGCTGGAACCTGATGGGAAATTATGGCCTACCGACAAGGACATGGTCTCTTTGGCTCACATACTGATCCCCCCTCCAGCGAAATACCGCCCAGTGTTGATGATTCCCAGCGGCAGGGGACCGGTCTCCGCGTTTGGGGCTTCAGATATCGGTATGCCTGTATTGATGGTCCCTGTCTGGGTTGCAGCTCACGGTATTCTAGGGTTCTTTGCTTTTGCCCATACCGACGGATCGCTGGTAGTACTCGACATGAGAGGCCCCACTTTAATCCTCCGGGATACAAATCCGAGCGCCCCCCAGAGCTCCTTCCTGAAACAATCGACGGTGGACCAATTTGTGTCCCTCAGCCTCGCAGTATTCAGGCTGAACTCTGGTTAGTTCGACAATTCTCGCTAGTTCTGGAGATTTGATATCGGAGCAGAAAAGGCACCTGCGATCCATCTCCTGGCGATTCGTGCGTCGGGACGCGCGCATATCTACACCATCGAGAAGGATGCACTTACACACCAATTCCGAGTCCCCCCCAAGCCGGTCCCCGTCGACACGGTCCCCCGGTGCTTCCCACACGGCTCGTACATCCTCGATTCCACCACTGGGGTACGGTGTGTTGCGAGCAGATCGCGATTTTCTGGTGGGGCCCATGGTCAACCGGATGGGGTGAACACCTACTGGATAACTACTGGCCAAAAGGGAGTGAGATGTTATCTGAACGCTGACGGAGATCGGTTAGGGAGGGTAGACTTCGGTTCCAAGAGCGGAGTTGTGGAAAGTGCTCATGTCATTCACAAGCACCGTGAGGCCGTCATCAATCACACTATCAATCCTGACATCGTTTTTTAGGATCTTGCATCGTTGGTGCCTTTACGGACAAGGGTCAACTGTTGGTTTATTCAGTTCCGCGTCTCGAACTCATGTACACAGTACCCGTAACCATATCTTCGCCAAGGTCTGCGGGAACGTCAATCTATCTAACTTTGACTCACCACCTGATCGTTATAGGACTCTCAGTATCGACGAAAGCGGGGACTATGTTGATTGGACAGTCAGGGACAGCATCGCTCATAAGTGCGAACTCGGCACGTTGTTTGGGTTACGCAGGAAGACATTATACCATGACAAAGTTCTCAACATCCTTCGAGACAAGAATAGGCTCCCTGCACAACCGCAGCCTGTGTCCATGGGGCCGACAACACTGCTCGGTCAAATGTATGCGTTCGTTGGTAGTAGTACTACAGGGGCGCAAATCGATACTCTCCGTAAGTATATTGCCATCCGATTGCTAGTCCCTCGCATTGGTTGACGATATTGCGCGTTAGTTGCTGGGCCGGGTCGGGCGATCCCCCAACCTAAGGAGAACACTTCCAACTCTACTGGAAACACCCAATTCTACACGGATCGGGCGAATGCGACAAAAAATTCGGTCGCGAGTGGCGCAAACGATCTTTATAATAGGCTCGGGAACGCCGTGACTGAACGGGGGCAGATGCTCGACGGTTTACAAGATAGTGTGAACTCACTCAGAACGGGAAGCGAGAATATGCTTGTGCAGGTGGGTCTTGGGCCACTCCCAGTTTTATCATTCCACCTCCTGACAAGGAGGATAGGCGAAGAGGCTTGCTGCAGAGCAGTCGACTCGGAGATGGTTCGGGTTTTGATTTATTCGGCGGTCGGGAGCATATGTATGGGGCGGTTTTGAAGGGGACAGTCGGAGAATGGAAGGAATTACGTAACGGGCGTCTCATATTTCCTGTACATTTTTGAGGGGATGGGAGGGTGGATTTTGTTCCTCCGTTGACGAAGCGGTTTGAGTGGTGGGCGTAAAACATGGTGTTGGTGTTCCAGACGAAGTGCGGCCGGAAGGAGGGAGTCCTGTGACTTTATAATAAGCTCGGGGCCAGTTCTGGCCGAAGGGTTCGCTCCAGTCGAAAACAGTGTCTCAGGGCGAGAAATTCCGCGGCGGGAGTGTGGGGGAAGGGGGTCGAGGTCGTTGCCCAGTCCATAGTCTACAGAGTTGATTGTGCGGAGTGGTGGGTTGGTTCTAGTGGCTCCCGGGATGGGTGGCCGTCGGCGATGTCGTCAAAATCCAGTGGCGAAGAGTTGGCGGATGGTGGAGAGGCGTTGGATGGTGGTCCGTAGGTGGTAGAAGTGTCTGATCAACGAGATGGGCAGGGAGGGGGTGGGCTCTTTCGTCAGAAAACATGGGAGACGTGGATTTTCTTGTTCTGGGGGATACTTGGGGTATAATGGCGTGTGGGGGGGAGGTATCCTTGTAATTGGAAGGTCCCAGAGGAGGTGTAAGTAGAGGCAATGCGGGGGTGAGCGGACCTTGGGTTCATCTTTTGTGCGGATAGTCCCCCTCTTCCGGTCTCACAGAACATTCTCCTCTGGTGGTGCTCATCTTCTGGTGCTTGAAACTTCGTCTGATCGTTGTAGGGGAGTTGAGGAACACTGTGGGATGTCGCCGGCTGTGTTGGACTTGGGTTGAGGCAGTCAGGGGCCGAACTGAGATATTTTGGGGCGAAAATAGGAGTTAAAATTGGGAGGCTTGTAAACGGCCAGTTGGGACGCTGCGCCGCGTCGTCTGGGAGGAGAGAAGGAACGTATCTACGGTGGGAAGGCCGTGGTGGAACGCGCTGTCGGAGTTTTGGGCCACCGAAGAACAGTTTGTTCCCCACCACCATCCACAACCGCGACGACTTCAGATACGGGCTCTCACCATTTAAAATGACGCAGTTAACGAGGGCGTACGGTTCTTGTTCTTGCGGACAGCATTTCAGCAGCTTACGCTGACAGAGGGGCGGAAATACCAAGTTCACAGCTTAGGGTTGTCGATAATCTTGCTCTTGCGGAATCTTGAGGGCTTGTCTGCAGGCCTTGACGGAGTCTTGGATCTTGCTAGGTTGTCGACAGATTCACAGCGCACAAAACAGCCAGAGAAAGCCCTTATCATTGCTTAAAAGGAGGCGAAGACGGCCAGAAGAACGGCCACCCGAAGCCAAAACAACCTGGCGGCAACCGTTGGGCGTCGCGCAGCGCAGAGCGGTCTTGGGGGCGACGGGTTGGCGAAGAACAAACAGGTGAGCAGACCAGCATCTTGTTCTCTTGCGGACGACCATATTCCTTGCGCCGCTCGGGTGGCCCTTGTTCTTGAGCGCGCTCTTGACGAGAATCTTGCGTTTCTTGCTGTATCTTGCAGATTTGCACTTGCCTCAATGTCACCTTCATCGAGCGATGTGGTCTGGGGATCAGGTTCACATAACATGAGCCAGGTCATGGACGTTGTTAACGACGCAGTGTGGATCAATCAGTTCCCACTTGGAATGCACACGTCCCGTTGGGCAATTTGACTCACCCGTGATTTGTTACTGATGGCACGTGATCGGTGTCACGGTCTTAATGGGCGACGTCTCTGGCTGGGGCGGCGCGCAATCTGGCGTCGGTGTCGGGAATAGGCAGCTGTGCTGACGAAGAGATGTTAGGGTAGCCCCCGGGGTAGTCCTATAGTGGTCATCTTGCCCAAAATTTGGGGTTGTGTATCGAATCATCGGCTTGGGCATCGCGTTGGTCCATCCTAGAGTGGTCCAGGGACCGTGTGTTGGCCGCCCTGTGCTGGTGAAAACTCCGGACCTGGTATTTTGAACCTGGTCCGTACCCCTGTCAAAGCAACAGGCGTTCTGGCCTCGACGAGTCTGGTCGTCTCGTGTCTCCCCAGTTCATCGATCCATCTTCCGGTGACCCGCCTTCGGAGACCACTGCTGTGGCTGCGCTGCGACCTGTTCTCGAGGGGAGACTTTCTCGATGGAGGGTGGTGGTCCTAGACTGGCTCAGACGGGGACTTTCGTTGTTTGGGGGGAGGATTGGATATGTTGGGCGTGACTTTCAGTCGCAGTATAGCGGCTGATCCATGGCCATAGCGGGTTACGGAATCTATGCCTCATCACCCCCAGTTTTACCTCCGCCTCGATTTCTGAATTTGAAAGCGGCAATTGATTTTCTTCTTCCTCCCTTGCCCCCCACTCCTCCGGCCTCTTCACTTTCGTCTTTCTTGTTCTACTTTTCTTTCTAATCTACCATGCCCATCTCCACCCGCGAGCTCCCACACATCAACCTCCGTCTGCATGGCGCCAACGCAGTGATGGGTGATATCCCCGTTGAATTGCCCGTTTCTCCGTCCTCAGTGGATGTAGACCACGAGCAACTCACAGTACGCCCCCGCCTCGCTACCTTCTGCCCACCTGCTGACCTCTCCTCACCCAAAAGCGAACCGTTCATTATACTCATGAGGGCAAATCGATTACCGTATGTCCGCCCATGTCACCTCCGTCTTCGCCAGCGCTCAGCCCATCTTCCATTCGTTCTAGTTCGAAGTCGTTAATAAACGGGCGACCTTAACGGAGCTGGATTCTACCGTCGGAGAAGCAGACCCCATTCTAGAAAACATCTTCAAAAGGATTTCAAAAGTAGGTCTCGGTTGTACTGTGTTCCGTTCTCTTGGGTTGATGATCTTGACGCGTAGGCGATCTTCCGTTCTTGCGTTTCTCGCAAAACGCGACGCATAAAAGCCAATTCTTTCAGCACGATCAGCACTGCTTGAACCGTCGTCGGTTCCACGAGATTCTATTCCCCGCTTCTGCTCTATATCTCACTAATAATCATCATATATGCCATGTATAAGTATGTATATGACACGTCACAGGTTTACCTTTCTATCTTTACATCTCGGATACACAGGTTACTTCTTGAGGACAACCCACGGAACACTGACATACGCGAATTTGGTGTGACGATCCGGCGTGGGCACACGACAAAGTCCTAGGATATAGAATCTCTATGTTGATGACTTGACGGTGGTCTCGGATTGGGAAGGGCCTTGCGGTATTGCTGCTTCGATGCATTGTCGTATGATAGCGTTCCTGGGCATGGTGGATGAGACACCCTACGCGATACATGGGCACGAAATCCACGCCCTACCGTTGCTTGAACTTGGCTAGGATTGCTTGAGGTGCAGAGACATCTTCTGTGGCTCTAGTTAGCGTCAACTAGTGTCCTCAAGACGACCACGATGGGATAAACGTACGATGCGCCTGTGGACAAGGTACTTGTGTGAATGATGTACATCTTGTCGTTCTTACTGGTGAACTCATCGCTGCCAGAGACGGTGGCGCCAGGGGCGTCAGTAACTTTGAGAGAAGTCACGGCAATGCTGTTGGAAACACTCTTGGCCGAGGGTTGGCTTTGGCCCGTAGGATCGTAGTCAAGGACTAGGATTTGTTCATCCTCGGACCTGGGGAGTAAGTCGAGGGGAGGGTCGTCCTGATAGTGGTATTGAATGCTGGGGTGTAGGAGGAGTGATGAAGGGGCGGCTTGGGTTGCTGAGAGAAGGGAGGAGTTGGAGACGAAGATGTAACATGGCAGTTCTCCAGAAGCCATCCTTGTCTCAGTGATCGAGGGCGCCCAGCCATCCCTCTGGGGTTAAGTGCGAGGTTAAGGGCCCTAGGACCAATACAGGTTCTGTTGGCCACGACGAAAGGTCAGACGCGCGCCCTTTGGTATCTACGCCCCGACGGCTGGAAACGCAAAAAAAACAATCATGATGGAACTCGTTTTGTGCCTAGTCACACCGCCGTTTCCGCTCCATTGACCACCAAGTACGTGCATTCCCCGCCTACCGTTCGCGATGTTGTAACGTTGGAAACGACAGACCCAGCCGTAGCTTGGGCCTTTTCCCGCCAGGGCCGGAAGAGTTCGAGCATTCCTCGATCAGCCATCAAACCGCTCCTTATTGTTAGACGGACCCAATCCCCGGCCCTCTTTGATTCCTTCCCCCCTACCAGCCTTACTTATTGTTCGGAAATACTTATGGCAGCCCGGGGCAGTCAGGGCCAATACATATATCCCGGACGATCTCAGCGGAACCATATATCACCTTCTCCTCCTGACCTCCACCTGCGCAGGCCGCACTCTCTCTTCAACTCTTCACCATCTCCACCCTGAGGGTGCAGTAATGATTTCGTCTTCGTCTTTGACTCGGAGCAGTGCCCGCTCACCGAGTTCGTCTTGCGTGAAACGCGTCTCTGGATTCAACCCTGTCACCCCAACTTTCGCGTCTTTCGGGAGATATGCAGATGTTGGCTCCGAGAGGATTGAAAGCTCTCACCCTGACTTACGACTTCACGGTTTGTTTCTTCCACCCCAAAGACTACGCTGGAGGCTGACGGGCCGTCCGGAAGTTGGTTCATCGAGCACCCTATTTGTTGAGAAGGGCACTCTCCTCGGGATGGACATCACTTACCTCTCTCAAGTGTAAGTTGGCGTCATAGCGACCGGTGTTCGTGTCATACTGACGCTGACTATAGCTGGAACGTTTGGGATGCGGAATCTACGCAGGCGTTCTACGAACAAGTTTTGCCCTACATCCACCCCGAGACCCTCCGGCCGTTAATGGGAATCTGCGTTCCCACTGTTATTGGCCTCTACAGCGCTGCCACGGGTAGGTTATCGCTGGCAATGGAACTCCCCCACCCAGTCGGCTGGTGTGAAGCAGATCCACATATCTCGGCGGAGCTGAAGGAGAAGGTCATCACTGCATACCGAAATATTCACCGCCAAGGCATCCTTCACAACGATGTAAAGCTGGAGAATGTGTTGATTGGTAAGTCTTGATTCTCATCGATCCTTCCCATTGCCTCATCGTCCCATCGTGTAGGCGATGACGATGAAGTTATCATCGTTGACTTCTGCAAAATGGTGGTTAACTCGGAACCTGCCGACCTTGCGTTGGAAATGCGCGCTGTGAAATTCATCCTCAACTACGAAGACGCGAAGGAAACCGAGTACGAGAGGCTACATAGGGCGGAGTTGCGTGTGGAGAAGAATCTCTGGAGATCCAGACTTCGCCGGGGAGCTGAGAGTCAAGAGCTTGGTGAGGAGGTATCGCCAGATGAGCCACCCTCCCAGGATGAGATCGCTGTGAGTGTCCCCCCTGCCCACCGTCTTCGTTCGCTCACCCCAGAAACCAGTTCCCCCCGTTTCGTAGTTGGTGCCTCATGAAGTGGGATTCTGAAGTCACCAGCGAAGGCACTACCCACCACCCAGGATGGAGGGGGAAACGTTTTGAGGTCCCAGAGGATATGCGGAACCCGCCGTGGCCGGGAATTAAAGACTATACACCACCAACACCACCACCTTATCAACCAATCGACTTTGCAGGTCTCGTGCGGAGGGCATTTGGCCGGAAGCCATTTGGCTCGCATAGCCAATGGATGGGACACTGCCGTTACTTCCCGTACCTGTGGTCACCACCGCCAGAACCTACAGTTCCGGATCTCAAGCGCTCGGCTGGAACGTCTTTATCATCGACAACTTCGTCCGGCTCCTCGGATTATGGAGATGCCAGCGAACACAGTTCAGCTACGAACACTGAACCCTCAAAGAGGGATCGTTCTCCTGTTCCTCCGTTCCTCCGTAAACGTTTACGAACTGAGGAGTTCATCCGTCCGGACGACTACTCTTATCGGAACAAACGCACGCGCAGGTCGAAATCCTTGGAGAATGTCGTTGAACACGAGGTAGATCCGACTTCCTGGGCCACGCTCCCAGTCGGTGGGCTGGGTTCACCTTTGTCGGTGTCCAAGTGGAAAGGAAAGGAGAGGGGTTCACCTCCCTTGGTCGTGTCTCCGCGGGAGGTCTCCGCTCCGGAAATAGACCTCCCTACCCTTACCAACCTTTCCCCGAGTCCTCGAAAGCTTAACGGAGGCCCGTCAAAGTCGACCACCAGCTGCTCTCGTAGACTTGGGCCAACTACCCGTTCACACCGGCCATCTGCACGGACGCTGGTGACCAGCTCGCCACGACCAAAATCCGAGAGGAAATGTTCCGTTGTCGTGAAGGATGGTGACGAGGATAAAGTATGGCTGATGTCTGAGGAGGCGTTGCAGGATGTCAAGGGATACTTGCAGGTCAAGAAAGCTGCAGGTGCAGCGGTGGAGGTGCATGTAGGAGGCGAGGAAGGGGGTGTTCGACGTTCCTACCCGCGAGTCGAGGGTGTCCTTGGTTTACCACCTACACGGTCAGAGAGGAAACGAAGCAGCAGTCCGGAAGACAACGACGAAGGGGCCCAGAAACCGAAACGACGGCGAAGTTGGCCAGCGGCCAACCCACATGTATCTAAGCACCGCACAGATTCCCTACCGTGCAGCGACTGAGCTACATTTTATGACCTTCACTGACACCGCATATGTAACGTTGACATGTTCATGCTTTGTAACTTGCTTTCGGAATGCGATTATTTTCATACAAGTCATGTTGCTTGTGGTACCGGCATACAATGATATAGAAAGGAAGTGCAAAGCAACACCAAAACAGATCAACGGTAACTGCGGGCATGGATGGGTTAAAAAACCACCCAATCGAGAGCAGGGGATGTACTGACCTCTTTTGCCTGCGAGCACGAGCACCGTGACCACCGAACTTCTTGGGCTCTGCCCGTCTTGGGTCTGCGATGAGTAGTGACCTATCGTAGGAGACGAGCTTCTTCTTCAACTCCAAAGCACTCGAGGCATCGACGTATTTTGCGTGGTAGGCAACGACAGCTTTGGCGATGGCCTGTCGCAGAGCGTACACTTGGGAAGTGTGTCCTCCACCCTTCACACGCAGACGGATGTCGATGTCAGCAAAGTTCTCCTCCCCAGCGGCAAGGACGGCTTCGTAGACTTTAAACCGGAGGATCTCGGGTTGGAGGATGGTGATTGGGGAGCCGTTGACGTGGATTATACCACGGCCCTCTTTGGTTTGAGCGACGGCGGTCGCTGTCTGTGTATCCATTCGTTCCATAAGTTTGGATGTGCCAGGGAGACATTGGGGACGAAACATGCCTTCTTTTTTCCGAATGTTTGGACGGCCTTCGTCGACATTTTGGCTCGATGAGTGGGGGTGAAGAGAGTAGAAGGCTGTGGGAGGTCTGATCAACAAACACGCTCCATCCGGAGTAGATTGTTTGCATCCATCCCATACAACCCAGGAATATCGCTCCAAACCATCGTGAACGGTTTGTGCGGACGGCCCAAAGGATGTTGTGAGGAATTCAGCAGCATAACTCACCTCCTCTCGATGCTGTTGGTCTCGATGGAGAAAATTGGGCGGATAATCAACAGAAAATCGGGGTGCGCGGTAACGGTCACGATCGGGTCACGGGAGCGTGACTTTGCCAAACCGGACAGCGATGAACCCTTTGAAGCGGCTGGTGTTCCAGGTGTGTATTCCGTGTGCGGGTTACGCGTTGTGTCGCGTCTGACGATATTTTTTAGTCATGTAGGCAAACTTCCCGCTCGCTGTCGACGGTGACTGCGGCGGAAACTTCTACTTCTACACTTCCCCCGCCGGACGCCGGACTGAGTGAGTCCGGCTTCTGCGACCCTTCCGTCTCCTTCTTAATGTTCCCAAGGTCTACCGTTCACTCCCCCGGTATATGTATCCATGTCGAACCTCGGCTCTCTGAATACCAAGCCCGTCCCTTCGACCGATAAAGTGGTCCAACTCGACCCTCACGTCTTCTCACATCCAATCCGGAGGGACATCCTACACCTTTGCGTAGTGCACCACCTCGACTCTCTCCGTCAAGGATCCGCGAACACCAAGACTCGAGGCGAGGTCCGAGGTTCCGGTCGCAAGATTCGCCCTCAAAAAGGTTCTGGTCGTGCTCGTCTTGGTGACGCTCAGAGTCCTATGCTTCGAGGCGGAGGTGTCGCGTTCGGTCCGAAACCTAGGGATTTCAGCACCAAGCTTCCTCGGAAGGTCATAGAGATGGGCATGCGGGTTGCGTTGAGCGCCAAACTTCGCGAACATAGCTTGGGCGTTGTCAAGTCATTAAACTGGCCCGGTGTCAAGACTGGCCCAATGGCTAAACGCATTTCAGAGTTGGGATGGAGGAAGACCCTGTTCGTGACTGGGTTGGACGAGGTCCCGGATGGGCTGCGTCGGGCCACTTCGAACATTGAGAAGGTCGAGGTCGTTGTGGCGAAGGATCTCCTTGTCTATGATGCTATAAAATGGCCGAGGGTGGTGTTGGACCTCGCTGCGGTGGAGTGGCTTGAGAGGAAGTTTGGCAAGAAGACGGTCGTAGACTCATTTTAGGTACATCTAATCATAATTCCTGTGCTCCCCGTCCAACGCGTGAGTCAATTTCGGCGCGACCTGCCCTCTTTAATGAGACGCGGCGGTCAGGTGACTGGAACGCGACTTTCACTGCTACTCTGAACCCCCGCTCCCCGCCTTCCCCCCCGCTTTGTTCTTTTATTCTCTCTGTTTTCAGCCTCTCGACAATGTCCCAAGCATCACAAACGGAAGATCAGGAGGATCACCAGATGGCTGGTCCTCTCTTAATCCAGAAACTGCAAGAGGGCGGTATCAATGCTCAGGACATCAAGAAGCTGACCGACGCCGGTCTTCATACCGTCGAGGCGGTTGCATACACTCCAAAGAAGAACCTCATGGCTATCAAGGGCATCTCTGAGCAAAAGGCGGAAAAAATCATTGCGGAGGGTGAGTGACCGTTCTCGCGCTGACTCAATTCTACTCGCTGCACCTGTCCAAACGCTGATACCTCTTTCGTTGTGTAGCCCATAAGATCATCCCGCTCGGCTTCCAAAGTGCGACAGAGGTGCACGCTAGGAGATCAGAGCTTGTACACATCACCTCCGGATCTAAGAACCTCGATGCGCTCTTGGGTGGTGAGGGGGTTTCCTGCTGGGTTTGGATCTTGCTAACACCTCTTTAGGTGGTATTGAAACCGGTGCAATCACTGAACTCTTTGGGGAGTTCAGGACGGGAAAATCGCAACTGTGTCATACGCTCGCCGTAACGTGCCAGCTCCCGGTAGACATGGGTGGTGGGGAAGGAAAGTGCTTGTACATCGACACGGAGGGTACTTTCCGCCCTGTTCGTCTTCTCGCTGTTGCGGAGCGGTACGGCCTGAACGGAGAAGAAGTACTGGATAACGTCGCCTATGCACGAGCATATAACGCGGATCACCAGCAGCAACTCCTTGCTTCTGCTGGAGCGCTGATGTCGGAATCGAGGTCAGGGAGGTTGTCTCAACACGTCTCACAAGACTTCACTCACAATATTTTAGGTTCTGCCTGCTGATTGTGGATTCGTGCACTGCGTTATACCGTACCGACTTCAACGGCCGTGGAGAGCTCGCCTCACGCCAGATCCATCTTGCCAAGTTCCTGCGAACCCTCCAACGTCTGGCGGATGAGGTACCGCATTCTTCTGTCTCTTGATCACAGGTCGCTGACAGTCGTGTATAGTTTGGTGTCGCGGTCGTCGTCTCGAATCAGGTCATGTCAAACCCCGACGCGTCTGCTGGGCCCTACATGGCGAACGAGAAGAAACCTATTGGAGGGAATATTATGGCCCACGCATCCACAACAAGACTTCAGTTCAAAAAGGCCCGTGGCAACACCCGAACAGCCAAGATTTATGATTCCCCATGCCTGCCGGAGTCGGAGACTCAGTTCGCTATCCATCAATATGGTATTGGGGATCCAGACGAAGAATCATAGATACCACCCCTTACCGTCGTCATGCTCCCTTTCCCCCTCATGTATCACCGACACGAACACTCTTCACTCTCAGTCTCTTCTCTTCAGGGATTCATTTTTACTCTGCACTATTACATGGAAACGGTTAAGCTAATAGTCTCGTGAGGATGTTGGACTTGGTCTGGCTAATCATCTCTTTCAGCTTGTTGATATCGTTCGGACTGACGTCCGCGATGTCGGCCATAAGATATGCCACCTCTCCTTTGGAATCCGAATACTGCTTCTCGACGTTGTATGGTGATAACACGTCGTTGACCTGTTTGAGCACACCAGGCTGGTTGACGTGAACGTGACAGACGCGAACGTTCCCTCCCTGGTCGGCCGTGATCGCGCGCAGGTCGACTTCAGGGAAGTTGACCGCCCCGATTGTGGAGCCGAAGTTAAGGTAGCGACCAAGGGCGGATGACACCTCTTCTCCGATCATCCGTTGAGCTTCCTCCGTCGATCCACCGATATGAGGAGTGAGGATGACATTTGGGAGCGAACAGAGGGTGGAGGCCCACGAATTGAGGGAGTTGTCGAAGGGAGAACCGTTGGCACCAGGTTCCGTCGGAAAGACGTCAATCGCACAACCGGCAAGATGGCCGGATTTGAGTGACTCGATCAACGCTGGAATATCAACAACTTTCCCTCGGGCGTTGTTGATCAGATACGAGCCTCGCTTCATCTGGGTGAGCTGAGCGGCGGAGATCATGTTGAACGTGTCGGGGAGTTCGGGAACGTGAAGCGTAACAAAGTCAGATTTTGTCAGGAGAGCTTCCAGGGATTCGACTTGGCGGGCTCGACCCAAGGGCATGATGTTGACAACGTCATGGAAGAGAACTCGCATCCCGAATGACTCTGCGAGGACGGAAAGTTGGGCACCGATATGACCGTAGCCCACGATACCCAGTGTCTTTCCTCGAACCTCCCAACAACCCTTCGACTGTTTGTTCCAAATTCCGTTCCGCATCTCCCACGATCGTTGGAAGTACTGCCGTGAAAGGGCGATGACCTCCGACATGACGAGCTCGGCGACGGAACGGGAGTTGGAGAACGGGGAATTGAAGACGGGGACACCCGTTTTGGCAGCGGTGGTGAGGTCCACCTGGTTTGTGCCGATGCAGAAGCAGCCGATCGCAAGTAACTAGATCAAAGGGTTAAGTCATCCCAGGGTCTCAAATTTCGAGAGAGGTCGACTCACTCTTGGCGCGGCCTTGAGCACGCGCTCTGTAATCCGAGTCTTGCTACGGATTCCGATAGCATGATACTGGTGGATCTTTTCCACGAGTTCGTCTTCGGACATGGCCTTGGTAGAGTGATCTACATGCCAGCCCTGGTCTTGGAGAGCGCCGACAGCTTCTGGGCTGATGTTCTCGAGGAGGAGGAGCTTTAGGCCCTCGTTGTCCACGGGGTGAAGGACTTTTGGCCGTCTAATGTGCGTGGTCGCGCTGCTGCCCATCCTGCTGAATCTATCGTGGAGAGTGGAGGGGATTGTCGGGGAAACGGAGACGGCTACCGAGGGGGAAAGAGCGTCGATGGGCACCACGTCTCGTGGTTGCGACATTATGTACAGAGTGGCGGTGAGCGTTTGGGAGAAAGTCTTGGAAAGTAACCCGAGGTACTACGCACGGTAGGTCAGCAACTCAGTAAGCAATCCATATACGGCAAGGGACTACATACATTTGTTACCCGAGGCTAGTTGATAACGAAATGTTACCCGATCCCGATACGTTTCGCGACGGCAATTACTCGAAACTCACTCGTTTGTTATGACTCGAAAAGTCGCAATTCTCTCGACACCCGACTCCAACCCCGACGCTTATGGGCCTCTATCTCCTCGATTACGGTGCTGGGAACGTACAGAGTCTCGCGAACTCAATCAAGAAACTCGGATACGAGTTCCAGTGGGTCGCCTCCCCAGATGACTTTCACAAAGCGACCGTCAGTTTCCTTCATATTCACCTGGAACAGGGTACTGACCGGTTGACACCCAGATCCTGATTTTCCCCGGCGTCGGCGCGTTCCAAACCGCGATTGAACACCTTCGTTCTCGTGGCCTACTCGAGCCGCTCAGAGAGTACATCCGATCAGGGAAACCGTACTTCGGAATATGTATCGGGATGCAGGTCCTTTTCGAGTCCTCTACTGAGTCCCCAGGGACCAAGGGGTTAGGAATCATCCCGTACCCAGTCGAAAAGTTTGATAACTCAGACAAGTCTGTTCCCCACATCGGATGGAACTCCGTCCAGATTTTGGACGACCCACTTCTGCCGAATGATGTCGCTGACGAGCGCTCATCTTATTACTTCGTTCATTCCTACCGGGCGAAATATGACCCCGCGCTCCACACATCCATAGAATGGGCCCACTCCATCACTCAATACGGTCAAGAATTGTTTGTCGCTTCAGTACGAAAGGATAATATCTTCGCCGTCCAATTCCACCCCGAGAAATCCGGACCGGCTGGTCTAAACCTCCTCTCGAAATGGCTGAGCAAGCCCGAGTTTGAACTCGCTCACAATCCTGATACCACTCGCAAAGTCGCTCTCTTGAAGCCCCGACATGGCCTGACGAAGCGGATTGTCGCATGTATGGACGTACGGGCGAACGACCAGGGGGATTTGGTGGTTACGAAGGGAGACCAATACGACGTCCGCCAAAAGTCCCCACTTGCCACAAATACCGCAGGTGCGGTACGGAACCTCGGTAAACCGGTCGCCCTCGCCGCTCGTTATGTAGCGGCTGGAGCAGATGAACTCTGTCTCCTGAACATCACGTCCTTCCGCCATTCTCCACTCAACGACCAACCAATGCTTGCCGTCGTCCTCGCTGCATCTCAAGAAGTGTTCGTCCCTCTCACGATCGGCGGCGGAATCAAGGACTCCATCGATCCAGACGGTACGAAACACACCGCTCTCGAAGTTGCCGGGCTCTACTTCCGAGCAGGAGCCGACAAAGTGAGCATCGGTTCGGACGCAGTTTACGCAGTGGAAAGGCTTCGAGCGAACGGAAACCAACCAGACGGGACGAGTGCCATCGAGACGATCTCCCTTGTGTACGGGAAGCAGGCGGTCGTGGTGTCCGTGGACCCTCGTCGGGTTTACGTCGACCCCGAGTACGATGGTCCGTTCAAATCTGAGGTGGTGCTCGGCAAACCCGGCGGCTCGGACGAAGGCAAGGCGTGGTGGTATCGGTGTACGGTTTCGGGTGGGCGGGAGGATCGCCAACTTTCGGTTGTTCAACTTGCCGAGGGTGTCCAATTGCTTGGCGCGGGGGAGATCCTCCTCAACAGCATCGATCGTGATGGAACGGGGTCAGGCTTTGACCTCGATCTGATTAACCTCGTTAAAAACGCGGTTCGGATCCCGCTTATCGCGTCCAGCGGGGCAGGCACCACGGCACACTTCACGGAAGTATTCACAAAGACGGATTCAGAGGCAGCGCTAGCCGCGGGCATTTTCCACCGGGAACAGGTTACAATTGGAGAGGTAAAGAGTGCGTTGAGAGAATCCGACATAAACGTCCGAGTACTCTAGACGTCTGTTACAATGTCATATACTTGAACCTTATGGACGGAGATGGGAGGGACGGTAACAAGAGTGTTTGAAGGAATTGAAAGTACAAAGTCATACAACACGACAAGGGTAAAGAAATGGAAACCGGTGACATGGAGCTGTCCAAAGTGGGGGTATCGAGCATGGCACCTGGATAGAATATAGAGGAATGTGGCCTCCACGTGTGGGGTCGACACAAGCGCATGGAGAAAAAAGTAGGGTGGTGAAAGAGAAACAGGGAAAATGATTCGAGCCCAAACGATCCGCGTCCGTTCACTGACTGTCCAGTGGAGACACCTACTTCCTGCCCTTAACGGCGCCTCCGACTCTCTGCATCAAGCTTCGTTTCCTGCCCAAACCAGTCGCGGGAGATTGTTCGGTGACATCAGTTTGTTCGAAATAGCCCTTCTCGCCCGAATTTACACTATTGATTTTCGGGGGGCGAGGTAAGTCCTTGTCCTTGGCACCTTCTGCGGGAACGTACATGTCACCTTCATGCGGTGGAGGTAGTTGTTCTCTAAAACCTCCTCCAACTAGTCGACCTGCAAAAGAATTCTGAGACTTGTGGGTGGGACGCCCAGAGCCACCGGACTCGTACGTGTTCTGCACGGCACTGTCCCCGCTGTTCACAGGCATGTTGGGGCTCTCTCGCATCCTGCGGATACGTTGCATCAAGGACCTGGACCGCTTCATCCCAGCGCCGCCTTCTCCAAGGGGTGGTGAAGGTTCGGGAGCAATAAAATCAGGATCAACTTCTGGAACGAAGATGGGTTTGGGCGGTGGCAGAGCGGTCCTGCGAGGTTCGCGAGGTGTTTCGCGTCGACGACTTGACTGGGGTGTGGTCTCTCCGGACCCTCGCGATATGGTGTTATGGCGATAGTCATTGCCATTCCCGCCCCCTGCGGAGAAATCTTCGAAAGGTTCGGGCTCGTGAATACCCCAGGCCTCCGCAATCGCGTCGGGCTTCTTTCTGGGAGGCTCATAACGCGACACATTCTTCGTCGCCCTAAAATCCTCTTCGATCGCCTGTCTGGTTTGTTCTGACCACGCAGCCATTGGCGCCTTTATGCGGTGTTTATTACGTGAGGGAGCGCAGGCATCGAACGGGCCATCGTGATGGAGCACTGGTGGGAAAACGTCAGCCATGGGGTTTTAGGTAGGTGGGCTTTGGGGGGAGGCAAAAACGAGGACGTACTAGGACCAACGCCCGAAAAATCGAGGCGATCGATAACGTCTGCATGGGTGGAGTTTTTCTTGCCTGAGCGCTTGGAGGACTTAGATTTTTCTTTTTCCGGGACAGGTGGCACGGGTGCGGAGTCTTGAGATAACGAGCGACGAGGAGGGGGGACTTGAGAGCGACCATTGCTAAAGTGGGAGAGGGCGGTAGCCATGAATACTCGTCAGGCCGAAGAATGCATGAGTGTGACGGACCCGACGTTCTGTTGGGTTTGACTACGAATTGGTCTGGCACGTTGCGGTTCCTGGTTGCGGGCGTTCGTAGCGTCCCTCTGGGTATCCGCACCGACGTCTCTTTTTGAAGGGACCTTTGGGGGAACAGGGGGGACGACCCTTATAGCGTTCGGGTCGTCGAAGGGGTCGGAAGTTGGACCAGACTTGTTACGGCTTTTGGTCTGAACTGGCATGATTCCGGGGTAGCTGATAAGAGGGGGAGAGATAAGTCGACCATTTGATTCTGGGAAACGAAGGTCATACCCGGGTGAAGCGTCCGCGACAGAAAATAAGGAGGTGGTTGAGGGAGGAGGGAGACGGCTGTGTGAGGGGACGAACGGGCGAGCCGAGTTCAACTGCTCTTGGCCCTGGCCCTCAAGTAGCGGGATTCGGCATCGCCCGATCTGGGCTGATTCCGTTGCCGACGCGCCGGCCGAAGTACACCCGAGCCCACTTCTCTCGTCACGACCATCTCGGTCACCAAGGTTAGAGGCCAATAAGCTCTCCACTCCTAATTATAAGCTCACCTTCTCCCAGTCATGGGGAAGCCAGAAAAGCCCTTGTGGTCTCGCCAGCAAATAGCAGACCGCATCCTCAAGGGCGAGAATTTGGTCATATACCGCGGCCAACTCATTCGTATCTCCCCCAATTGGCTCGAGGAGCACCCTGGCGGCTCGATAGCCATTCTGCATTTCGTCGGCCGAGACGCTAGTGACGAAATTGAGGCTTTCCATTCAGACCCTGCTCTCCAGCGTCTACTGGGACATTCGATCGGTCAGGTCGAGGTTGGTGAGGAAGGCTGGGACCCCCTGCTTCCCCCCATCGCGGCGGGCTGGGTCAGGAAGGTCACCCCTGCAGGGTCCAAGTGGCATCAGGAGGCCGAGCGTATTCATTCCGACCGCGAATCTCACTTCACTTCCACATCCCAAGTACTGCTTGTCAAGCGCGGAGACCTTGTCACTTCGGCAGATCCCTCGATCACGGATATAACCCCTCAACCCACAACCCTGTCGCTAAAGGTCCAGGGTGCTCATTCCAAGGCATATAAGGTGTTACACCAGCGTATCACGGACGCCGGCCTTTATCAGACACGATACATTTCTGGGTATGGGCCAGAGATCGTTCGATATACGTCCCTCTTTTTTATTGCAGTCGTCGCCTACTACTTTGCGTGGCATAAGACCGCCGCTCTTTTCCACGGATTCTTATGGCACCAGCTTGTATTCACTGCCCACGATTTGGGACACGTTGGCGTTACCCATAACTGGGTGATCGACCGGATACTTGGCATCACTATTGCCAACTTCATGGGTGGATTGAGCATCAGTTGGTGGACAAAGGTTCGTTAGAACATTCGACCATTCTCGCATGATAGGTGTTGACCTCAAATCCCAGAATCATAATACACACCATTGTAAGCATTCAGTCATTAATCAATCCGTGTGATACTAAACCAAGTTCCTCAAGTGGTTACCAACCACCCAACACAGTAAGTGCGATTTCCGGCTTAATCTTACTCCTCATTAACATAGCCGTCAGTGACCCTGATATCGAGCACCTTCCATTCTTTGCGAATACTCCCGAATTCTTCAAGTCTATCTACTCATCGTACTATGGCCGAATACTCCCTTTCGACCGCCTTACCCGCGCCCTGATACCCTACCAACATCATCTATTTTACGTTATTCTTTCCTTAGCCAGGTTCAACCTCTACCGACTTTCCTATGCCCACCTCATCAGCACCATTATATCTCCGAAGAAGCGGAACTCCTTCCCGTGGCACTGGTGGCTGGAGATGGTGGGACTTTGCGTATTCTACTATTGGTACACCGCAGTCCTGCGAGGGATCCCGGATTGGTCAACTCGGATTGCCTACGTCCTCATCACGAATATCGTCCCGAGCCCTCTTCATGTGCAGGTGAGCTACCAGTCCCACCTATTCTACTCCCGTCTGTCTCACTAACACTATTTTAGCTCGTGCTTTCCCATTACTCCAGATCGACCGCCGATCTCGGGCCCGCGGAGTCATTTGTTGCGAGGCAGCTGCGTACCACGGTCGACGTAGTGTGCCCTCCATCCCTTGCCTTCCTTCACGGGGGACTTCACCTCCAAGTCACACATCACCTCTTCCCACGCCTCCCTCGTCACAATCTTATGGAGGCTAGTTTGATGGTCAAGGAATTTGCCAAGGAATGGGATTTGGAATACGCAGAATTCGGATTTATCCATGGGAACCAGGATGTGAGGAACATTTTGAGGCAGGTTGCGGATCAGGCGAAGATCGTGGGTATCGTGGCAGAACATCACGTACAGGAGGCGATGAAAAAGTCGAGATAGAGTTCAAGGTTACAGGTTCGGCCCAATTTAAACCACGTTGCTGTTACCCTTTCCCTTCAGACCCCCAGGAGATCGATGGGTCTGGTGGTTGTTGAACGCCCCTTTCGTTTGGGACCACAATCCCAGTTACTGATTCGTGTGATTCGACGCTAGGGACTCACGCAAACTCCAGACCCTGCTCCGTCTGGGGGTGCAGTCCGCCCTCTGGCCGAGGCACGAGCGAGGCGCTCGCGTATTGTATTGAGGCTGTTCCAGGTCGGTTTCCCCCTGGTCTGTGCGCATCTCACGCTCGACTAAGAATATACCTGTTGCCCCAATCCGCGCGTCACTCCCAAAAACCGCAGGAACCGCAGTCCAGGTCTGGATCGTGACGTCCAGGGTTCAATGACTGTGCCGGTGCAACTGAATGGGGTAATGGCACACACCACACCCCAAAACGCAACCCCTCCGACCAGTTGGGGGAGATCGGCGTTTAGTGAGAAGATCTCTCGCGTTCAGATTGAGGATCCCGCCTATGACGCGTGACGCCCCGGCGGTAGTTTGTAAACTGATTGATCTGCATTCGATCGCAGTTGGGTGCGTCGTCGTGATTGCCCTTCGAAAATCCTCTGCCGAAAATTAAACGGCGGTGGAGGGCCATCGGAGCGTCGGGCATCAGTAAATCGTCAAGTCCCGCTTAGAACTTGCCAAGAGTTTCGGGCGTCGGACCCTTTCTCAACCTCGGAAGAAACAGTTTCGAAAAATTCGAGGCTGTGCCAAATGTGCTGCGGATTCTTTATTTTCGCTCCCTTGTACGGTGATCATCCTCTTCGGCTTCAACCAATTTTAGGATTACGCACAAAGATTTTTTTTTTACCACGGTTCTAACTATATCGAAGTTCCTAGGCAACAAATGGTCAATACACCAACGAATGCACTAACGAGCGTCATGGGTGGTTCGCCAACATCTTCCCAGTGTGGCCTCAACGCTCGCCCTCCATTCCTTTCTAGCACCTTCCATCGAGCACGATCCCGAGTTCTACAATCGGCCACCACGTCACCTGCGTCGTGTGCCAAATCCCGCCGAGCCTCCTAACACTCTTCTTGTCCATGTCAAGCACGAATGGTAGCTCTCATACGTTTGGCCAGCCTGAAGGCTCTCTTAAATCCGTATGGAAACGAATCGTGATATGCCACTAACTCGCTGTAAGATATCTGACAGATTTTACGCGAACCTAGCACGAACACCAACAGTTGGCCCTGCCAGGGCAAGACCTCCACGTAAGCGCTCGAGCCTCTGACTGGCGAGAGACTACGCAAAGACACGAAAAGTTATCAGAGTGAAACCTGGTGGTGGTTTTGGGCGTCCCTGCAATGTTCGTGGGAGAGTAGCGTTGGAAAACCCAGTAGTGTGCCATCTTAAACGCTCCCAAGTCCCGCTTGGCCACCTTCAGGATTTGTCCCTGACCCTGGTGTCGGGTAGTGATTTGATCTACGGTCGTGGCACTTGGAGGTCTTGGATGCCTGACCTGCCATTGTCAACGACTTGACGGAACTAGCAGGCTGGGCAGGAGTTATATGTGGTCGAGCGACGGTCCATGGATTCGAAGGGATTATCCAAGCGGGGTGGGACGATTTGTTCGACGCCGGAGGACTTGGTGGTTTCACTTCTCGAGCAGATCGGAAAGATGGGGTTAGGGATAGCAGAGTGAGGCCATCAACAGGAGAGAACATTGGAGTTGGGGAACCATCAGCTCCAAGTGCTTCCAACTCGCTGCTGCGGCGAGTATCTCAAAAGCCTTGAAACCAAACTCAGGTGTTCACGCAAGCCCCGAAGGGTGAGAGTTATAACCAGTTCTAACCGTCGTTATGTATTTAGCCTGGACATTACATGGGGAACGTGGTCGTACATACCATCATGTCCTCGGGAAGGCAAAGTGACTCATGAGTTGATTGAAGAGATCAACGATGACGCCCCGGACCCAGAGTTGGAGTTGGGCCTGGGGGCGGGTCCGGGGGAGATGGGCTGGGGCGCGGGCTTAAGGGGCTGAGGACCGCCGCCCGAGGAAGGCTCGCGCTTAGCGAATCCCGCCCGCTCGGCCCAGTCCTCGGGCTCACGGGGGAACAGCTCCTCCAGAGCTTGGAGCTTACGCGAGAACAGGTTGTATGAAAGATCGCGCTTGAGCATCCAGGCCTCGAGTTCTTGAGCGGCAAAAAGCGTTTCGGATGAAATAGCTTATTTTT
>Ga0307511_10000640_pt1 | contig 37443 bp, 36 predicted proteins | sample 13_EM_MG_FD_200266 | JGI IMG/M metagenome (GOLD analysis project Ga0307511, IMG submission 200266) | Populus trichocarpa ectomycorrhiza microbial communities from riparian zone in the Pacific Northwest, United States - 13_EM | ecosystem: Host-associated > Plants > Roots > Unclassified | place... | reverse complement strand
CTGAAAGTGTCCCTCGGCGCTGCGAGCTTCAACGTTACGCTGAACAGCACAAACGACACGGTCGCAGGGCTTGCCACTGCGATCAACTCAGCCGCGGGCAACCCCGGCGTCACGGCAACGGTGATCACCGGTACGGACGGCGCTCACCTGGTCCTGTCATCCACGGTCACGGGTGCAGCGAACACAATCCAGGTTGCTGAGACCGACACCGGTAACGCCCTTTCGGCGTTGACTTACAGCACGGGGAGCGCGAACTACACGGAGAATACCGCCGCGCAGGATGCACAGTTCAGCATCTCGGGTATCGCTCATACGAGCGCCAGCAACAGCGTGACCGACGCCCTGAGCGGCGTGACCTTGAATTTGCTCAAAACCACTCCTGGCACAGGCGCAGGAAGCAGCGTCAATCTGACAGTGGCGAGCGACACCGGGTCGATCACGACCAACGTAGGTGCTCTCGTAACCGCCTATAACGCCTTGGTGGGCTCGATCGGCTCGCTCGGCAGCTACGACTCCACGACCGGCACCGCAGGGCCGATGCTGGGCGATCCGCTGCTCACGGGTATCCAGAACGAAGTTCGTTCGACGCTCTATAGCATCGTCAACAATGGATCTTCGACGTTCAACTCCCTGGCCAGCGTCGGAATCACGACCAAGAGCGACGGCACGCTCAGCCTGAACCCCAGCAAGCTGCAGACTGCACTGACCTCCGCTCCCGCGGCCGTGAGCGCTCTGTTCAGCGGTACGAATGGTATTGCCACCAGGCTCAATACCCAGCTCACCGCCGACCTGGGATCGGGTGGCTCGATCGATTCGCGCAGCAAGACCCTGGTCAAGCAGGAGAACGCCCTTACTCAGCAGAGCAAGGATCTGGACAAGCAGATGGCGACGCTCACCGCTTCGCTCACGCAGCAATACGCCAGCTTGAACACTTTGCTGTCGTCGCTGCAGTCAACATCGGCTGCCCTGACGCAGCAGCTGTCCTCGCTGCCCACGGTGCAGCAGAAGTCGACATAATCGCACTGGCACTCAAGTTTCCGGCCGGGCAGCCGCTAAATATTCCATCGGGAAATGATGGAGCCGGACCTTGTCCACGTACGCATCAAACTTCAAGCTCGCCGCGTACCAGAGTGTGTCAGCTCACGGCGGTGTAGCCAATGCGGATCCCCACGCAATGGTATTGATGCTGATGGACGCGGCGGCGGAGCGCATCGCCACGGCACGCGGCTGCATTGAGCGCCGCGAGACCGCTCGTCAAGCCAGACTTCTGCATAGCTGCGTAAATATCCTGGCAGAGCTCAGCGGCAGCCTGAACATGAGCGAAGGTGGCAACCTCGCCCAGAATCTGCGCGACCTGTACGACTACATGATCCGTACGCTGCTGCTTGCAAACACCAAGAGCGACACGGTCGGCATTGGAAACGTCGCGCGCTTGATGGATGAGATTCGTACAGCCTGGGTCGCGATCGGACCGCAGGTGCGCCATGCAGCGCAAGTATCGGTACCCGCCCCCGTAAATGCGGCAGCCGGGCCACCGTAGCGAGGAGAGGGCGTCATGGCAGAAGACATCAGCGCCACTGGCCAGGTCCCTGCACTTGGCCCGACAGACTTTTCCGCGTCGTATCAGACATCCGACACCGCTGTCCGCCAGGGCCTGAGTGAGAAGCCTGCAGCGCAAGTTGGCACAGCGCAGCCGGCAACTCAGCCCACCACGCAGGAAATTGACAGTGCCATCGCAGCTGCAAACGCAAACCTTGCGAGTTCCGGCCGGGTGTTGGATTACAGAGTGGACGCAGCCACGGGCATCAGCATTGCAGTGATCCGCAACTCGCACACGGGTGCGGTGCTGCAGCAGATCCCCGGCGCCAACATCATGGCCCTGGCTCGAATGCTGGCCGACTGGGCGCCCGGCAAGCACATGCTGCTAGATCTGATCGCGTAGTTCATTTGGCCCGGCACTGGCCGGGCGGAGCCCGACTACGTCGGCCACCGGCAAAAGGCGTGACTTTTGCCGGGGGCGCCCAGCCGGCTGGGCAGTGCCAATGGCGCTTCGCGCCGTTTAGCCTACGAATTTCCGTGCATTGCGGAACAGCCGCATCCAGCCGCTGTACTCACCGACTGCGCGCGGATGCCACGAATTCTGAACATAGCGGAACGACCGTTCCGGATGCGGCATGGTGATGGTTATCCTGCCGTCCGTGTTGGTCAATGCCGCGATTCCATAGGGCGACCCGTTGGGATTATAGGGATAGCTGTCAGCAACACTGCGGTCGTGATGGACGTAGCGGAAGCCGACAAATCCGCTCGACGCACACTGCCTCGCAGCCGCCTCGGTCGGGAATTCGGCATACCCTTCGCCGTGCGCCACGGCGATGGGAAGAAAGGACCCGGCCATTCCCTGCAGCACCACAGACGGGGACTCGAGCACTTCGACCAATGCAAACCGCGACTCGTACTGCTCGCTCCGATTGGTGACGAAGCGGGGCCAGTGCTCAGTACCTGGAATGAGGCTCTTCAGGGCTGCAAACATCTGGCAGCCGTTGCAGATACCGAGTGCGAAAGTGTCGGTGCGCTCGAAGAAGCTCTTGAAGTCCTCGCGCACCGCCTCGTGGAAGAGAATCGACTTGGCCCAGCCCTCGCCGGCTCCCAGCACATCGCCATAGGAGAAGCCGCCGCAGGCGACCAGGCCTTTGAACTCGCGCAGCGATCGGCGCCCCGACAACAGGTCGGTCATGTGGACATCGTGCGCGACAAAGCCGGCGCGCTCGAAGACCGCAGCCGTCTCAACCTGGCTGTTGACACCCTGCTCGCGCAGGATGGCAATCGCGGGCCGGGCGGCGCGCGACACAAACGGCGCGGCGATGTCTTCTTCGGGATCGAAGCTCAATGTGACCGCGAGTCCGGGATCCGCGGGTGAGGTCTGTGCCGCGTATTCCTGATCGGCGCTCTGCGGATCGTCGCGCATGCGGCGCATCCGCCAGGAGGTCTCCGACCAGGCGCGCCTCAGGTCCACCCAAGGCTCATCGAGCAGGGCGTCACCGACCCTCATTCGCACGCGCAGGTCCGTAGTCGGGGTGCCGATGTACAGAGCGTGCTTTTCGAGGCCATGCCGGGAAAGAATCTCGACCAACTTCGACTCGTCATCCGCCAACACCTGCAGTACGACTCCCAGCTCCTCTGAGAACAGTTGCGGGAAGGCCGGACCCCGCTCCACGGGCAATGCAACATCGAGGCCGCAATGGCCGGCAAACGCCATTTCGACGAGCGTGGCCAACAGGCCACCATCCGACCGATCGTGATACGCAAGGACGAGATTCGCCGCGCGCAGCTGCGCCATTGCGGCGGTGAAACTGATCAGGCGTTGTGGATCGTCGAGGTCGGGGGGCTCGCGTCCCAGTGCGCTGTAGACCTGGGTCAGGGCCGAGGCACCCAGGCGATTGCGGCCGCCACTCAAGTCCACGAGCCACAGGGAGGTTCGCACGCCGGTTACGAGCGCCGGGGTCAGAGTTTTGCGCACGTCCTTGACGGGCGCAAATGCGGAAATGATCAGCGAGACGGGCGCGACGACACTCTTGTCGCCCCAGGTCGTCTTCATGGACAGGGAGTCCTTGCCGACGGGAATTGCGATTCCAAGCGCGGGGCAAAGCTCCTTGCCCACGGCACGCACCGTCTCGTAGAGGGAGGCATCTTCCCCGGGCTCGCCGCACGCGGCCATCCAATTGGCCGAAAGACGTACCTGAGAGAGTGACTCGATGTCAGCTGCCAGGATATTGGTGATCGCTTCAGCGACAGCCAATCTCCCCGAGGCCGGAGCATTCAACACGGCGACGGGCGTTCGCTCGCCCATGGCCATCGCCTCGCCCGCATGGCCGTAATGATCGGCGAGCGTCACTGCTACATCGCTCACCGGCACCTGCCAGGGACCTACGAGCTGATCACGGCTGATCAGCCCTCCCACGGTGCGGTCACCGATCGTAATCAGGAACGTCTTATCTGCAACAGCAGGCAGGCGCAACACGCGGAAGGCCGCGTCGCGCAAATCCAACCCGCTCGTATCGAACTGCTGGCGTGAAGGCTCGATGCTGCGGACATCGCGTGTCATTCGGGGTGCCTTGCCGAGAAGCACCTCGAGCGGCATGTCCACCGGATTGTTGTGGAACAACGGATCGTGAACCGCCAGCAGGCCGCTGCCGTCGATCTCCCCGATCACGGCGAAGGGGCAGCGCTCCCGGGCGGCTATCTGCGTAAACAGCGGCACCGCGGAGGCGCCGACGGCCAGAACGTAGCGTTCCTGAGCTTCGTTACACCACAGCTCCATCGGTGACATACCGGGCTCGGCGCTCGGAATCGCTCGCAGATCGACTCGAGCGCCGCGATTGCTGTGTGCCACCGCTTCCGGCACTGCGTTGGACAATCCTCCGGCGCCCACGTCGTGAATCAACACTATCGGGTTGTCCTTGCCGAGTGCCCAACAGCTGTCGATAACCTCCTGCGCACGCCGTTGAATCTCGGCGTTGCCGCGCTGCACCGATGCGAAATCCAGATCGGCGCTCGAGGCTCCGCTGCCCACGGACGAGGCAGCGCCACCGCCCAATCCGATGAGCATCGCGGGCCCTCCGAGCACGATGAGCTTTGCGCCAATGGGGACTTCGCCCTTCTCGACGTCGGAGCGGCGGACGTTGCCCAGTCCGCCCGCGATCATGATGGGCTTGTGATAGCCACGCACCCGGCCGGGGGCATCGCCCGAAACCCGTTGCTCGAAAGTCCGGAAGTAGCCACTGATGGCGGGCCGCCCGAACTCATTGTTGAACGAAGCAGCGCCGATCGGCCCTTCGATCATGATGTCGAGTGCCGAGGCGATGCGCTGCGGCTTGCCGAACTCGAGCTCCCATGGGCGCTCGTAGCCTGGAATGCGCAGATTGGACACCGAAAAGCCGGTCAGGCCGGCCTTGGGCTTCGCGCCGCGGCCGGTGGCGCCCTCGTCGCGGATTTCACCTCCGGAGCCGGTCGAGGCGCCCGGGAACGGTGAGATGGCGGTTGGATGGTTGTGCGTCTCGACCTTCATCAGGATGTCGATGGGCTCGTCCACTCCCCCATAGATACCGGTGCGCGGGTCGGGGAAATAGCGTGTGCCGTGGGTGCCTTCGATCACGGCAGCGTTGTCGCGGTACGCTGAGAGCACGCCCTTTGGACTGCGCGCGTGCGTGTAGCGAATCATTGCGAACAACGACTCGTCCCGCTTGCGCCCATCGATGATCCAATCGGCGTTGAAGATTTTATGACGGCAGTGCTCGGAGTTGGCCTGCGCAAACATCATCAGCTCGACGTCGGTGGGCTCGCGGCCGAGACGCTGGAAATTCTCCACGAGGTAGCTGATCTCATCAGGTGACAGAGCCAACCCCAGCTCGCGGTTGGCTGACTCGAGCGTGTCGCGCGCAATACGCACCAGGGTCTTTGGCGCTGTGTGGCCGAAGAGCCGTTGTGCGTGCTCCGGGTTGAACAACACCATCTCGATCATGCGATCAAATAAAACGGGGGCCAGTGCGGCCAACCGCTCAGGCCCGAGAGGCCGCGTATCCAGTAGACGATATTCGATACCGCGCTCAATACGGCGAATGGCCGTGAGACCACAGACATGCGCGATGTCTGTTGCTTTGCTCGACCAGGGGGAAATCGTTCCCTCGCGAGGCACGATCAGCAGCGCGTCGCCCACCGAATCCCCCGCTGCCGCGGCGCCCGCGGTGGGTTTGACCCGCGGGCCGTATGTCAACAGTCCTTGGAGGATGTGCCGCTCCGCGGGCTCCAGCGGGCGGGCGGTGTCCACGAAGTGAATGAACCGCGTGTCGAGTGCCTTGACGGCCGGCTCGAGGGTGGCAAGCCTGGCAAGGAGTTTTGCGATGCGGAACGCCGATAGAGCGGGAGCGCCTGGAATCTGCAGCATGACGGGGCCGGTGACTACTTCTTGTCCGGAGGAGGCGCGGAAAACATGGGCATCGGAAATTGCGAGACGTTGGCCCCGCCTCCTTCCAGTGCCGTGATCTTGCTGACGCCCTGCTTCTTGACCTCATCGATACGCAGGATGGAGTGGAGGGGCAGATAGGTCCGTTTGACCCCGTCGAATTCGCCCTTGATGCGCTCTTCGGCCGGGTCCACCACGACCGTGGCGCGCTCGCCGAAAACGAGCTCCTCAACCTCGATGAAGCCGAACAGCTCGCCGTGGCTGACGCGGCGGGCGTAGATCTCGTAAACCTTGCCTTGATTCACGAACATAATGCGGAAAATGTGACTGATTGCCATGGGGGGGAGTGGGGGTCGCTGCTAATTTGAAGGTGACATTATATGTCCGCTCGCGTCTGGCCACCGGGGAACCCTGGTGCGGGACGGACCAGTCAGCCTTATTTCGGCCGCGGATCCGGTCTGGGAAACATGACGCTTCGGTTGCGTATCGTCAGTGATCATAGACGCTTGCTCGGGGACCGCAGCAGCATCGCTTTTTCGGTGGACGGCGGGACAATCGGCCGTTCGGCGGATAACGATTGGGTGCTGCCCGACCCCCTGCGCTACGTCTCCGCTCATCACGCTCGCGTGGAATATCGCGACGGGCACTTTTACCTCGAAGATCTGAGCACCAATGGGGTCTTTGTCAACGACGACGACCGCCCGCTCGCGAAAGCACTGCCGGCCGGCCACATGTTGAAGACTGGCGATATCGTCCGAATGGGCGACTACCAGATAGTGGCTGCGGTCGAAACCGAGGGGGAGCAATCCACCGCTACGCAAGCCGATACCGGCGCGGGTGCCGTTCCCACCAGCATTCATGGACTGAAGACGCTCGGTCGTGCGCATGCGCAGACCGACATCGGCGCAATGCTGAATCTCGACGATCTGCTCGTGCAAGAGAGCCCGACGAACCCACCGCTCCATCCGGTCAACGCCTACGGCCAAGCAATCGCTCAGATACCCGTGGCTACGCCAGCACGTGCCGCCGCACCCGGAACGGCCGCTGCGGCGGTGCCTACCCCGGCACCCGCTCCTTCGGCCGAAGAAGAGGCGATCGAGCGCCGGATCGCACGGCTTGCGAAAGCCGCCGGGCGTGATCCAAAGAATGGCGCGAACGCACCTGCTCTTTACGACGTGCACAGCGGCTTGCAGGCGTTTTGCCGCGGAGCCGGCGTTGAAGTCGAGAGGCTGCCGCCGGACGCTCAGACTCGGCTCCTGCATCTCGCCGGCCAGTTTTTCCGTGAGGCGCTCGTGGGATTGAAGGATCTCGACCGGTCGCGCAACGACACGCGCAACCGGTTTCGCATCGACCTTCCGACGGATCCGGACGATCCGCGTCCGTCGCTCGCACGCTCGACCGTAGAGGATTTGGTCATCGATCTGTTCGCGCAGCACGAGAGTCGCAGGCTCGATGCGGTCGGCTGGCTGCGAGAGGCGATCGCCGAAGGCAAGACACACGAAATTGCGGCCGCGAAAGCTACGCGCGCGGCATTCGTCGAATTCCTCGACAGACTTGATCCGGCTGAACTCGAAGCGCGTTTCGAACGTGCCGCCCGACGCGGCAAGGCGCGTTCGGCGGACAAGGCACAGTACTGGGAGTTGTTCACAACCTTCTACCGGAATCTCATCGAGATGCCGGCGGATCATCTGCCCCACACGTTCGTTGAGGCATTTGCAGCGGCGTACAAAGAGTACGTCAAAAAGCCCCTGCCCTAGTCCATTGGAAAAACTGGCCTGCGGCCGTTTTTCGGACATCGGCTCCGTTGTCGCCGGCAAAAAGCGCGATTTTTGCCGACTGCGTCGGCGGAGGGCGAGCGCATGTGCAAGTCCGACAGACAGTAAAGCGCGCATTTTGCCACGGAACGTGTCGCCGCGCGACCGCGAGCTTGGCAGGTGTGTCACTTGACGCGTTTCAAGCTCGCCACCGGGCTGGCCTCGGCGGCAACCGCAGTGTTGGTTTTCGCCACGTTGCCGCAGGCACTGGAATAGTTCGCACGCGGCCGGCATCGATCGTCACCTGGTGAAACCGATCGACCGCGATACACTACAAAGTGTACTCGCGCAGATGTCAGCTTAGACATCCAACAGTTCTTGATCTTCGGGCGACGCGCTTTGCACCGTAAAGGTGCGACACGCCGGACCAACTTTGATTAAACAAGCACTTGCAGTGCTGATCCAACGTAACAGCGACACGGGTGTCGCCAAACGCCGCCACCACACGTTGAATCGACGCGAATAATCATATGAATTGCAATATTATTCGCACCACAATGGCTGACACCGGTTTCCGCTTGTGTTTGTGTGTGATAGGCCAGACGGCTGACGTCCGGCGATGAAAGGAGAAAAACTGTGGGACGATCGAAACTTTTGCGTTTAAGTACTTGCATTGCTGTGACTTCCTTGACTGTGTCCGCGGTGTCGCTCGCCGACGACAGTCAAGACCAGAGTAGCCTGACGATTCAACAATCCGCGAGTTGCTGCGTTGCTGCGAGCAAGAATTTCCCGATGGTGAATGCCAACTATGGCAACACCATGTATTCCGACCTCTTTAACATCAACAAATACACCATCGGAAAACTGGGCGGCGCCTGGATGCTGCACGTTGACGGCGGTGTGGCATCGGGAACTAGTCAGCAAGCCACGGCGGTTGAGGTCGACGGCGTCATCTACGTGCAGAGCGCATCACAGAAGATCAGTGCTGTCGATGCGCGCACCGGTGTCGTCAAATGGTCATATGCCGGGGGCGGAGCGATCGGAATCGTGCGCGGCGTGGCCGTCGCTCAGGGCAAGGTATTCGCCTCGATGACGGGCCGGCGCGTCGTCGCGCTCGACCAGGCGACGGGCAACCAGCTATGGATGGTCACGCTGGACAATGCGGCCTTTCCTGGCGGCACCACTCCCACATCTGCCGTTTACTACGATGGCCTGCTTTATGTCGGTACTGGTGGCGGAGACGGGGCCTATCGCGGCCGCGCATATGCACTGAATGCCAGCGATGGCAGCATCGCGTGGACTTTCTGGGGCGTCCCCTCGCCCGGCACACCGGGAAGTGAAACCTGGCCAGCGGACAATACCTGGCAAACGGGCGGTGCGGCGCCATGGATGCATCCGGCGGTCGATCCCGATCTGAATATCGTCTATTGGACGTTCGGCAACGCATTCCCCGTCAGCGACGGCTCAACACGTCCCGGCGACAATCTGTACGCCAATTCCATCGTCGCGATGGATGCGCACACCGGCACATACCTTTGGCACTTTCAGACCGTCAAACACGATCTTTGGGACTACGACAACACGATGGCGCCCGTGTTGATGAATCTGTGGGTCAAGGGCAAGCTGCGCAAGGCGGTCGCGGTGGCCGGCAAGACGGGCTATCTCTACATCTTCGATCGCGTGACCGGTGCGCCGCTGCAAGGCGTGCAGTACAAAGCCGTGCCGCAGGAACCGCGCCAGAAAACCGCGGCGACACAACCCATTCCCAATGGCGATGCGTTCGTGCCGCTCTGTCCGGATCCACGCATAGAACCCGCACTCCGGCCGGTGCCCAACTATCTCGTCGGCTGTCTGTTCACGCCGTTCTGGGATAAAGCCACGATCGTGACTCCGGGAAGCGTCGGAGGGGCCGTCTGGTCCGCACTGTCATACGATCCCCAGACAGGGCTGATGTACTTCGGAGCGGGCTTGATCAATGCCGCCTGGAGGAATGACGCGAAGTACCGTCCGATTGGCGAGTACAAAGCCGGCAGAATCGTCGCCATGGATCCGACCACGAATCGCGTCGTCTGGCAGAAAACTACCCAGTGGTCGCTCTCGGCCGGCAACGGCATGTTGACGACAGCGGGAGGCGTGATGTTCATCGGTCAACCCGACGGGTATCTCGTTGCTTACGACGTCAACAATGGCAAGGAACTGTGGAGATTCCAAACCGGAGCGGGTGTGCATACCGCACCGATCACGTACTCGATCAACGGTGAGCAGTACGTCGCCGTATTTGCCGGTGGCAACAGCGTGCCTTATGCCTCGCCGGTCGGCGACAATCTGTGGGCGTTCAAGTTAGGTGGGACCGTGGCGCCGGCCGTTACACCCATTGCGCCGCCTGTACGACAGCCGATCACAGCGGCAGCCGTCGACGGCGGCACTGTTGCAAACACGGTGCTCCTGGGAAGGACCTCCGCCACGAGTGCCGAATCGACAGTCAGTGCGAATGCGATGTATCCGCAAAATATGACAGTGCCGGTCGGAACGATTGTGACATTCGTCAATCCGGCGAGCAGCACCAGTAATCATTGCGCGGATTCGTTCTTCGAACATGCGTTCGACAGTGGCGTGCTCCTGCCGGGACAGCAGTTCTCATTCGCGTTCAATACACCTGGTGAGTTCTTTTACAACGACTGCGTGTGGCCAGAGGCCACGGGCAAAATCGTAGTGCAATAAGGAAGGGAGAGCCTCGGCGATGCACTCGCCGAGGCTCTCGTCCCTGGCCGGACCCGTCCGGCTGCTCGTTTCCGCTCTCGCCGCAGAAGAGGAGGTGCGCGCCCGGCTTTTTATTAGTAAATTCTCCGTCACAAAAATGAAAATGACCCGGAGGAGCCGCGCATGAAAAAAGCCAAGGTCGTGACCGACGAAATTGACGATGACAGCCGCGCTGGACGTCGCTATCGGGCTCCCGCCTTGGAGAAAGGCCTGGAAATTCTGGAGCTCCTGGCCGGCGAGGCCAGCCCGATGCCGATTGCCGCCATCGGTCAGCGACTGGGACGCTCGACGAACGAACTGTTCAGGATGATGCAGGTACTGCAATACCGTGGCTTCATAAAGCAGGAGGCGGCGGGCGGGTACCGACTGACGGACAAGCTCTTCTCCCTCGGCATGGAGCAGCCGCGAACGCGCAGCCTGCTCGAGGTTGCCCTTCCGGCAATGCGTCAGCTTGCCGTGAAAATCGGCCAGTCATGCCATCTGGCTGTACACAGCAAAGGGCAGATCGTAGTGATTGCCCGGATGGAATCCGACGAGCAGATCGGCTTCACCGTACGCGTAGGTTATCGGCAGCACCTGCTCAAAACGACTTCCGGCGCGGTGCTCTATGCGCATCAGAATGCCGATACGCGCAAGCGTTGGACAGCCATGTGGGAGCCGCAACCGGGTCAACAGGAGCTAGCGTCATTTCTGCAGCGTTGCGAATCGATTCACGGCCGCGGACACGAAATGGCGGTGAGTGGATTCGTGGCGGGTGTGACTGATATATCCGCTCCGGTCATGCGAGGCGGGCAGGCCGCCGCGGCATTGACGGTTCCCTTCGTTCATTCCAACGTGTTGCGGCTGGGCATGGAAGAAACAGTCGGCCACATCGAAGCGGCCGCGCGCGAAATCTCCGAACAACTCCTCCGCAGCGACAGCCGCGTATGAGTTATCAAGGCGTGACGTCACCTGAGGGCACCGCCAGACCTTAGGCTCGAGCTGACGGGCGCCTGACTTAAGCCTCCGTTAAGGCAATGTGTGGTGCACTATCGGCCATGGCTTCTCACATTGACCGGATAGCTTCATGAAATCGAAATCGCCCCTTGCTTCGGCACTCCTGCTGGTGAGCGCGGTGGCGCTGTTCGTCTCTGGAGCGTTCGTGGCCCACACGGCCGATTCGCCGAAATCTCAGCCAGTAGCCGCCTCGAGTCCCTAGCTGGGTGATCTGAAGCTGAGCCCATCATAATGTCCCTTCCGCCAGCTAAAGTTTTACATGGAATTCGGCACCCACCCAGCGCGGGTCGCCTATGCCGTCGTAACCAATCGAGCCGTCGGCACCGATAGTCACGCTCGTGGTATAGCGTTTGTTGAAGATATTTCGACCGGTGAAGTCCAACTCGAAGCGCGAATCCGCGGAGATGAGTCCAAAGCCGACGTCGGTCAGCGCGTACGCACCCTGCACACCGTAGCGCGACAGGTTGTTGTCGAAATTTTGGGCGCTGCGGTAGACGTCGCTCGCCCAGACGTGAGCCTCATATCCCCGGAATACCGCACGCGTGTAATCGACGCCGACTGTCGAAGTGAAACGGGGAGCCGCCACGATCTGCCGGCCGGTGTTATCGCAAACCGTGGTGCTCGACTTGACGTTGAGCTCATTGGGACACGTGGCCGTGTGCCAGCTCTGATAGACGGCATGATTGTAGACAATGCCGTAGGTCAGTCTGAAATGGCTCGTCGGAAAAAGAGCACCCTCCAGCTCCACTCCCCTGGCCATGATCTCGGGGATGTTGCCGAGAATCGACTGGTAGTAGAGAGTGCCGTCGTGTTTGAGCGCCGTGGTCGCAGGATCGAATACGCTCGTCGTCTGCTGATAGTCGCGCACGCGTGTTTGGAACAAGTTCGCGTTCAATTGCACGGTATCGTGCAGGAGCACGCTCTTGATGCCCAGCTCGAAATCGAGCACCTTTTCGGGCGTGACATTGGCGGGAGCGCCATTGCTGCTGAATTGAACCGAGCCGGATTTCTGCCCGGCGGCAGCAGATCCATAGAGAAGGATACCGTCGGCCAGCTTGTAAGTCGGGCTGGCCAGCCATGACGTGGCGTATGCCTTGACCGCTGTGCCTTGCACAGTTGGATAGAGGGTACCGATGGTGGTGGTGCGGACGTTGCTTGCCGAGGCGATCTGCAGCGGCGTCGCGCCGAGACTCTGCCCAGTGGCCGTCAGATCATCCAGCGGCGTGCCATCGATGAAAGTTGCGCGCTTGGATGAGGTGTTCGTTTTGTCTTCGTAGGTCTCCCGCACGCCGGTCGTCAAGGTCGCCCGTTCCGTGATGTGCCAGTTCAACTGGCCGAACACCGCATAGCTCTTCGTGTCTGGAGTTATCCTGTTGGTCACGTAGACGCGGTTCAACGATGCCTGCAGGAGCTGATCGCCCACGGCGCTGCCGTACAGCACGTTGTAGTCGCCGTTCTTCGCCGAATAGGCGCCCGAGTCGACGCCGTAGAGCGAACGTCCAATTGACGTGTTCCAGGCGTGCAGGAAGTACAACCCGGCCTGATAGTCCAGCTGCGAGTTGACGGTCTGACTGACTCGGAACTCGTGGGATTGTTGACCCGTGCTCAGGAACGTACCGCCACGGCCGGTATCGAACTTAGTCTGGTCGGAGTCGTTCTTCGCGTCGAAGTCAAAGCTGCGATAACCACTGATCAGGGTGAGCGCGATGTCTCCCAGCTTCCAGTTGAGAGTCGCGCTGATGCCCTCGTTACGGGTCAGAACCGGGACGTTCAGATTGAGGTCTTCCTGGTCCCATGAGCCTACGATCGGCTGATAACCGCCGAAATAAGCGCGGGTAAAGACACTCGCGTACGTGTTCGTGCCTGTGTTCTGCAATGCGACCTGGGCGCCCGTAGTCGGCGGCGCCGTGCCACCCGGCGTAGTCACCCTGGGTGTATGGGCGGCGTTGTCATAGGTGCTTAGTACGGCAATGATGGGCTTGGTGTTGCTGCGCTCGTTCGACTGCGCGTAGTCGGCGTTGATACGGGCCGAGAAGCCGTCGAACGGCGTAAACAGGAATTGGAGGCGCTCGCCTGAGCGATTCCTCTCACTGGTCGTACCGCCCTCGGCGTTGACGTTGGTGATGAAGCCGTCCTGCTTGTCGACGAACGCGGAAGCTCTGTAGGCGAGCAGGCCATCGATGATCGAGTTGCTGTATTCGGCGTTCGCAGTGTGGGTATTGCGCTCGCCCAGAATGAAATTGGCTGAAGCCTCAGGCGTGAATGTGGGTGCCTTGTTGACGAAGCTGATGGCGCCGATGGTGGTGTTCTTTCCGAGCAAGGTTCCCTGAGGGCCACGCAGGACTTCGACCCGGTCGAGATCGGTGAAGTCCTGGTACGTCATGCCGGGATGCGACAGATAGATGCCGTCGACAAGAACGCCTACAGAAGCTTCCAGCGCGTCGTTGCCTGCGGACTTGCCGATGCCGCGCAGGGCGATGCCGGTGCGGCGCGAATTGGGCGTGGTCGCTTGCAGACCGGGAGCCTTCTGAGTCAGGTCCTGGATGCTCACCGTATTGTCGCGAGTCAGATCGGAGGACTGAAGCACGGAAATCGGAATCGGCACTTCCTGGGCGGATTCGGTCCGGTTGCGCGAGGTCACGACGATCATTGCGATCAGGCCGCCACCGCCGCCGTCATCAGAAGAGGACGCGTCAGCGGCGGGTGCGGTAGAGGAACCGCTGGCGGCGTCGGCCAGACGATCGGCAGCAGCCGCAACGCAGGCATACGAAGAGAGCGCCAGCAGACTGGCATACAGGAGCAGGGAACGAGACATACTATTTAAGTGAAAGCAGATGTTGACGTTGAGTGAGGTCGCAGGACGGCGGGCGTCCTGCTACGAGCGCCCGCGATTGTCGGCAGGAGAGCCCCGGTTCAGTGTGCGGCGGCAGTCTTGGGAGCCGGTACCGGGATGTGTGTCACGAGTTTACCGCCCGCCTGCTCGTAGGTTTGCGAGCCCACGGCGCCGATGACTTTGAAACCCTTGGCTGACAGCAGATCGGCGGCCTTGCCTGCGCGGGCCGCGTGATTCGACACGGTGATGATCGGTTTGCCTTTTGGAATCCAGGCGAGACTGTGCTCCAGGTCTGGAGCCTGGATGCTCAGGTAAACGGGAAATCCTCCATTCGAGCTGACCTCGTCCGGACGGCGCACGTCGATGACCAACACCTTGCCCGGATCCGCCAGCGCCTTGTCCAATTCCTCCACCGAGAGCACGTGCGCTTTGGAAGCAGGCGCCTTTGCCGCGGCGTCATTCTTGGGAGCGTCTGCGCCGCCCTGTCCAAAAGCCACAGAGGTCAGCGCAAGCGCCACGACCAATGCCAGGTTCTTCATGATGTACCTCATCTCACTTACAGGATTTGCTGTTGAAAATTCGGCATCAGGCGGACGCGGACGCGAACGCGCCGTCGTCAGCCCCGCCACGTACCACTTGGGCCACGGGCATCAATCCATATCGCTTCAGCTGTGCACGCACTACGTTGCGCGACAGTCCCAGGCGCCTTGCGGTGCGGACCTGGTTACGGTCGCAGTGTTCGAAAACCGTTGTCACGAGCAGTCGCTCCACCGAGCGGTAGAGTTCCTGGCGATCACTCTGGAGCAGATGGATCAGGTCCCTCCTTAGCGCGCCGAGACCATCCTCCCCCGCGGCCTCACCGATCTCGTCGGATTCGTCGACTGCCGCGGCGGGGGCGGTTGAGATCGAGCCGCCGGACAGTCGCAGGTCGCTGGCCTCGAGCACACCGCCCTCGCACATGATGAGCCCGTAGTGCACGACGTTTTCCAGCTCACGGATATTGCCGGGCCAGTGGTATTCGAGCAGCGCCTGCTCGGCGCCCGACGTGAAACGTACGCGGTCCAAACCCAACTGACGCTCGTACGTGGCAGCGAAATGCGCCGCCAGCGTGAGGATGTCGCCGCGCCTTTCACGGAGGGGCGGCAGCTTCACGGCTGCTACATTCAAGCGGTAGTACAGATCGCGGCGGAATCGGCCCGCTTGCACCGCAGATTCCAACTCCACGTTGGTCGCGGCGACGAGGCGGACGTTGACCGCAACGGGCTTGCGGGATCCGACTCTGACCACCTGTCTCTCTTGCAGCACGCGCAGGAGTTTCACCTGCAGCTGCAGCGGCATGTCGCCGATCTCGTCGAGAAAGAGAGTGCCTCCGTTTGCCGTCTCGAACCAACCGGCGCGCGCCTGCTGCGCGCCGGTGAAGGCACCGGCCTCGTGGCCAAACAACTCCGCCTCCACCAAGTGCTCACTCAGAGCGCCGCAATTCACCGCCACGAAGCTGCCTTGCCGGCCACTGTGCTCGTGCAGGTAGCGCGCCGCCAACTCTTTACCCGTACCGGTCTCACCGACTATCAGAACCGACGCCTCGGTCGGCGCCAGTTTTTCCAACTGCCGCAGCATTCGCGCCGAGCGCGGATCGCAGGAAATGAGTGCCTTGCTCCGGGGAACGGGCTTCGGCTCGTGTTGATTCGGAAACGTCAGCAGTTTCGCCGGCTGCAGTTCGCTCATGATGGTCAGACCGCTCCCAACTCGTGTTGCGGGCGCAAGCTACACGAGGGTCCGCAGAGCGTCGAATACCAAAATCTGCAGCGCTTTTACAAACAGCTATGTAGCGACCCTGTGACCGGATCTACGCCGCGCCGAGACCGGATGACGACGCGATGCATACCGGAATGTCACCTGGGACTGGCATTGATATTGCTTGGCTGAATCGTCCTTCGTTACAAGTTGGGTTAAATCAGCATGACTTCTGTTGAATCAGGCGGACGCTTCGGTATCGCGCTCGCGGCGCTCGTCATCTCAATCGCCTCAACCGCATGCTCGATGGGCCAGGCGCCAGCAGTCCCAATCGCCGCGGCATCCGTCGCCCCCGCGATACGCCCGTATGCAAGTCTCCAGGAAGTGATGGACGGCATCATCGATCCGGCCGCCGACGATTTGTGGGGCTCAGTTGAAACGACCGTGACCATCCAGGGAGTGCAGGAAAAGCAGCCCCACACTCCCGATGAGTGGGCGCAGGTCCGCCGCAAGGCGATTGCTCTCATCGAAGCGTCGAATCTGCTGGCTATTGACGGTCGGCAGGTGGGCGCAAAGCCGTTCCCGGCGGAGGCTGAGGGAGCGTTGGATTCCGTTCAAATTCAACAGCGAATCGCTGACCGGCGTGCGGTCTTCGTGGGCTTTGCCGGATCGCTGCGCGTCAGTGCCCAGCAAGCCCTGGCCGCGATCGACGCAAGAGATCCGGGGGCATTGGTAAAAGCCGGTGGAGAACTCGACGGAGTGTGCGAAAGCTGCCACATGACGTTCTGGTATCCGAACCAGGTGATACCGCCACTGCCGTGAGCACTGCACATATAGCAACAGTTTACGAGGCCTACTGTTGCTGGAGCAGCAGCAGCGAAGCGGGTGCGCGCCGGTGACCACAGTTTTCGACGGGTCCCGCTGCTGGCGCGGGACTTGCACCGCGGCCTCATTGAACGTTCTCCAGGGAGATCGCACATCGTGAATTCGTCTAGTGAGGCGCTGCGGCGGGCCCGTGGAGCGCTGCTGTCCATCATTGTTTGCTCGGGGCTCGGCCCCGTGGCCCCAGCCATCGCACACCACGCCTTTGCCGCGGAGTACGACTCCGGACAAGCGCTGGATCTGTCCGGTATCCTGACCAAGGCCAAGTGGGTCAACCCGCACAGTTGGCTATATTTCGACGTAAAGGGTGCGGACGGCAACGTGACCAACTGGGGCGTCGAGCTTGGCGCACCTAACTCACTCGCGCTCAAAGGCCTGCAGAAGGCGGACCTGAAGCCCGGCGCACAGATCCACGTGAAAGGCTATCGATCGAAAAATGGCGGGCCGTTCGGTTATGCGGTCACCCTGGCGCTGGCCGATGGCCGCTCATTCCAGACGGGCGGCGCGCAGGATGCGCCACCAACAGGAAGTCAATAAGTGTTGAGCTCAAATTCGCTCGGCAGACCGCTCGGGCGTCTGGTCACGATGTTGGCCGGCTACCTGTTGATTTCCGCCGTCGCGGCGCCGGGCGCCGGTGCGGCAGGGGCGAAGATTCCACGCCTGGCCAATGGCAAGCCGGATTTCTCGGGGATCTGGCAGACCACGAGCGCGGCCGACTATGACCTCGAGCCGCATTCAACCCGGCAGGATGCTCCACCGGGCGCAGGCGTAGTGACGGGAAACAGCATTCCCTACCTGCCGCAGGCACTCGAGCAGAAGAAGCGGAATTTCGATGCGCGTCAGAGCGCGGATCCACGCCTGAAGTGCTGGACTCTCGGTACACCGCGCGGGATCTACTACCCGGAACCGTTCCAGATCTTTCAGCGAGGCCAGGATGTGACACTGGTGTTCGAGTTCGGCCACTCCGTACGCACGATTAATACCAACGGCACCCTGCATCCAACCGAGGAGAATGCGAACGAGTTCTGGCTCGGAGACTCGCGAGGCCATTGGGAAGGCGACACGCTCGTCGTCGACGTGACGGACTTCAACGATGAGACATGGCTCGATCGCGCAGGCAACTTCCACAGCGAGGCGCTGCATGTGGTCGAAAAGTGGACTTATCTGGATTCCAACACCATCGACTACCAGGCGCGCCTCGAGGACCCGAAGGTGTTCAGCCGCCCATGGGACATCGAGGTGCTTCTGTACCGGCACCGGGAAAAGAATTTCCAGCTCATTGAGAACTACTGCTTCACTCTGGATTTCGACAAGTACTACCCCGTGCCGTCGGCGGATAACAGGTGAGATTGCGCATGAGTCGCGGGAATCAGAACGCGTTGCCCGGGCGGAGATTGGCCGCCATGGCTTTTGCGATGGCTCTCAGCGCCGGTGTGGTCGGCGTGCCATCGACCGCGCACGGGCAGACCACAGCGGGGCAGAACGCAGACGTCGCGCCCGAGGCGCCGCGCATTTCCCCCGCGGTCGGGCCGGCATCCGCGGCTGGGCTGGCACCTGCGGCCGGGCTTGCACCCGCCGCCGGCGGTATACCCGCAGCCGGCGTGACACCGGCGGTCGCACAAGCTGCGCCGCCGCGCCCGCCGGGCATACGTTGGGAGCACGCCGTCCGGCAGATCTCATCCGGCAAGTGGACCGGACCAAGACTGCCGGACGGCCAGCCTGACATCCAGGGCGACTGGTCCAACACCATCGCAAACCAGAACAACTGGACGGACCCGCAAGGTGGCATACCGGGCGATCCGACGACGCGCAGTCACCATCCCGGCGCGCGAGGCGATCGTGCGCCCAGCCGCGTGAGCGACCCCGCGGACGGCCAGGTGCCTTTCCAGGATTGGGCGCGGAGCCGGCAGCAGGAGTTTCTCGCTCATCTTTTCAATCCGATCAGGCCGGAGTATGTCGAGCCGTTCGCGCGCTGCGCACCGGGCGGCGTGCCGAAGTCCTTCACCTGGCATGGCTATGAGATCCGGCAGTTTCCCGGCTACGTCGTGTTCCTTTTCGGCTCCGGCACTCGCATCATCCACCTGGATGGCAAGCCACACCTGCCGGACAAGATCAAGCTATGGAACGGCGACTCTCGTGGCCATTGGGAAGGCAACACGCTCGTCGTCAACGTCTCCAACAACAACGGCAAGGCCCGCTTCGCCAGGACCGGCGAATTTGCGAGCGAGCACGTGGAGATCGAGGAGCGCTACATTTTCGACAACGATCGCAAGCACTATAACTACCAGGCCACCATCACCGACCCTACCGTCTACACCCGACCGTGGACAGCCACCATTCCGGCACGCCGCTACACGGTCGATGACGCTCCGGATGACTGGCATTACGAGGTGCCGCTCGCCAACGTCCCCGGCAAGGATCGCATCCCGGACCATTTCGAGCGGACGTGCGTGGAGAACAATGGTGGCTTTGGGCGGGTCGCCGTGCCGCCCGCCGCGGCAAACTCAGCGAAGTAGGTATCCATGTCAGCTTTACTCGAATTGGCCAACGACATCGAGTCAACGCAGATCGGTACCGCGATCGCGGAGTCACGCTACGCGTTTCCGATCATCGAAGGCGTGCACCTGGTCGCCCTATCGATTTCCGTGGGGCTTATTTTCCTGACTGACCTGCGGCTCATTGGCGTGTTGCTCCGACACGTGCCCGTGATCGACGTGCTGCGCCACCTGCGGCTTTACGTGTTAGGCGGGTTTTTGGTGGTTTTCGTCACCGGAGGATTGTTGTTCTGGGCGGAGGCCGTGGCGGTTGTCGAGAGCCCCGCCACTCCATTCAAATTCGCCTTCATTCTGCTCGCGGGCCTCAACGCCACCTACTTCGAGCTCGTAGTGGCCAAACGGCCCGAAATTGCGGCAAGCCGGGGGACACTGCCACTGAGTGCGCGCTTTGCCGGGTACGCATCACTGAGTCTGTGGACCCTGGTCATCATATTCGGGCGCCTCATTGCCTACGTGCCACACTGGTCGTGAGGCAGCGGGCTTTTTTCGGAGCCTGACATGTCAATTGACGCGCTACTGACTCAAATCGAGGGCACCGGGGCTTCCCACTGGATCGCCAAGGCGAACCATCTGTTCATGGCGGGACTGCAGGTGGTTCACGTGATTGGCTTCATACTCCTGCTGGCCTCACTCCTGCTCATCAGTCTGCGGCTGTTGGGACTGGTTTTCACGAGCCAGGCCATTCCCCAGGTGGCCAGGGGAACGACCCGCCTGCTGTGGCTCGGACTCGCCCTGGCGGTGATCAGTGGCGCCATCATGTTCATCGGCGCCCCCAAACACTATTTCTACAACCCCGCTTTCGGCACGAAGATGCTGCTGTTGGCAGTGTCCGTAATCGTGCAGGCAACGCTATTTGCCAGAGTGGCGCTAAGCGAAGAGCCCCACCCGGTATTGGCCAGGGTGGGCGTCGGATTGGCATTGGCCTTTTGGTTTGCCGTCAGCCTTGCAGGCCGCGCCATCGGATTCGTTTGAATGAACCACCTGGCTCAAGCCAGGCCGAACGGAAGATTAGGCGACGCAACGATGCGTTCACCAACTCGCTTGCCATGCATGAATGCGAGCGCGGCGTCGATCACTTCGGGTGCATCGAGCACCCTATGATGGCCAAGTCCCTCGGTCGTCAACAGGCGCGAGTTGTGCCAGTGACGCGCATACAACTCCCCTTCGCCCCATGGAACTTCAAAGTCATCCAGATCGTGGACGATGAGACAAGGCAGCCCCAGCGCACGCAGATGCTGGCGAACATGCAGGTCGCGCACATTTATGCCCGTAGCGCGCTCATGCCAGTTCAAGAAGCGCTCACGCAGATGAGTTCCAAGGTGCATGAACTGCATGAACCGTTCAGCGGCAGCCTCCATGTCGGCCGTCGGGGCGATCACGACGATCCGCTCAGCATGCCAGTCTTCTGCCTGCGCGAGCGTCAGGGCAGCACCTCCCAGGGAATGGCCAATGGCGAGAGCTGGATTGCCGTAGAGGCGACCTATCGCGCGAATGGTGCTGACGAAGTCCGGCAACGTACATAGTTCGCCGGTGCTGTAGCCGTGGCCCGGCTGATCGAATGCAACCACCGCCAGCCCTGCCGCCCGAAGGCGCGCCACCCAGGGCAGAAACCGCAGGCCGAAACTTGACCAGCCGTGGACAAGCAGCGCATACGGTTGACGAGCGGGATTTCCCCACACGTACGTAGCGATGGTCTTGTTTCCAACACTGATCTCACTGCGCCGCATCTCTTCGTCAATATTCACAGCGCGAGCTCGCGAACGGCTGCTGGCGAAAGGCGTGGCAAACAGGCGCGCGGCGCGATCTACCGTGCTCTGCGGGGCAAACCGGCTACCTAGCGCGAAAGCAAACCGCAACAGCCCGAGCTTCAGCGGACTACTTGTCGTTCGGCGGCGCTTTGAGCGTTTGTTTTGGCTCATCGACCTACCTCCGGCTCCATATACCGGCAGCTGGCAAACAGCCTCTCCAGCGCCAATTCGGTGCGATGGCGTGCTTCCTCGTAACCGAACAGCCCGGCGTCGTGATGGAGGCCGAGCATCAAGGCATATATTTCGAAGGCCAGTTGTGTCGGATCGGTGTCCACCCGCAGATGACCTGCATCGATGGCCAACTTAATTGCCCGCCTCAACTCATCGCGCCAGCCCGCCTGCTGACGCAAGACAGACTGTCGCAACGCTCCGTCGCGGCCGTCGTACTCAACGACGGCACTCAGCAACACGCAGCCGCTCTGGTGGATGCGACTCCACTCGCACCAGCGCTCGGCGAGCTTGCGCAACCTCGGCAACCCGCGTGCCTCACGAAGGGCAGGTGTTTTGATAAATTCCACGAATCGCGTCGCAACCGACTCGAGCAGCGCCAACTGCAATTGCTCACGGGAGCCAAAGTGCGCAAATACGCCGCTCTTGGACATACCCGTGCTCAAAGCCAACGCCCCAATCGACAGGCCTTCCAGTCCGTCCTCGCGCGCAAGCTCGTAGGCCCTATCCAGGATCAGCTCGCGGGTGGTTGGGCCTTTTCCGGCAGGGGTCGACGTGCTCATATGCCAAGAATAGCACGATCGTTCGTTCTATTATACTGATCTCTTAGAGCTCTGATCGCAGGGAACATCGGTGTCCGCCGGGCGCCCAGCAGACGTAAGGCGTGCGGCTTTGCCCAAGAGGTAGTTTCTTTCCGGCACACTCGCGGTTCGCTCGGCGGCACGTCGATAGTGCTCGAGCGCAAGATCGTGCTGACCCGTGCGCTCGTACAGATGGGCTCGCACAGCATCGATGCGAAAGTGCCCCTTCAATCTCTCGTCCTGCGCGATCGTATCGACCCGGCGCAACCCGGCGTCGGGTCCCTCGACCATTGCTGTCGCGACGGCGCGATTCAGCGCAATCATCGGATTGTCGCTCATGCGCTCGAGTAGTCCGTAGAGCGCGCTGATCTGCGCCCAGTCGGTTTGCTCAGTCGTCTGCGCCTGATCGTGAAGCGCCGCGATCGCCGCCTGCAGTTGATAGGGCCCAACACGGCCCTGCGCCATCGCATTCCCGAGGAGAGCCAGACCTTCCTGGATGAGGACCTTGTCCCAGAGTGCACGATCCTGCTCATCGAGCGGAATGAGCTCTCCAGCCGCGCCCGTGCGCGCGAGGCGGCGCGCGTCGGTGAGCAGCATCAGGGCCAGTAGTCCAGCCGCTTCGGGGGAGTCCGGCACGGATGAGCTCAACGCTCGCGTGAGCCGGATTGCCTCACTCGACAGATCCACTCGTTGCAGGGTTGCGCCTGAGGAACTCGCGTAGCCCTCATTGAAGATCAAATAGAGGACGTGCATGACCGCATCGAGCCGTGCAGCACGCTCCTGTGCCGATGGCAGGCTGAACGCGACCTTCGATTCCTTGACCGTCTGCTTGGCGCGGCTGATTCGCTGCGCCATCGTCGCTTCGGAGACGAAGAACGCCGCGCCGATCTGTCTCGTGGTCAGCCCTCCTACAGCCCGCAACGTGAGAGCAATCGCCGAAGGCGCTGTGAGCGATGGATGGGAACACATGAACAGAAGCACCAGCGTGTCGTCCTGTTCCGGCTCGAACTCCTCATCGATTGACGGCACAAGTACTTCCTCGTTGGCAAGCTCGATTGCAACCTGCTCTTCGCGGCGCCGGCGCGCAGCCTCACTGCGCAAGTGATCGCTGAGCCGCCGCAGGGCAATCCGGTACAGCCACCCGGCTGGATTCTCCGGCACCCCCTCGAGCGGCCACTGCATCGATGCGTCGACCAGCGCCTCCTGGACGGCGTCCTCTGCGGCGGCGAAGTCGCGGTGCCGCCGCGTGAGTGCGCCGAGCACCTGTGGCGTGATCTCACGCAACAGGTGCTCCACGCTTTGCGCGGGTGGCGCGGTCATCCTTCGCTGGGCAACGGCGCACCCATCACTTCGCGAAGCTCGATCGGAATCACCAGCGGCTGGCCGTCGGGGCCCGGCGCCGACGAGGCCATGGCCGCGATCTCGTAGGCACGCTGCGGCTTCTCGACGTCAACGATCCAGTAGCCGGCCAGAAACTCCTTGGTTTCCGCAAAGGGACCGTCAGAAACGACTGGCGCGCCGCCCGCCCCACAACGAACGATCTTCGCCTGCCCCGGCGGCGTCAGTCCCTGCGCATCCACCAACTCGCCCGATTTCATGAGATCGCGATTCAGGTCCTTCATGAACTGGATGTGTGCGTTGAACGCCTCCGGCGTCCACCGATTGATCTGATAGTCGCCCGTATCGTGCGGCATGTTCATCATCAACATGAATTTCATTCGATAGTCCTCTCGTTCGCAGCGGTCACGTTCAGGCCCGGCTCTGGCGGTACTGCAGGATACGGCCCCCAAGCCAGGCGCTCGGCAGCGTCACGGCGATGATTGCGAGCGAATACCAGGACGTCCAGGTATTCCAAGTCGCTACCGCCCCGACAACACCGATCACGAGGCCGATACCTCCCAGTCCGATCGCATGAGCCATCGGCCGCTGCGGTGACAACCGCGCCGTTATATAGCAGCCGAGCACGCCGTAGACGGTTCGATACAACAGCGCCAGCAACAGGAGGGAATCGCTGAAAGAAGAGGGATGACCAAATTCGCGCAACGGCGGAAATACGCCGGCCGCGACCAGCAGCACGTCGGTCGCGCTGGACAAGGCGGCATTCACGATCAACCCGGCCAGCACGGCGGCGAGGCTGCTATACCAGCGGGGACGGGCAACAATTCCGGCAGAGCTCAAAGTGGCGGTCGTCATCGGGCTTCTCCTGAGGTCGGCTACACGTCCCGAACTGGAACGTTCTGTGGGGAAGTCGTAGCCGCTCCCGGGATCTCTACATCGACCGCGAAATATCCCGGCAAAGAGTCTGTGCGGACTTCAAAGAGCTTTGAACCCAGAAGACGGTGCTAGGCGCAGCACCGTGACGCCGCTAACCCGCTGCAGCGCCGCATTGCGCGGGGAAGCAAGAGGACGCAGCGCGCTTTGCCACGATCCGCTGCGGTGGCGCGCCCATTTTCGGTCATTGTCGTAGGACGGACACCTCCGCCCCAGAGCCAGATCTACGCCCGATCTGGGGTCGATTTGGATCGCTCGACGCGCCGGATCAGCCTTGGTTCCCCGCACGCAGCAGTCCCGACCCTGCGTGACAGTTGATGTACTCGTAGTGCTGCTCGTCCTGCGATAACACGGCGACCTCGTGATACAGGCGCAGCTTCAGGTTGAATTCCAGCTCCTTTACTATGCGCATGAAAGTTCCGAAGATGGCCAGATGGGTCGGATGGAACTCGGCCCAGTGCTCCAGTTGCGCGAGCGACCGCCAGTAACTCAAACCGAACGTCTTCTGCAGCGATTGGCCACTCGCGTCAACGTGCCGCATATAGCGATTCACATAACAGCCGATCTGCGAGCCGTGATCGCGCAGGAACACCATTCCGGCGCGCAGAATTGGCTCCATCTCGGTCGTATAGAGAGCTCGCTCCCGGCCCTCGGTATCAGTCCATTCCTGGCCGGAGCGGATGATGGCCAGGTTCTCATGCCCGGCAATCCGCAACCGCTGCGAGGCTGACAATCCAGGGCGGCCGATCGCACTTCCGGATGCTTCCAGTGCGTCCGTCTGCGAAAGGGGGATGCGATCGCGCATCGAACCCCAGTACGCATGGTCCGTCACGTCCTGCTCGCTTCTGTTTTGCAGCGCGACGCCGATGCCCTCCATCCGATCCGGGCTGCTGAAGAGCGTCTCGAACCGCTCTATGCGAGGTGAGAAGACCTCGCGAAAATAACCGAGGCGTCCGCCGGACGCCGCGCGAGATTCCCACCATTCGGCCAGCTTCGAATCAGCCTGCCAGCGGGCAAAAGCCGTTGTATCGGTCCAATAGGCAATGGCGATCAGATTGTTGAATCCGGCGGCGTCGATCTCCACTGCCCGGTCAAAATGAACGGGGCCGCCCTCCGCAGCGAAATACGCAGTCAGTTGTGCGAATTGCGCGTTGGCCTGGGCTGCCAGATCGGTATCCTTCCACTGAAGGCCGAAGTAGGCCATCGTGACCTGGCGGACCGACTTCGACGCCCTTGCCACCCAGGCAGGGTAAGGCGGTGCATAGTCGTCGCGTACGCGCCGCGCCCTGGTACGTGGACAGCGGAGATCTTCAGGTATGGATGATTCCACTACACAGTCTCCTCGAAGGATTGTGGGCGCTGGACCCAAGGTGTACGCGATGTTGGTGCGGCGTTGAACAAAAGCCGCGCCACGTCAGGCCGTGAGTAATGCCCCGTAGGATCCGCGGCGGATTTGGCGTATGCAATCATTTCCATGTCGATGTCCGCGTACAACAATCCTTCCGCGGTCGGCGTCAACGGTGTGGCCAGCGGCTTGCCGTCCGGCGCAAAAATCATTGCATAACCTCCGCCGGCCTGCAGCAGGTCGTGCTTCGCCGGCGAATCACATAACATTTCGATCATCTGCGGGGACACGACGCCGCACGGCGCGACTACAAAACACTGACCTTCCGCCGCGTACACCTGGCTCAACGCATTGTTCAGTTGCGGTCCCAAAGCGTACGCCTTGCCGCTGTAAAGCGAAAAGGCCGGCCAGGATGCAACATGGATCTGCTCGTTCTGCGCGAACATGGCATATTTCGTCAGCGGGTTGATGTGCTCCCAGCAGCACAAGGCCCCCAGGCGCCCTATTTCCGTCGCGTGAACCTTGATGTCGCTGCCGTCGCCTTCTCCGAAAATCGTACGCTCGACATGCGTTGACTTGAGCTTGCGGCGCGCGCTGACAATGTTGCCGGCGGCGTCAATGATGAGTTGTGCAATGTAGAGGCTGCCCGCGGCGCGCTCACTGTAACCCAATACGACCCAGATGCCGTGGTCGGCAGCGGCCGCGGCAATCCGGCGCGCTTCAGGGCCATCGGCGGACATGCAGTTGGCGAAGTGGCGCGCTACGAACTGCATGCCCCAGGCGGGGGAGTCCAGCCAGACCCACCAGGGGTAGCCTGGAATCCAGCACTCAGGGAAGGCGATGAGTCCGGCGCCGGCGGCCGCAGCCTCCCTGATCAGCTCGAGGGTCTTCTGTACCCCCTGCTCCAGATCCAGGAATGCGGGGGCGACCTGCACGGCGGCGACTTTGAGGAGGGGCTTGGACATCGGCTGAGGTCTCCGGCGGGGGTTGTTGGCACCGTGAGGCGGCGTGGCCGGCGCCTGTGGCGGGGGCGATCTTCCGCGCCCGGGCCAGTATCCGCCCCCGCGGCCACGCAGCGCTTGGCTCAGCCGGCCCACTGCATTGCCCCTGGCGGAACGGCCAGTCATCGCAAGCCGGTAGAGCAATTGACAGACCGTGCCATTGCCAACACTATGCTGAGCAGGGGACCGTTCAACCGGCCGCGAGCCATGTCATGAACGATGTTCGAATGTCGACCGATGCGGTCGCCGAGCGCGAGCGCCTCGCATATTGGCGTGATGCCGTCTGCGACACCTTCGTAGAGTTGGAGTGTGAATCCAGCCGTCCCGCCCGATTCTTCGGTTCACTGACCAGCCGCCAGGCCGGCGGTATCCAGTACTCGGAAGTGCGGTCGGCGCCCCAACACGTGGCGCGCACGCGGCACAAGATCTCGCGGTCCGGGCACGACTATTTCCTTCTGAGTCTGCAAACCAGCGGCCAGGGTGTCCTCGAGCAGGACGGCCGCACCGCCATCCTGCGCGTCGGGGATTTCGCACTATACGATACGACTCGGCCGTATGACCTGTGGTTCGAGGATCGCTTCAGCCAACTCGTCCTGCGGCTCCCGCGACGAATGGTTGGTGAGCGTGTCTTCGATGCGGATCAATTCACGGCTCTGCGCATCGACGGTAGTAGCGGCGCGGGGCGGGTCGCCTCAGTGTTCTTCCAGCAGTTGCACTGTGAGTTGGATCACGTCGCAGGTACGAGTGTCGAACAACTTCATGCGAGCGGAGTAGATCTGCTTGCAACCGCATTCTCTGAGCAAACGGGCGCGCTCGCGTCACTGAGCGAGCCGCATCGGGTGCTGATGCACCGAATTTGTGCCTACATCGATCGTCACCTGCCGGACGCCGAGCTCAGTTGCGAGTCGATCGCCGCGGCGCACGGGATTTCGCAGCGCTATCTGCGCAAGCTGTTTGCCGCCGGTCCCATGAGTGCCTCCGAGCGGATCTGGTCCCGGCGCCTGGACCAGGCCCGGCGTGATCTCATCGATCCCCTGTTGGGACATCGCACCGTCACCTCCATCGGTTATGACGTCGGTTTCAAGGATGTCGCACATTTCAGCCGTGCGTTCAAGGCACGGTTCGGACTGACTCCAAGCGCCTGGCGCTGCGCTGCCAGGCCCTAGCGCGCGGATATCCGGCGCCGTACCGCCCGAAGCAACAGGAAAGGCCTGGCCAAGCAAGACGCACAGCCGTCCCCTTCTTAGCATCCCCCCACGAACGCTGCGGCCTCTCGATCCGGGACTTCGCCGCAGGGTCAATGACAATAACCGGGGGCGCGATGCGCAAAGTATTTTCATGTGTGGCTGCGGCGATTGCGTGTTTCATCGATGCCGCGGCGTTCGCAGATTCGCCGCCTGAGGACAGTGCTGCGACCGGCGCTCTCGAGGAGATCGTCGTGACGGCGCAGAAGCGCGCCGAGAATCTCGAGCGCACGCCCATTGCGATCACAGCTTTCACAGCCGCAACAATCGCAAGGGCTGGGGTGAGCAACCTGGCGGATCTCGCCGCCAAGGCGCCCAACGTCACCTTCAAATTTACGGCGCCGATTTCCGGCGCATCCAATGCAGCGACGGTATTCATCCGCGGCATCGGTCAGTCCGACTTCGCACTCACGACGGACCCCGGAGTGGGCACCTACGTGGATGGAGTGTATCTGTCGCGATCGGTGGGAGGGGTGCTCGACGTGTTGGATCTCGAGCGCGTCGAGATCCTGCGCGGGCCGCAGGGCACGTTGTTCGGCCGCAATACCATTGGCGGCGCCATCAGTTTGCTGACCAAACGGCCCTCCTTCGGTGAGACCAGCGGCAGTGTGCAGTTGACGGGTGGCTCGCGGAACCAACTCTACCTGCGTGGCGATCTGAACCTCCCGTTGGCCGACACACTGGCGATTCGCATTGCGGCGTCGTCAAAGAACCGGGACGGCTACGTGAACACGGCATTTACGCCGGCCTCGCCATATTACCGCTCGGCGCTGACGAATCTGGGCAACGAGGATCGGCAAGCCGTACGTACCGATATTCTTTGGAAGCCGAACAGTGATCTTGACGTATCGTTCTCGTCGGACTACTCCCGCGTGCGCGAGAACAACGCGCCGGCGGTGCTCGTCGGTGTCACTGGCGCCACGTCGCCCGCCGATGGACCAATCGCATTTCTCTACAATGCGTTTGAGGCCCCGGGCACCACGTTGCCGGGTTTCCCGAATGGACAATATTCGGCGACCAACTTCGTAACGGGATCCGCTGATAGGACTTACGCAACCGGTCCCAACGGAACGCGGCTGGATGCCTATGGCGGTGCACTGACGCTGGACTACCGTCCTGTGCCTGATGTGGCGCTGAAGTCAATTACAGCCTATCACCGCGAAAGCGGCTCCTTCGCGCGCGATGCGGATGGCTCGCCGATCACCTTGACGGACAACATCGACACCGGGTACTCGCATCAGCAACTCAGCCAGGAATTGCAACTGACTGGCGCAGCCTTCGCCGATCGCATCAAGTATGCAACCGGTATTTACTACTACCGGGAGACCGGCAGCGATCCCCTGATCGTCGTCTTTCCAGCCTCGTTCGGCCTGTTGAATATCTCGGAAGACCGGGTGCGCAACACCAGCTACGCCGCCTACGGACAAAGCAGCGTCGATGTCACGGACGAGCTGACCCTGACAGGCGGTCTGCGCTACACCAAGGACCGCAAGCAGTTCCTGACGAATCAGACTCTCACCATTACGGGGCCAGGCGGTACGGCGGCCACCGGCGCACCCCCTGGCACAGTGGTGCCGCTGGTACCGCCGAACTCAGATGTGAGCCAGGATTTCTCCAATACCTCGCCGCGCGTTGCGCTGGACTACAAGGTAACTCCACAGGCACTTTTGTATGCGTCTTACACGCGGGGGTTCAAATCCGGCGGATTCAATCTGCGCTACGTCGTGCCGCGGGCGGCAGTCAGAAGCTTCGGACCCGAGAAGGCCGAGGTGATCGAAGTAGGCGCCAAGATCGAGAACCCGTCCCGCACGCTGCAACTCAATGTCGCGGCGTTCTCCACCCGCTATCAGAATCTGCAGCTCACGTATTTCGAGAGTTTCGGCGCTCCGGTCACCGCGAATGGAGGTGATGCCCGTATCAAGGGATTTGACCTGGAGTTGAAGGCGCGGCCGATTGCGAACCTGAACGTCGGTCTGTCCGCAGGCTACCTGGATGCATACTACACGAGCCTGGCGGCGGGCCTGAATGCCGGCGCCACGACGCCGGAGCAATTCATCACTCTGAACAGCCGGCTGCCCAATACTCCCAAGTGGCAGCCCGCGTTCGATATTGACTACACGGTGCCGCTCCCCGCAAACCGCAAACTGATGTTCGCCGCCAGCGGCCGTCACTCGAGCCTGTTTTACAACGATGCGCAGAATTCCCGGTTCCTGCGGCAAGCGGCGTACAGCATCTTCGATGCATCCACGACATTGTCGTCGGCAGGAGAGGTATGGTCGCTGCGGGCATACGTGGACAACCTGACCGACAGGCGCTACATCGTCTCAGGTGACAGTAACTTCGGGATTGGCTTCCACGAGGCGGAGTTCAACCGGCCACGGGAATACGGGGCGGGGATTACCTACCGGTTCTGAACGCCTGGTGCGAATAGCCAACTCTTCACGCTGAGGGCTTGGCGACCACTAGGTGAACACCACTCCTTCTCAACTTCCGTGAAGGCGGGAACCATGTCACCGAAGCTGGGCAGTCGATCTGAGACTATGCCTCGAGCGGATACAACGGACGTCAACTATAGGGAGGTTTCGATGGGTATCGCGGGCTTGTTGCGCGGATCTTCGCGCTTTGCGGTCGTGTTGGCACTGTGCGTGAGCACCACCGGCTGTTTGACGATGAAATCCTACGTGGATCCAACTCTCCCGGTGATGAGCAGCACCGATCTCCCCAAGGTTCGGCAGCCCCAGCCGACGACCGTGCTGTTTGAATTCAAGACCAAGGGCAACAGCAACTCGCGGGCGACGAGTGAGATGAGCGGCCGCGTCGTAGCAGCGGTGGCGCAGTCAGGAATGTTCGGTCAAGTGTCGACTGCCGTAACCGATCCCAACGGGGCGCTGTTGAAAATCACCATCGACAACGTGGCCGACAGCGGCGGCGCCGTCGCAAAGGGAGTCGGAACGGGTCTCACGCTGGGATTGGCCGGCTCGCTCGTGACTGACAATTACATCTGCACCGCCACCTATATCGTGCAGGGCAAGAGCTACGAAACGACCGTGCACCACGCCCTTCTCAGCACGATCGGTAATCACAGCGCACCGCAGGGTTTGACGCCGATGGCGCCGCAAGAGGCGATGAATCAGATTGTCGACCAGGTCGTTTGGCACGCCCTGGCGCAGCTCGATAAAGAGTACGCCTTTAGCGTTGGATCGCGGTGATGCGCGCCGTACGCTACTTGCCGCTGGCCCTCGTGGCCTGCGTCTCGCCGCCAGCGCCGAAGTATCAGCCCGCCATTGGCAATACCGAGCTCCTGCTAAAACAGAGTACGAAGCTGGGGGTCGGCAAATTCAGTGCGGCCCCTGGGGTGAGTAATCATTCGCTCTCTGTACGCGGGTCGGCGCTGACCGGCGGCAGCGATGGGACGTTCTCAACGTACCTGCAGGATGCGATGATTTCCGAGTTGCAGACTTCGGCGCGCTATGACGCTTCCAGTCAGCTGCAGATTTCCGGTGTTCTCACTCGCAATGAGCTGAGCTCCGGGGTCAGTACCGGGACGGCGGCAATGGGCGCGGAGTTCGCGTTGACCCGCAACGACCAGGTCTGCTTCAAGAAAACCCTGGTCGCGGATCACAACTGGGAGTCATCGTTCATTGGGGCCGTGGCGATTCCGGCCGCGTTCACCAATTATCCGACGACCGTGCAGAAGCTACTTGGCGAGTTGTTTGCGGACCCCGACTTCATTGCCGCAGTCCGCACGGGCAGTGGGTCGCCCGGAAACTGATCGGCGCGCACACCGGCCCGGCGTGCGACCTGGGTTCCCTGAAAACGCCGCGGCCTTGTCCAGCCGGTTTCTCGCAACCGCACGCAACGTCGGCTCAACCACGAATGCCGGCCGCGGTGCGGCCGGACACAAGTCGTTGATCTTGAAATGAATTCTTGTGGCGGAGAGGGTGGAAACCGATGCCCGCCAGACGCCGGCCGTGATACGCTGCCCGCACGCTATGGCCTCTACGATCAACAATCAGGTACTGCAAACACTCCGCGCGCTCGAACCCGAGTTACGTGCGGCCGGTGTGCGCCACGTTTCCGTGTTTGGCTCAGTGGCCCGCGGCGAGGATACCGCGAGCTCAGACGTGGATCTGGCGCTGGACTTGGCGCCGGACACGACCCCTAGCGGCTTTCAGTTTGTGGTTTACGTCGAACGTTTGAAAGACAAACTCGCCGCCGCGCTGCGTCGCAACGTAGATATCGTGATACTGCCCGCGCGGCGCCAGGAGCTGAAGGAAGCTCTGAGCCGCGAAGCCATCCCCGCCTTCTGAGCGTGACCAGTTCCAAACCCGCCATCCGCTATCAAGACATCCGACACAACGTCGCGAAGATCAAGGATTATCTCGCGCGCGGCGGTGGGTTGGACCACGTGCTCGCTGACCAGGACATGGCGTACGACGCCATTCGGATGTGCTTTCTCGAAATCTCCGAAGCCGCCGTCAAGCTCGGCGCGCTTGCCGAATTGCACGAGCCCGAGACTCCGTGGAGCGCGATTCGCGGCTTCGGGAACCACTTGCGTCATACCTACGATGAGATGGACTTGAACGCTATCGAACGCGCGGTGGCCGACTTAGATCGGCTCGATGTGGCGTGCGCGAGAGCAGTTGAGCGCCTCGAACGGGACGGCGGCCGCCAACCATGAGGCGGAGGAACAAGGCCGACGGGTTTGACCAAGGCAGGCCGACGGAGCTGCTGTTTGCTGCTGCCGGGCGCAACTCTTTTGGCGGTAGCACGGGCCTGTAGCGCTCGATCAGTAGCCGGATGCGTGCGCCGGTCCATGACGGACAGCATCGCCGTATTCAACCACGTGCCCTGGCGACACCTGCGCGGCCCGGCTTCGGCGGAGTGCGCGTGCATGCGTGCGCCTCAACGCTGGGATGCTACTTCCACACGCGAGCGAGGATATCGGTGGAAATCGCGCCGATATCCCCAGCGCGCCGGTATCCCTAAATGGCGTCGTCTGTCGGTGGCTTTGGACGGCTTCCAGCAGCTCTGATTGAAGCAGCCGAGGGAATTGTGAGATCCGTAAAGTACGACACCTCCAGCTGACAGGAATGCCATTACCTTTACGCACGGAGGGTCTCGTGGTGGCAAAAAACGTAGTTGCCGAAGCGGTGGGTGTCGTCATCTGTACGATGACGCTGATTCCGCTCTTTCTACATTCCTACGGCTGTGATCCGTATGACGAGTATCTCCCACGTCCGCGGCCCGATCCTTCATCGGGAGGGGACAATCCATATGGGATTTACGAATGCTTTGCCCCGTCTCCACTTCCCCCTGGCCCTGCGCTCTGCTGGGTGATTGCGTTGGTGGGGCTGTTTCTGACAGCACGGATTTCAGATCGGTTTCACGAGCGCATGGCGGTAGGTGTTGGAATGGTGAGTACGCTGCTCGCCGCGCTAATTGGCTTTGCAATTTCCGGTCTAGATCCGACGTTGGCGCTAACGGACCTGGACCTTTACTCCTGTTTGCCCCTTTTAGTTGCATTCGGCGTGATCTTCGGGAAGCTCGAAAGGCGGCGTCGCGCGAACTGATCGGGCGCGGTGCATGGGCGCGCAGCTATTGGAAGTGATCTGCGCCACGATCGGCGCTTCAAGATATTCCGGATGACCAGCACCTGCTGATCCTTACCGATGATATTAACCGTCCCGGCCTACAGCAAACGCAACCCAGGCGAAAGTGTGAGTTGGCCAGTCGCTTACTAACCAACGGCAGCGGCGGAAGTACTTACCTGGCGGCTATCATTCTATGTGTGACTGTCGGCGGACGAGTCCTACCGACGGCGCGTCACATTCAGAGGGCTGTCGATCCCAGATCGCACGCCCCACGTCGCCCGACGAGTTCGGGTTCGGAGAACCACGGTTCTCCGTCAGACTGATCGCATCGCGTCACAGCACAGCACAGCCCCTGGCCCAGGCAAACAGAGGGGGAAGGAATCCCGTCACCCCTCGACCCAATGCACCCTACCCGTCGTCATATACACCAAGGCACCGCGCGGTGCGCCGGTTGCGCGCAAGTAGTCGCGGAGCTGAATGGCATGAACGCGCACACTCTCCGCGTCGGGGTCCGCGTCACTCTTCCAGTCGAGCACGAGCGAAGGACGTTCCTCCTCCAGAACCAGTGCATCCGCGCGCCCCGCCACGCAGTTGATCGCCGATGTGGATCCCTCGGCATCCAAATTCGCGGTCAACCGCTCGACTCGCCCTTGACGGCACGCGGGTAGAGGGAGTGCGAGCAATAATGACCGGCTTTGATTTAGGGGCCCCGTCGAGTCTTTCCGCGTCGCGCCATCCAATCTAGTTCACATTCCAGCGAAGACTAGGGATATTGTCCATCCCTACCTCGATACCCCTGAACTACTCGATACCCCTACGGATATCCCTGGACTAAGCCGCTGTCCATGGAACTCCACGGCCCACAGCAGACCTCAACAGCGTTCCACAGACGCAAAACTGCGATAGAGAGTCGGAGCCAAGTGCCGGAACTTACTGGACTAATCCGGCGCTCAATGGACTCACGGCAGGAGCCGATAGAGCTTCGGACTACGAATCTAGATCTTTGATTTATAAGGACTTTTTCAAGGTCCCGGAGAGGGTGGGATTCGAACCCACCGAAGGGGTCCGGAGAATCAGTAAGTTGCGGAAATCCCGGGGATTTTGATCCCCCGGAGTCCTCCTGAGTCCCCGGATTTGGCACTCGATTTGGCACTAGGCGTTTCTGCTCACCCCCCTTGCGCTCGCGCACAAGCGCGGGATCTGCCAGATTATTTAAAGCGATCGGGCATTCATCTACGATTCACGGCGGTCGAGAGACACTCAACACGCGCGATGGACGAGGAAGTGCGTTCTTGGCAGCCTCGGACTCGCTGTTGAAATTCTCGGGGTTGTTGCACAACTGTAAGGATCTTTCCGATGGGCACTTTGTCCACCCTGACGGCAGTGATCGGACTTGGCGCAGCGGCCACTTCGCTCGCACCGACTGCAAGCGCAAACGACTGGTCGATCAGTGTCGGCATTGGATTGCCGGGCGTGGTGGTCATTTCACCGGCGCCTGCCTACGCCCCCCCGCCTCCAAGGTACTACGTTCCAGATTACTATTCGCCCGGGTACTACCCTCCTGGTTACTATCGACCACCCGTCGCCGACGATGGCTCGTACGTAGACGGTTACGACCGTCACCGTCACCACCACAGGCACCATCACCACGAAAACGACGATGATGACGACGACTGAGTCTGGTTGTTGGGTGCGCGCGTATCATCGACGATTACGCAAGCCACTTAAGCCGGCTGCGAAGCGCACGGAAGTCTCGGTCGCACGGGCCAGCAGTTCCAGGAGCTGCTGCTGATTCGACGGTTCGACGGTGAAGACGTTGATCAGTGTGATGAGCTTGCGGTTGGGAGAAATCTTCGTCATTCGTAGACTCGCGGTTTAGCGACCGAGTGAAATGAACCCGGTCGGTCCAGTCCATCACTGGACCGACTCTCTTGCTGGTAACGGTCACCACAGGGGCGTTTGGTTGCTCAAGTCATCCGGGCCGCTGTGACCACGCCTGACACCAGCCGCTCGCCGGCACGGAGTGGCCCGCAAAGATGACGCAGCCGCCGCCCACATCGCCAGCCCTACCTTGATACTGAGCGCACGCGCCGCAGTGCTGACCGGCCTTGAATGTGCCGTTAGCCTTCGCGTCAACCTTCGACGCATCCGGCACGAAGCCGAGCCCCTTCGCCGTCGGGTCGCTTGGGTCGAGCGGCGTCAATTGGGCGGCCTGAGCGCGGCCCTCGGCAAGCAATAGCGGCGGAAGTGCGCCTGCCCACAGAGTCCGCTGAATGAAGTCACGTCTTGAGGTGGTGTGTCGCATGTTCCGCTACCTTTTGGGGAATTCCGTAAAAACGTAATCGCGGTTCTTCACGATCGTGTGACACGCGGACCCGCACTTGGCATCTTTCCCCTGCGGCGGGCCATCCGATGTATTGCCGGGCCGGAACGTGTTCGTCGTATCGTCGAACTCGAAGGCGGCGTAGCCCCACCCACCGCCATCGGCGAACCGCTGGCCGTCCTTCACCATGAAGTCGATGTCGTGCAGCGGACCAGCTACCTGCGGGGCGCCGGGATACGTCGTCTTCGAAGTCGCGGTCCAGTGGATCTTCGCCATCTTCGCGCCGTCGGGGAACGGCTTGCCGTTTTCGGGAACACCTGCCTTGAACGCCTGAATCATCGCGGGATTGCCGAGAATCGCGGCTAGCTTGTCTCCGTTATGACTGAGCGAAATCACCTCCCAAGTCTGGTATCCCTTGAACTCCGAGAATGAAAGTCCGCCCGGCACCTTCAGGCTGTATCGATCCTGAGCGCAGATCGCCGCTCCCGTTGCCAGCACCGCAAGTGATACCGCGATTCCAACGGACATCAACGTCCTCTTCCGCTTCATCACCGCACTCCTTACTTCAATTGATTCAATGAGCACGATTGGGCGACGCTCGAGGCATCAAGTCGATTGCACGAAGGTATCGACGTCTTGAGCGGTATCCTCCAATCGAGCAATTCCCCATCCCGCTAACGTGACCTCGTAGTGCGAGGACACGCGGATGTCGAAAAAGCCTTTCATCAAACCCTACAACGGGCCGGCCGGTGGCTGGGGTGCGATCGCTGCAACGTTTGAACACCTGATCGAGCAAGGTGTGCTCACCAAAGGTGCGCGCGAACTATGGCGCATGAACAAGCCGGGAGGCTTCGATTGCCCCGGATGCGGTTGGCCCGATCCTTCGCCGAAGGACGGCGAGCCACTCGTCTTCTGCGAGAACGGCGCGAAGGCACTGGCGTGGGAGGCCACCGAGAAACGCGTAACGCCTGCCTTCTTCTCAGAGCACTCGGTCTCATTCCTGCGTGCACAAAGCGACTACTGGCTCGAGCAACAAGGTCGCCTGACGAACCCAATGGTCTACGACGCCCGAACAGATCACTACACACCGATCGACTGGACAGAGGCGTTCGCCGGCATCGCGCAGATCATGCGCGGTCTTTCGAGTCCCGATGAGGCCGAGTTCTATACCTCCGGTCGCAGCTCAAACGAAGCTGCGTTTCTCTATCAATTGCTGGCACGCGAGTTCGGCACCAACAACTTTCCCGACTGCAGCAACTTCTGCCATGAGCCGACCAGCCAGGGCTTACCGCCTTCCATCGGCATCGGCAAGGGAACATGTCTGCTGGAGGATTTCGAAGAGGCCGATGCCATCTTCATCCTTGGCCAGAATCCAGGCACCAACAGTCCCCGCATGATGACTGAGCTTCGCGCGGCATCCCGTCGCGGCGCTCGTATCGTGGTCTTCAATCCCATGCGCGAACGAGCTCTGGAACGCTTTCTCGCGCCACAGAAGCCCGTCGAGATGATGACATTCGCCTCGACACCGATCGCGAGCCACTACTACCAGGTAAAGGTCGGTGGAGACCTGGCCGCTCTGAAGGGAATCATCAAAGCAGTATTGGCGGCAGAGGATGTCGCGATCGCCACCAGGCA
>Ga0307511_10000639_pt1 | contig 37461 bp, 55 predicted proteins | sample 13_EM_MG_FD_200266 | JGI IMG/M metagenome (GOLD analysis project Ga0307511, IMG submission 200266) | Populus trichocarpa ectomycorrhiza microbial communities from riparian zone in the Pacific Northwest, United States - 13_EM | ecosystem: Host-associated > Plants > Roots > Unclassified | place... | reverse complement strand
AACTCCAAATTCGTGGGCTTCCGGACTTCAGAATTAAGGAATTGGATGCTACGGAAGAAGACACACTGGAATTTGACATCGCTGCAACCGACATCGCTGCAACCGACATCGCTGTAGCCAGTGAGATGGCAGACTATGCAACAGGATGCGGGTCTAGGTAGAATTAGTATTAGACGTAGCAACCGACATTAGTGTGACCGAGGGTCTTATTTCTGAGTTCTTGCGGTAGTCTGGTTGGCTTCAAAAGCCAGCTGACTTGTCACAAATGTAAACCCCTTTAGTGGCGGCACTTTCCCCAGCCATTCCTCATTCCTCTCCACCGGAGTGAGAGCTGCTGCAACTTGCCCTACACTTTGTTTATATGCGGTCGCAATTACAAGTTCTTTAGAACAAGGATGCCCCATGGCCAGCAGGCAGCTTGATATTCAATACCTGGGACTCCTGTTATAGATCCACCGCTCATGGGAGCGGGGATGGAGGCTAGGGAGGGCATTGGCTATGTCATAGTGGTTGGTCCGTCGCTAGGGCATGGTTGGCTGAAGTTACTTAATCATGACTATGACATTGCATTCACTAGCCAACCAGACTAACCCAGACTATGCATTTACTTAGTCTGGTTGGCACAAGGCATTTACTTAAGCGAATGCCGCCAGATCGGGACTAAGCGAATGTAGTTTGGTTTATGTACAAGCCGGATCTCGTGCCAAGACTCTTTTTGTCTGTCGCGTAATTATTTGGGAGCGCCAGCTAAGGTACAAGCCCGTGCATAGTGCGGGAATGACCCCTGGGATACCAGGATAACCAAGAACAAGTTGTGGCTTTCACTCCTTTATAACAAACGGACTACCTCCAGAGTTATCATGGTAGCTACTAGAACGAGAGGGTGATATTACTTGTATGGCTAATCGACATGGAGCAGGTCTAAGTGAGGAATTGTTCAGGGTGCACTTGATTTTTCGGTGCCAAGGTAACTTAAGACATACAAACGCCGTTTAAAATGTACACGACCGCATCCTTCCTTCCGTCTTGTTACTATATTCCGACACCATGGGGGGTTTCGGCGTAGTTTCGGGAAATCGAGGTTCATAGAGCGGTCACTATGATGGCGGGATAATGCTGACAGTTAGAGATGATGTGGGTGGCGGAGGTATGAATGTAGCGATTAGAATCTGTCCATATAGTCATTAGTACAAGTGGATGAAGTGATCACAGCGAATATCAGAGAACTTACTGTGGCACCAAGGCCTCGGTCCAGGATGAGTGAAGGAATGCGACCGCGGCCTACGATTTGTAGAAAAATATCATCAACAATCAAGCCTTTTATTGTAGCCCCAACCAGACCATTTAACCACCTCGCATCGCCTCCTACGAAACTCCCACAACTGCCGCCCATGGCTACCCCAAGGCCACCTTACTCACCATCAACTGAAAGAGACAGTACTTCACTAGGAATGGAGACTCACCCCGAACATCGCAAGGCTCTTCACAATAGATGCGTTCTCAGGACTTTTAAGGGCCTGGTAGGCTGAGGAAATATATCCACGCTGTTGTGCCGCGGCAACAGACACCTGGCGGGTGGGAGCTCGCTTTGCTGGCATGGTGTAGGCGATATATGCGTGGTGGGTTATGTGGTAGGAAGGTGGTGGGGCTTTCGAAGTCGTGATTAATGATGCTAGCCAAGCTTAAATTTCAAAAACATTCAGGGGCTTGGCGAACACGTGGTTTCCCACGGGCCACTGACACATTCCACAAGACTGTAATCCGCTGCGGGTAGGACTATGTGTAAGCTAACCACAAAGTTATCGCAGCGTAATAAATCTTCAATCACTAGACTCTTATCTTCACGTCTTCACGATACGGCATTTACTCGTTTTCGGATATTCCGAGAGAAGTACCGATCCCCCACTTGTGTAAGCCAAGGCAACCCAGAGGAACGGGAATCTTGGAACTTCTTGCTCTAGAGCTCGGCACCAAGGCCCCAAGATGGATGGCCAAACCGAACTCCAGAAACTGAACATAGTGGACTGACCGGACTATCAGTAATACCCGGACAAGCTCTAGACTAATTCTAGCATACCAGCTACGAAAACACTAGCTGATAGTTACCGACATGAAAGATTTGGAATCGAAAATTCCTATGGGAACTTTGAACAATTTGAGACCACATGTGCATGCATATCATAATGTCTTGCCCCTCCTAGTACAAAATCTTAACGGGGCGCGTCGAATACGAGACGCGTTGGAGTTATCTCAGGCTGACCAGATACGCGGACGCGTATGTTGCCTTGGCTTAGCAGGGGAGGGGGCGGGGTCTGTTATTCCATCATCGATATCTCAATTGCAAAGGAGCCTTACGGTCGTTCAAGCCATGTCCTTTGAAACACATCTTCCGCCAGCAAACCTCCGTCCTCGAAACCCTACTTGGCTTCCAATCGGGATCCATCGGGAATTGGCATATCCTTCTGCTTTATCTGAGTAAGAACTTCATTTCACCTCATACATCTTCATATCACCGGTTGGCTGGTTGTGGTTGCACAAATGCAACCGGCTACCTACTGAAAAATGGGCTTGAGTCATCTTCTGACCGTTGAGTTGCCTTCGGAGAGCATGGATAGTCCTAGTCTGATTGGAATATTATTCCTGGACCTGAGTAAGGAGGCTCCTATACTAACCGAGGCATCTCTAGTCTCCCACGGTTTTTCCATGGCGATAGCTAGACGAGAGGCTAGGCTACGTACGGCGGGTTCACCAGCGACAACTTGAGGCAATTGGACAGTGAGAGATAGGAACGGGGTGCTAGGTCATCGAGAAGTTTCTAAGCACTGTCTTCGATAGTGGGAATAGTGTCTGTCTAGGGGCTACGACTAGGCGAATTGAGCATAAAGTTTGCAATGGCTTCGGGTATAAGTACTGCGGATGGGAAGCCACCTCAGGAGGATGCATTGTGCAGCTATAATCACACATCTATATCAACCTCATCTTCTACACCTTCGTCTAGAGCGGTACAGCGTTTATCATCAGTGAAATCCCATATATCACCAAACTCAGTACCAAAAATGAGCGGCACCAATTATAAGTTCGTTGGGTGGTTTGGAAAATCACCAGATTGTATTGAAAGGGGGGCTTTGGTGAAGGAAGAGTTCACCCCAAAGCCGTTTGCGGAGAACAATGTCGATATCAACATTACCCACTGTGGCATTTGCGGGTGAGTTGTGCTAGTACCATCAATATATTGTAAACTAACACCTATTTTATAGTTCTGATATTCACACCTTGTCCGCAGGATGGGGCAAGCCAGATTATCCAGTGTGTACTGGTCATGAAATCGTAGGGACGGTGGTGAAGGTGGGACCAGTGGTGAAGCACATCAAGGTCGGCGATAGGGTTGGTGTTGGTGCCCAGTCCGATTCTTGTGGAGAGTGTGCGGAGTGTAAGCCCTCTCCGACACCTTCTTGTTCCCGCATTGTCCTGATATGGTGGGGTTCCAATAGGCAAGGCTGGCAAGGAGAACTACTGCGCAAACATGACCCAGACCTGCAACCCACGCCACAAGGATGGATCTAAATCCTATGGTGGTTACGCAAACTATGCCCATGTGCCTTCTCATTTCGTCTTCAAGATACCCGACGGGCTCCCTAGTGAGGACTGCACCCCTACTCTGTGCAGGTGCTACCGTCTACTCCCCCCTCAAGCACTTCGGTGCGGGTTCAGGCAAGACTGTTGGTATCATTGGTATCGGTGGTCTCGGGCACCTTGGGATCCTCTTCGCTAAAGCCCTTGGAGCTGACAGGATCGTTGCAATTTCTCGCACCGGGTCCAAGAAGGCTGATGCAGCCAAGCTTGGTGCAACCGACTTCATCGCCACTGGTGAGGATGAGAAGTGGTCGGACAAGTGGAGCAAGATCATTGATCTTATTGTTTGCACTGTTTCATCCGCTTCTATGCCTTTGGCTGAGTTTTTGGATTTGCTCAAGGTTGATGGGACCATGGTGCAAGTTGGTGCGCCAGAGGAGCCACTGCCTTCTTTGAGGCCATTCGGTTTCCTCATCAAGAGGATCAAGTTGGCCGGAAGTATGATTGCTAGCCCCAGCGAGATCCAGGAGATGCTGCAATTGGCAGCAGAGAAGGATGTGTGCACGTGGGTCAAGACATTCCCAATGGACCAGGTCAATGACGCGTTGCAGATGTTTGGGAAGGGTGAGCCTAGGTATAGGTTCGTTTTGGTGAACCAGGATTAATCTTACAGAGACTGTAAAAGGAGATACAGTTGTGTTGATGTTACATATGGGCTTGTTGGTGGATAGAAAATATGGTTTCGTTTGTTCCTGAGTATATTGATCAGGGAATTATTGCTTCTTAAGTCTATGAGAATTCTAAGATTCTATGCATGATAGATACAATTGTATTTGTGTTCTAGACATTGTGGATCTCAGCTAGACTTCCCAATGCGGACCTCATGCGGCCGCATTGAGAGGTAGACTTGCTGATTGATTCTATGAGAGGATCTTTGTAAAAGCAGCTTATCTATTCGTTAACAGAGCGATTGGTAACAGAGCGATTGGCAACAGCACGCTAACCCTGCCGTATGACGCAATTGATATATTACCGTCTACGCTCCGATCTGTAAAGTATGCTCTCCACTTCTTTATTAAAGTGGCTATAGTTACGGATCTCAAATCATTCACGTTATATTTCTTTTTCCATCAAGCTCTCCCCGCAGTTCTACTCTACTTGACTTCTTGTTTTCTTGCTGCAGCTACTGCTGCATGCTGATTATATATGATTAGTCGTCTCAGACCATTTGCTTTACCGGTAGTAACTAGAGCCGGTTCTAGTCTTAATCCAGCAGCGCCGTACGTAAACGTCGAAAACCGACCGATATCCTCGATAGCTTCAAGCTCTCTTCTGTGTCTATTACCAGCAGTTCAATCTACCAAACCAATTAGCCTTAACTTCAGACGTATACCCGCAACAATGACTACTGAATACAAGCTGAGCTTCCAAGACGACCCAAATGATATTCCAAATGGACATAAGGTTGAGGTAGAAGTTGATGGGATTGAAGGCGGAAAAGTGTTGCTGATGAAGGTCAATGGAAACTTGAGGGCGCTGAACCCAAGGTGTACCCGTACGTCTTTCTTAAATCCCCTTCTGGGCACAGCAACTAGTTGATTATAGCCATGAAGCTAATTTACACCAGATTATGGAGCTCCCCTTGTGAAGGGTGTGGTCACGGGAGATGGAAGAATCACGTGCCCATGGCATGGAGCATGTTTTCACACTGATACTGGAGATATCGAAAGTATGTTTGAATACCTTCCAAGTTAATGCCAGAAAATGAAAATTTAACGGTAATTTGTTTTGGGGGATAGATGCACCTGCATTGGACCACCTCAACTCGTTCCCTGTTCAGGTCAAGAATGGTGGGGTTTTCATCACCGCCAGTGAGGAGAAGATCAAATCTGGTCGCCGACGCCCTGAGATTCAATGCAAAGCTACTACCACGGATGAGCATGTGGTAATCGTTGGAGGGTGAGTCTAATCCTTCTGCTTACCTGGTTTGCGTTGACGATGTCTATCTCCCAGTGGCTCAGGAGCTATTGGTGCCATCGAGTCCCTCCGTGAAAAGGGTTTTACAGGATTGATCACTTGCATCTCCAAAGAACCATACTACCCTATCGACCGCACCCGAATCAGTAAGGCCCTGGCCACAGACCTGCAGAAGCTACAATGGCGCGATAGCGAGTTCTTTAAGAATGCCAGAGTTGACTTCAGGCTTGGCACCACTGTATCTGAGATTGACTTCAACAACAAGAAAGTGAAAATTGAAGATGGGCAGGAGGTTTCTTATACCAAGGTCATTCTAGCGACGGGAGGTACGCCTAGGAGCTTGCCAATGGAAGGCTTTAATTTGGGCAATGTCTTCTTGCTGAGAGGAGTTGATGATGCAAAGGCAATTGCGGAAGCCGTGGGTGATAAGAAAGATAAAAAGATCGCGGTGATTGGGAGCTCGTTCATTGGTAGGGGTCTACCCCTGTCGTTTATTGATTATTGGAAGCTAACAGTAGGTTGATATGGGGTAGGTATGGAAGTTGGAAACTATCTCGCAAACCAGAAGAATGATGTAACCATCATTGGCATGGAGAGTGCACCATTGTGAGTGTTCGCGGGCCTTAGGAGTAGCAGTTCTTGATGCTAATTGTATAACCAGGGAACGTGTTATGGGAGTACAAGTTGGTCAGGTTTTCCAAAGGCTTGTGACGTCCGCCGGAGCAAAATTCAAGATGAGTGTTAGTGTAGAAAAGGCAACCCCGTCAGGTAAAGCGTTATTCCTTACCACCCTTACATTCATTTCTAATGATGCTTGCGCAGTGGCCGATCCTACAAAGGTTGGGGGTATTCAGCTAAAATCTGGTGAAATCATTCCTGCCGACCTCGTTATTCTCGGCGTTGGAGTTGCACCCGAGACCCGTTATATCAAAGATGAGAGTCTTCTCTTGAAGGACAGGTCACTTGAAGTGGATGATCACTATAGGGTCAAGGGTGTGCAAGATGCCTATGCGGTTGGTAAGTGTCTTTACTATTATGTGAACAAATTAGATACCCCGTTTTAACCACCCATCCAGGTGACATTGCCAGCTACCCATACAAAGGCCCCGGCGCTAAAGAGGCTTCACTAGTGCGCATTGAGCACTGGAATGTTGCCCAGGACTGTGGACGCCTGGTCGGTGCACACATCGCCAAAGGAGAGAAACCCACAAGCTTCATACCAATCTTCTGGTCTGCCCTGGGTGTTCAACTACGGTACTGTGGAAATACAATGCCACAGGGATATGATGACTTAGTAATTCAGGGTAACCTCGAGGAAGCCAAGTTCATTGCATATTACACCCTAGGAGAGGTGGTAGTTGCTGTGGCAAGTATGCAGAAGGACCCGGTAATGGTGCAGGCAGCGGAATTGATGCGAAGAGGTGGGATGTTGACCAAGTCAGAGTTGAAGGCGGGTGGGGATATAATGAAGGTGGGCGTCATGGCTGGAGTGGGGATTTAGGAAACTGTCACACCGCCAAGCGATGACCTCGAAGGGTGTCTAATGGTGTGAAAGCTGTGGATGAGGTAGATGATCAGGTTGGGAGTTGTGGTCAGCCACACTTCGGCCCCAAATGTTCGATGTTGCTTGTCGGTGGCGAATGTGGAAAGTACGGAATATTGTACTTGGTAGCTTACGAATATGTAGGTTGTGGAGCTGGAATTAACCGGAAATTTGATAATTGTGCCATTCTCCCCTTGCAGAAGGTGTTTTGGCAAACATAGTTCCACTTGCTGGTGTCGTATTGTGGATGTATATTGGCTCTAGATATAGCGTAGTCAACCGAGTGATTACCTCAATGTCTTGATGTGTATATATTGTGTACAAACTACCGATATATATATAACAATACCTGCCCGGTTGGCTCAGTCGGTAGAGATCTAGGTCCCTGGGGGATCTCAAGGTCTCGAGTTCAAGCCTCGCATCGGGCTTTTGTTTTGCCTGCTAGAAAAAAGGTACTGTATCTCAGCACAGACAAGTTTTTTCTTTGCCTTTGGCCTCTGGGCCTACGTCATTGACGGAAGCCATTCAGAAACAAATTTCGCACTAGAGGTTTCGTCGCTAACCTGATCTTCCCATTCCATCGGGCTTGGCTCTCGATATGGCGCTAACCCACACTAGGTATAATATCTGAGCGGGCTTGGCGACAAACCTTGGCGGACCCCTCTAAAGCCTATATAAACCCCTCTTCCCCCATACCCCTCTTCTCTCTTCACTCTCTTTGCCTTTTGGCTTAGATCAAGTGTAGTATCTGTTCTTTTCAGTTTAATCTCTGAAATGTCTCCATGTGAGACGTTTGTTGATTAATCTTATTTTTGTCAAGAGGATTGGGCTCCCTGGGTTTTACCTTATAGTCTGATCCACAGTGGCCTTGGTATTACACTGCCTCCAAGTGCCGCGAACTTTCGTTGAGAGCTGGCCGCTGTGCTGGATCTTGAAGAAAAGAGAAACTGTTGGTTTTAGGGGCTGGGGGAAGAGGTGTGTTTGCGTGTTTACATGGTGTAGGCGTGAGGCTGCACCAGAGATTCAAGACTACTGGTACATCACAGACAGCATCAACCTCGACAGCTAATAGATTCGGATATATAGGCATAGTTCACCATCCTTCAGGTCCCAGCAGCTATGCTCCTACTAAAATCCATCCGAAAACATCAGGATCGGTCGGTCCTGATGACCTAGCCTCGGACACCCCACTACCGTTGGACAAGATATGATCTAAATCACAAGTCCACCGTATGTTCAATCCTAGGATCTGAAACTCGAGTATGCTATCATTCGCCATATCCAAGAGTTGGTATAGTGGTAGTCACAAGTCTTGCTTGCGGTTTTGAATATGGACATGATCACGAAACTCAATAATCTGTAGATATTCAATTCAAACCAAACCCCAATTACAGCCCCGTTATAGTTATGTTTGGCGCTATTCCGTACAATATATATTAACCCAAGGAAAAAGAAAGAAAAGAAAAAAAAACACATTCAATATCTGCCCCGCCCAAATGCATGTATGTGTATGTATGTTAATGTTTCGTACTTACCCGTCCACCCAAGCAATCAGTAATGCCAATTCAAGGAAGAATGAAAGAAAACAAATGACAAAAAATAAAGAAATGAGAGTGTAACAGGAGAACTGAGATTGGGTGTAGTCTCGTATGAGGCTAGATTTGACGGTGGTATCGGGCATGGCCCAGATTGAATCACCTCCCCTTGTACGGATGTCATAAATTGGAGATGAGATAAACAAAACGAAGAAACAATGTCAGTGGTAAGGGGTCGAAATCGTCAAGCTCGGCCCTAGCTCTTAATGAAATACCACAAACAAACATAGAAGGAAATGCAACGACAAAAGAACGCCATTATTATCATCATGTCATCCAAAGGTGCCCAGGATCAGAAATATAAAAGCATTGTACAAGTTCAGGAGCTCCAAGAAAAAGGGGCATTAGTAAGAGATAGGTATATGTTGAATCCACAAAAGAGAATGTAAATGATCGAAAATGACTCCAAGGGGTATAAGTCCGCAGATCAAAACAAATAACCAAGTGCCTGTTGCCAAATGTTATATGGCTCCATACCATATCCAATAACCCATCGCAGTCGGTTCCCATAAAACCCATAATATTCCATGCCCATACCATGTACCATATCCCATTGTCCTTGCCATTCCCTCGCCATCCCTACATCTGCATACTCTCCATTATACTCTCCCTCAAAAACTGCTCATCCACCATGCTCCTATAAACCGCAATTGGTACCGGCTTACTCGCAACCGGCGCACTCGTCACTCCACTAGAACTCTTCGTACTCTTCACACTCTGGACACTCCTTGCCGGACTTGTCCCCGCACTAACCATCTCCCCCGCCAATACCGCCTCAGCTGGAGTACTCTTGCTTCTAAAACCCGCAATCGACACCGCGGGGCTCCTTCCCCCACTCGTGGGCGTAGCCACACTCGATCCCTCCGTCTCCGAATCCTCACTTGGCGCAGTGACCCTGAAGCTCGCTCTAAAGGGGGAGGGGGTAGCACCCCATCCCCATCCACCGAACCATCTATTGCGAGAGGACCCACTGGTATTGGCTCCTTTGCCACGGATGTTACCACCTGCAAGGAGGTGGAGGTGGTTGTACGCTGCGGAGGAAGCTCCACTGCGAGTGCGGTTGTGCGCAGACATCGCTTGATCTTTGGATGCAGCTGCGGCCGCGATAGCTGCAGGGCTGGCAGGGCTGAAAGAAGCAGTGGAAGCAAAATGGTGGTACATCTGAGATGTAGGAGCGAGGAGGCTCTCGTGTGATGCAGACTTGCGCAATATTGAGCGCCCACTAGGGGAGGGTGGGCGCGTATCCGTTGGTGGACAGTTCAACTCGCATTGTCCGCCCGTATGTACGTTTCCGCTACCCCTAACCAAATTTTCAGCTTCATCCCGCTCGTCAGCATCATCACCACTTTCATCCTCTGCTAAATTCTCTAGGATCTCTTCCGTGTACAAAATCGAAAATGGTGGTCCGCCAGCTGAGTCTCTAGGCCTCCTTCTCGACCTGTCACCGAATTTCTGGACGGACACAGAGTCCCACTCCGTATCTGCTGTACTTGGCCTTGTCGAGTCCACTCCATAGTCCCTATCGAATATACTAGAGTCCCTGAAAGTTGACACAGATTGGGGCGATCCGGGGAACGAGAGAAGGCCACGACCAGAACTGCTTCGCGTATGACTGGATAACTGCGACCAACGTTGCAACCTTGCCGAACCAGGGGTTGTAGGCGTTGAATCAATGTCAGGAGTAGTCATGCTCCTCCTGTTCGAGTCAAGTGCTAGTGGACCCCGACCCCTACGCTTCACCCTCCTAGGAACAACTTTCTCCTTGTGCACATGGTGATGGAAATGCAGCTCTGGGGTCGACGGAACTACTGCTAACCTTCCAGCATCTGCAGGCAGCTCCCTGCTCAGCGGTGTCGGTGTCTTTTCTCCCTCTACCCTGCCTAATTCCATCAACTGTTCTCTTAGCGCTCCCACCTCCTCCTGACTCGTCAATAACATATCCCTAAGCTCCGAGAGTGCACTTTGTAGGTGATTATTTTCTGCCAGAATATCCCTCATGAACTGCGACATTGCCGTCCTCTCCGCCAACGCCGACGGGAACGCTCCAGTCTTCCGGTCTCCGATCTGACGCTTCTCAAGACGGTCCATCAGGTTCTGGGCCCGTGCCTTCTCCATCCGGTGTTCCCGTTCTATCCTTTCCACCTCGGCTGTTAGGTCCACAATGATTCTTTCTGCCTGCTTCCATCGTGCCACAGCTGCCCTTTCGTCCTCCTTCGTCCTTGTGATGGTCTTCTTCATCTCTGTCTGTTCACTCTCCAAGGCTTGTAACTGTGCTTCGAGGATTTCGGTCCTAGCTGCAGCGGTAGCCACACGTGCCAACTCCTCCTGTCATCATTCCTGAATTAGTACCAATGCTCGTAAATGTAGTAGATGCCTAAACGGCCGGGAGGAGCGTACATGAAGAGCATCCAAGTCCCCTTGCATCTCCCTAACCTTGATCTCATTCATGGACATTCCCTGGTTATACTCCTCTAGCTGAACCAGCAACCGTCTATTCTCCTCTATCGTCTTTTGATTTTCAACCTCTAGGCCTTGATTCTCTATCTCTAAATTCGTATTCCGACCTTCTAGTTCCCCGATTGCATGTCGTAATTTACTCCTTTCCTGAGTACCCTCAAGTAAGGACTTCTCATGACGGTCGAGTAATGCTTTCCCTAACGATGCTGCAGTTTGGACGTCCTTCTCTAGCTCCATCAGGAGAGCGGTGCTTTCCTGGAAAAACGCACAGCAGTCTTGCTCGCAGCAACATTTGATGCCTTTTTCACGGAGACTGGCTACACTCGCAGCCCTGGAGGCCTGGTTGGAGGCCTGGCTGAGAAGCGTCGAAGTTAAAATGTCAAGGGAGCCGTAAGTCTGCGAACCCAATGGGGAGGACATTGTTATTTCGCGCGCATAAAAGGACGGTCGGTGTTAACGCTCGGGGAAAAGCACCCCCTTGAAGCTGCTCTAGTTTTATTTCAAGGGCTTTTCGATATCGGCGGCCAGATCCGTACGCAGAAGTCGGCCGGTTGTGCTCCGTCAAATATACAAGTACTAAATATTCTCAAACCGTCTGAAGGCTGTCCTGCCGTATGTAAATCCGGAAACTGCGACTCGGGAAAAGTCAGGGCGAAAGGAGTGGAGCGGGGAGGATAAAAGAAGGGCTATAAGGTATTGTTGGTTGCACTATGGCACATCCTACCCAGAAGGACCCCCCCCAGCTGTGATCACTACTCCCTGGCCCATGCTCACACATCTGCCTGGATGGCACCCTCAACAGCGTTGACCACCACTATTCTGGACAGGCCCGGGCGGCGAGCCGTCTACATTAACTATCCATACTCTACCGACAGGATCGGCTCGCACGAAAGGCTGGAACGTTGGAAGCAACGTCTATACCCGCCATGGTATTACGCCGGCACGAGGCATCCAGTAGGAGCCCAGGGCCAGCCGAGCGAGTGGTCAGGAAGCCACTCTATCATCTGGTTGGTCTAGTGCCTCCGTGAATTATCCGGCTTCGGCAGCGTCCAGTGATGTGTCTCCAGCAAGGACCCTGTCGTCGTGGCAGTTTTGCGTATAACCAGAAGGCTAGAAAGCCCATTGAAGCAGGTACAGTGCCAAAATATGTAGCCTCAGTCTACTCTACTTACTTACAAGCCGAAGATTTCCACGGAGAATTTCGAAACTAGGCCTCCATAGGGCACGAGACTAGGAATACTACCTTGATGCGAGATACATATATGATGGAAACTGCATGGAGCACGCATGGAACCAAGCTTGCGTTTTTCATAAATTCTCCTGAGTTCAAGTTTCTTCGAATTTTTCTGTTGAGGCCTGCATTTACTTTTGCTGCTTTTCCTTCCCCGGCTGCGATGCCCCATGTTTGACCTTGCATGGCAAAAGGCTGGGTTGCGCGGGGTCCTGCAGCGAATGGGGAGAGTTGCAGGTACAGAGGAGATGCACACTACTGCACCACAGCCCAAATCCCGACTCTTGACTTATGTTAGCTGTGCGATGCATCCCCGGGTTCCGTCATTCAGATCGTCGGATGCAGCGGTTTAGAGTACGGAAACGTAACACTAGTCTGGCTTGCACTAACGTAATGCAAGGCTAGATTTGGCTTGTCAAACCAATGCAGGTACAGCACAAACACAGCGATCAGGTGAAGGATAAGGATATGGAAATATTTTTCGGTTGAAACGAGGGGCCGAGTAGTCTGGTTGGGCCGAGGGCTGTGGGCTGTGGGCTGTGGGGAAGTACTTTTACACGGGTGGCAGAAAACCGATAAGAAACTTGAGTGGTAAGAAAAGGGTCGACAGAGGACACAAGAAGGTTGCTTCATGCGGAATCTATATATACGTGTATGTCTCGAACGTGCATAAATTTGTCAAAGAAGCGTTTTGCGTGAAAACTGGAACATGTCCGCAGGTGTATGGACAGATAAGAGAGGTGGGGTCCATGATGCACGCCTACAATGGGTATATATAATTAATTAGAATGCGAGAGAAAAAAAAAATAAGAAAAAAAATCTATACGTCTGCTTCCGAAGCTTTATTCCAACCTTCCAGGATTAGTCCGGATTCCTCCATCTGTATTTCTTCCATGGTGGTCATCTCACTATGATACCTGCAAAGACACTTGACCATATTCCCTGGTATATTGACACAGGAGTGACCGCAGTCGTGGGCTAGGAATCTGGTGTCAACATGCACCCCTCCCATAATCCGTTTTATTGCTTCATAAAACATCTCCTGACTTGGTGTATGCTGCAGACTGTCTGGACTGAAAAAACTATGTCCATCTTCAGACGACAAGCTGCGTGCTATCAGTGGCTGGATAAGACGCTTAGTATGATCCAGTGCAAGCAGGAAAAAATAGTAACTTCCAGTGAATCTCTCCACGACGCCGACAGCGATTTGCGTTATTCTGAAATCGCTCTGTTTTTATGTAAGTACAACTGTCCGTTAAGTACGCCAAATATGCCAATCATACCTGTCTCCCCACCCTTATCCCCCGCCTCTTTCCGACATAATTCGAAAACATCTTCTGTACATGCGGCTGCCGAGTCCCAAACTGGGCCGAAAGTTTCTGCAGTAGGAACTGCCTGATATAGATATCCAGCTTCAAGACCGACACCCGAGGAGTATATGCTTTTGCTCCGATCCGTACAGGCTCCCCATGCAGGGTCTCGGGAGTGGTGTGCCAATACCTCAACTCTGGAACCTACATGAAAGGTAACAAAGAGTCAACTTCCATGATCCTCATGCATGCAGTTCACCCGGGACACGTACCTTCCTGTTGATCCATCCGAACGGTTCAAAAAAATACACCGTTGCTGGGAGGATAGCTGATATTGCTGCCCCATCTCCCCATGTATCTCCATAACCCCCTGAACAGTTCAATCCCAAGAAACAAGCACCCACTAAAGCCACCAACCTCCCCAGCTCCACTATGCAGTTCCACTCCCCATACCGGACCTGTAGAATAGAATGGGTACCAAGCCCCATGCCGTTGTCTTTCCAATATTGCACCTGAGCACAGTGGTCCCTAAGGACATCCCACGCCGTGAAGGCCGAGGCTAGATAGGTATCTGAACAGTCAATTCCAGGCTCCATTGGAGTCTCCCCGGTAGCCTGCGCAAGGTGCATTTCATAGTTAGTGCTATGTGAGCCCTCGCTATCCCTGATGAATTGCCAGTAGACGATACTTCCACCGGTGCCATCGGTGTAGCCATCTGGCTCAACTAAGCCTATAGGATAAAATTCCACAGATTAGGAGGAAGTCTCTGAAATAAGGACCCACGAGCTTACCTGCTAGCTCGGGATCGGTCCATACGGCTGGTTTTCTTATAGAAACAACATAATAGGGGTAAGTTGGCCTTTCTCCTATAATCTAAGAAGAAATATCAATTAGTAACCATCTTCACAATAAATCTGACATAAATTGGGAAAGAGGGACTTACTATATGTTTTCTCAAATCCCCATTATCAAGCCCGAGAATGGAAACCCGTTCATAGTGTTTCGTAATAGGGGGTGGCCTCAGCGCTCCATTTTGATCACTGCAAAGTTCTCTATTGAACAAATAATTTGTTTTGCGTAGTCGGGAGCATCTTTGAGAGTTAACATTGCGATCCATGTCCGAACTTCAAAAAAATGTGCATTGTTTACTGCTTCTCCAAACTACCCCCTCTAAATGCCCATAAGAGATGCAAATACTAGGTATATTCAGGCATAGTAGGTGTCGGAAATAATATACTAACCGAATATAGTAATATAATCGATAGGAGTTGTCATCATACAATCGATATATTCACCGCCGGACGTTATCTCGACAATTGTCTGGGGAAGTGATCCCGAAGCAGGCATTTGCAAAGAAAGGGTGTGAATATGTAAAGCCGGTTTCCGGCTGTTATATTTTTTCAAGGCCGATGATGACCTAAAGGGGAAAGTGGGCTCCGGGGCGCTGAACAAGATCGAGATGTGCTGTTTTCACGATGTAGGCTACCTGGCGTTTGATACAGAGGATGAAGCTGTGGAAGCTCTAAAAAGGCTGAAGTACTTGAAGTGCATCACTATGGATGACTGGTATGGTTCCCAAATCTTAATACTATGAGGCTGTTCATCACAGTCATTGCGGCAGTCTAGCTGACTTTGTATCAGGAAGATGGAGCAATGGAAATTTGACCGCGATGGGTGTAGCTATAGGCTCTATACTTGCTGCAGGTCCATGCTCATAATACCACAAGTTGGTGGAGGCTAAGACCGATTTACAAGCACTAGAGAGCGGGGAGAATGATGACGTTGATGAATTGTTAGCGAAAAGAGAGATTGCCACATTGAAATAATATGAAGAACTGTGGATACCCGAGCAGTGAAGGATCTGGAAGGGGGGCAATATACGCCTGGGACGCCTCTCGGGACTATGGCCCCGTGCACAAGCAGGCGAAGCTTGTTTGTGAAACAAGGGGCTTGAGACACTATCAGCCTTGGTTGGGACCTATGCTAATCTTATCATTTTGTGGTTGTAGATCAACCAAACCCTCTGCATAAGGCGATACTAGTTCCGCCTGACAATACTGTAAGGCTTTTGCACTAGATTATATATTCTTATATCTTTAACAGAATCCAAGAGATCACAACCGTAGAGCTACAGCAGTCTGTCTGTCCTGATATGTACATATATCTAGTCCGGGGGCTATCGATATATCGATAGTGTTAATGAGGATTGGCGAAGACTAGATTGGCGATTGGTAGACGATGCATGCCTCGAGTTAGAGACCTCTACCTCTGCTAGAACCTAGTTGCTGAAGCAGGGAAATTCTATCAGAACTTCATGATATGGGACCCTAGTTCTGGCTTTAATAAATAGTACTAAAACTAAGCAATATCCTCACTGGTCGAGTATGAGGCTTTGATATAAACTATACTCACCGATTTGATGCGCTATCGAGAAGGTAAGATCTCGGTTACATTGTTAAGTAATTCTCAGCAGGACTTGATATACACACAATCACTTAAGCATTCACGAATTTGTTTGTGGTTACCCTGAACTGGAGGACTTGATAATAAATATAAATTGACAGCCCTCCTGCTATCGTAAGATGCAGGTATGTTACAACTCCACCTCTTTTTCATACTTCCATTTACGCCTTGTAGATTGTAGATTTACGTTCCACCATGATCTCCCACTAATTTGCAGTGCGGACATTGTGGCTTCTCTCAGTTCTTGCAGGTCAAAATTCTCGTCCATGTCCGGCGGGAGAGGCAATGGTAAATGGCCTGTGATATGTATGCCAAATACCCCTTTTGGTGCTCTCGTATTCGAAGTGCTGCTCTGATTTTGGTTGGCAGCATCTGGCGGCGCTTCCCCTTGGTAGGCGCTTGTTGGTCGGGCGGAGGGCTGAGTAGTTGCCGGGCATTTCTGCTCTTCTGTCAGGTAGCTACCTTCAGTCTCCCCACTGCTCACTTCAATCCTTGTACTTTGATTCCGTGATGTGTGTGGTTTCTGGTTCTCATTTCCTCGTCTCTCTGACGAGCGCCCTTCATTGCTGTTCCTCCAGGGGCAATCATCTAAGGGAAATGATGATGTACCTGTTTGCTTTGGGGGAGCTTGCGACCCGCAATAATTCCCTCTTAGGTCTACCAGCAAGTGGGTCTCATCTACCGCATCTCTAGGCACCCCTTCCCGCGCTTCCTTTCCCCCCTCTTCATCCTCAGTCTCGCCATTTACTCTTTCAATCTGTAGTTCCCTTCTTACCCCCGGTTCTTCCTCTCTATCGCTCAAGAGCTCTATTTTTACCTTCCGTCCCCCACATTCTGTTCTTTGTTCTCGGCCTTTAATGCCTCTGGTGGTGGTTTCAAGCTCCATTCTACTCCTCTTCTCTCGAAACGTTAATCCACCGTCTTGTGTGTCTCCCTCGGATGCCTCTCTTTTAAGTGCCCCTTTCATCGGAGGCACGTCTCTCATCTTTGTCGAGAGCGTTGCCATTGGCGGCTTTAACATTCTTAGCTGCTCAAGCCACTTCTGATCCTCGGGATCAGAATCTTTCCACTGGCTCTCTTCAGGGACCAATTGGCTCGACCCATGTTCAGAAATTCTCATGTTGTGGTTAGGGACAGCCTCTCTTTTCGCATCCCTCCGCAGCTGTGCCTGCAGCAAACGCATTTCCTCGTCATGAGCAAACCGATCGCCATAGCAAAGATCCCCAAAGAGAGCTCTGATGCTTCTAGATTCAGACCAATTATTCTCGTCCACCACGCAGGGATAAACATCCAAGGGCCGGAACTTTCCCACAAGGTGCCGTAGCTCTTTGTAGGAAGAGTGGCGAGAGTAAGGGAATGACTTCATACAGCATTGTTAGCAACATTATTAGCAACTCTTACAATCAAAACACAACAGAAAACATACAACACGAGCTGGAAGCCATTCTCCGTTCTCTCCTAGTATACGTTCCTCCACCTTCGCATCCCATTGTTTCTTCATTTCTGCACTATCCACAATTAACTCCTTCTTGGCGAGGTCTTCTGTTTCAGCAACCTTTGCCAGCACTTTGCTTAGGAGAGAAAATGCAATTTTCTCATCTGTACCCCACCCTAAGGGTAGCGCCTCACCACGGGAATGAACCGCATGAAGAAGAAGCTCCTGGACTTGGGGAGATATCGCTGAACCAAGAATATTGACAAGCATCTTCAAATTACCGCTGTGAAGAGGAAGCTCGCTATGCGACTCCACTATTTATAGTCACCGTAAACCTCAGAACTATTGGGAATCTCATGGCAAACTCACAGTCCCCTTGCCCTATTCCTACCTCTTGGACCTCGGCGTTTCCTACTCTAGTTATTATGGGTATTATATACACCACTTTCTTCCCCTGAAGCCCGGGGCACTCCAACTTTCTATCGCAAGAGTGAAATCGGCACTCTGGGTTATTTGTTAGACGCCCCTCGATAGTACCATTACCGAAGGCAAAGCCATTCAAATAAGGGCCTTGGGCTGACGTTGATTTTCCCTTTATGGAGCTGAAAAGGCTATACTGATATCTATCAACATGAACCTATAAGTCTATATTAGAATAATGCAACTGATGAATAGGATGATGGATAGGAAATGGTATATGCCTTAGTATCGAATGCAGCTGAAAGTGCAACCCAGACATCCTCATAACCAAATGTCCATGTGTTGAAATGAAACGTTGTATCCTTAGGGTATTTCATGACCTTCTTAATCAGCTCCTTGATTCCTCCTGCCTGTGCTATTGTTAGATTATGCTGTCGAGATCATGGGGCGCAGAAGTTTTTGACCTTTGTAATGAAGTCTTGGTACAAATTTCCCCTTGAGACACAGGATGTGTCAAGATATAAGCTTGATAGGCGCTTAATGCCCATGGTATATGGAACAAGTACAGGGTGTCGAGCAATCGCCTCAGCCCACCACGGCTCCGCTAGCCCCAATCAGCATGTTGACTCTAATTGAGAAGTGTGATATTACCTCTGATATCTCCAGTATACAAAACAGATTTTTCGTCACCCTCTATGAGAAACATGACTGCGCCAGGACAATGATTCGCCTATATCGGCACTCAGTCACCACGAACACCACCTCGTCATTGGGAGGATCCAACATCAAAAAGAGTAACCCTGATACTTCTTTCATTGCTAAGCTCAACCATAGTTGGTGTCTCTAGTGGTATAGTTTTCTGGTAATGTTACCCTAATGTTCGTCCTGATATTATCGGGGTCTGTACCAGCTTAAGCTTTTTGTCCGCATGTGTAAAGTCATGAGACTCTACAACTTTTTTAGCAAAATTTATTCGATGCGCGCGCCTCTCTAGCCGAATAAGTAGCTGTATTCCAACATTAGCCATCTCATGCCCTACAGCTCACGAACAATAGGCAGACCTCTTTCGTGGCCTCAGAACAGTAGATGAATGGGCCTCCATAGAACCCTTCAAGCCCTTGCAGATGGTCACTTATGCATTACGCACGTTAGCCAGAGCTACACATCGAAACAAAGATTCTGGAGTATATGCCTATGTATATGTGATAGGAAACAAGCAAGCGCTGGTTTAACCCCAGGCTGAGGCCTAAAATAATCGACTACATACAGCAGTTAGCATGAAGCTTCACAACTTAGAAGAGCAAGGCATACCTCGAATATCCGGAAATTCTGCGAAGCGCTGTTGTTAGCTATGTTGCTTCAGTGTAGGAGGTGATGGCATCTGATACCGGATACTATCCCTCTGAAGGTTGACTGGTGGTGGTAATTAGCTGACAAATTCACGACAATGGCGACGTTGAAAGTACAATGTAAGGGGGTTTACCATGGGCAGGTAGTATGACCATTCAAGGCTTTTTGTGAACGTATCGCGTCTTCTTTGAATTGAAATAACTATGTCCTAAGTAAATTAAGTGACCTGGTTGGCATGATTGCCTTGACCCTCACGTGCCAATCGCCAAGCCGCTTCAAGATCAATCATTCGATTACTTTGGGTTGCACAACCCCCTCTAAGTATTCTATCTCGCCTGAATTAGAGTACCTAACTGCATAAAGATCGACAACTACTTGACGATCAGCATGGATGCCCCTCGCCCCATGAATAGATTCTCAACATTTGCATTACGCCTATTATGAGAATCTAAGTACAATCTACCCTGATTTACCATAGAGCCCTCACACTTTCACCAGTCCCATACAACCACCTACCCTACTACAGCCACCCCGTCCACGATAACCACCCGCCACAATGACTACAATTAGCAGCCATAGGCTATCCATAGGTCCGCTCTATAAGCCCTATTAATATAAATTCTAGTCGCTCACTATATATTAAACTATGGGCACCACAGAGTGTCAAAAACGATATCACTATTTCCAAATTAGGCCCTTAGCATTAAAATTGAAGCATTGTGAAAGCCTAGTTAAGCTATACTCATAGCACCATAAACTTAAAGCCTTAAGGTACCTACCTATGCGGACTTCGAGCCTTAGAATGCTCCTTTGCTCAGGCCCCTTTAGCCTTCAGTTCTTGAGCCAACCTTTATGCTTCCCGGTTTGCAGACTTCTTGGCTACAAGAGCCTTAGCAAACATGATATTAAGTGTCTTGTACTCATTATAGGCTCGACTGAAGGTTGGGGACCCTTAATCTACTTTTGTGATCGAGGCTCTACCTCCATGCCATTGGGAAATACTTTGAGGGTTCACAAGTTTGGGTGGATTTTACCTCCTTCGGCATCAATGTTTGACATTGTGAAATTCCGAGAGCTTCACTTGAGCTATATTCACCCGAACACGAACTTAAAGCCTGAGAGAACTTATATAACTGCCACTGGCATTGGTGTTGGGCGAGTGTGGTGCTGGTGCCAGTATTGTGCTAGTATAGGTACTGGCACTAATGTCAGCAATAAATGACCTCCCCCAAGGCTTCTCATGCTCTACTATCCTTATGCGTGCTGCGAATGCCTTTATGAACCCCTATTCAGAAGCAGTTGTGCACAAGTCACATGTCTCAAACAGATCGGTGCAGGTTGTAAAATCCACTCAAAATTGTGAACCCTCAAAGTATTTCCCAATGGCATGGAGGTAGAGCCTCGATCACAAAAGTAGATTAAGGGTCCTCTAACCTTTGATCGAGCCTATAATAAGTACAAGACACTTAATATCATGCCTGCTAAGGCTCTTGTAGCCGGGAAGGCTGCAAACCGAAAGGTTGGAGCAAAGGAGCATCCTAAGGCTCAAAGCCCGCATCGGTAGGTACCTTGAGGCTTCAAGTTTATGGTGCCATGAGTATAGCTTAACTGAGGCTCTTACAATGCTTCAATTTTAATGCTGAGGGCCTAATTTGGAAACAGTGACATCGTTTTTGACACTCTGTTGTGCCCATAGTTTTATATATAGTGAGCGACTAGAATTTATTAATAGGGCTTATAGAGCAGACCTATGAGTAGCCTATAGTTGCTAATAGCGGTCATTGTGGCGGGTGGTTATCGTGGACGGGGTGGCCGTAGTAGCGTAGGTGGGTGGTGAAAGTTGTGAGGGCTCTAGAGGTTTCAGGGTAAATCGGGGTAGATTGTAGATATGAAATTTGGATTTTTGGGGTGTTTTTAGGCTATACTTATTCTTCTCATGATAGGCGTAATGCAAAGGTTGCTGGTATATTGAGAATCTAATTCATGGCGAGGGCATCCATATCGATCGCCACGTGAGTGTCGATGTTTACGCATTTGGGTATCTACAAAAATGTGGTGGGTTTGCTAATAGGAACCATCTAGATTTTGGGGCTTACGGTTCAGGGTAACACTACATCCATGGTTGGTTCAAATACCGTGGTAACTCGAAAACAAGAACCCCCCAGAATAGGTTTCATGTATGTGCACGAGTTAGGTGGAGACTACATAGTCCATGATACCCCCTTCAATTCACGTTGACGCAGCTACTGAGATATTGTGCTGGCTATTGAGAGACGCTGTTGTAAGCAGACCCTGGTTAGGACTCGCTCATAAGAACCGGTTCTTGTTTTCGCGTTACCACGGTACTGTAACCAACTGCAGCCAAACACACACAGCCCCATAAATTCATATTGGTATCAAAATTTACACAAAATCAAGGGAATTGCTCATTGTAGATAATGTATCCTTTTACATCCCCTCAGTGGTATTCTGCTCAACGATTCCCTTTGCGAAAGTTGCAAAGTCCCGAGTCTTGTCCACCATGTCATAGAGATTCGGTTCTAAAATCCGCATACATCAATAACAGTTGCCTGGGCATATAGAAAGGAGGCTGACTCACGGGCAAAGACGGCTATCGTGTTTCTCGCTACACCACGTCCCAGCTTCGCCCGGCAACCTCTCACGAAGTGTGGTACGGCCTTGAACTTTCCTTCTGTAATGACTTCCAGAGCTATTCCATACCGTTAGCTAGATAAGATATGATGGTCATTGTCGAAGTTTACCTTCTCCCGTCTGAAACGCCAAAGCATCTTTCGGAATGCCAACTTTGTAAATTTGATCGGTCTTGCTCTTGATATACAAACCAGCGGCAGGGTCCGGCGCACTAAGTAGCTCATCTAGCTCCACTCCATTGGTCATATTTATGAGTTGACTGCCCTCGTCGACGTACATGGCGGAAGTAAGCCCAGTTAGACATCCATGGTCCTTGTGTACCCCTAGAAAGACTATAAGCATAGGCCCTTATGTGACTGTTTTTATAGGGCACTGGAGAAGCGAACCACACCAGTTATCCAGTTCGTCATCATCTTCTACCTGGCCATTCTCTAATGTAGGTGGGGGGAAATAATGTAAAAGCCTCGCCTTCGTGGTGGATGAAGCCTTCACGGCATGTTCAAGGTAGCCTTTCTGGTAGCCTTCGATGTGCCTCTCGGCTGTTGCGAGGTTAGTTATTCAAGGCAAACCACCAGACCATGAATTATTACCATATCTATCACAAGCCTATTTGAACTCATCAGTGAAGCCTCCTCAAATCCAATTTGGGGAACACCTACCCTAGCAACCAAAACAGCTGTATCTATAACCAATATGCACTGAGCTCGGAGCCTTAGCATATATTGCGTCTTGATGGTCCTGGAATTCATTTTACCATCTCTTGTACTGTTTCTTTGAAACCCCATAGTAACTCCTTTCTAGGCCATATATTCCCCTTGGTATACTCTGGAAGATTTGGGTAATCCCCTTCTGCCCCGTCCAATTTTGGATCCTTGTAAAAAGCGCAATTCACATAATAGGAGCCCTTCAGGGTATCAGCCCTGTTATTGGCAAGCATTTCCTTCCCACATGACCTGCATACAATTCAGGGAATTCAGCATTGTCCACCGCCCGACTTCTAAAATCAAAGGGCGTATATTACCACCCAACTAGGTATTTTGCTTCAGGATGCTCGAGGCCTTTCAGCTCCTCGGGGGAAAGGTTTCCAAGATGGGACGCATACGACAGTATACGTTTCCGCAATGGTACAAATTTCGAGGGAAGGTCAGTAACAATAATAATTCCGAGAGAATCAGGACCAAACGCCTCTACTAATGTCGAGTGGTCAATGCTTCCTAATATCCCATTAGCAAGAACTCGACATAGCATATCAAGTGCTTGATACCCTCACCATTTTGAAGTTGTTCCAAAGTAACCGACACAGGTTTTGCAGTTTCATAGGTCGTCGACATGTTTTACTTGTCCTATGCACGCACTCTTAAAGTATGCTCCCGTACTGTTTAGTTAAACTATGGAGAAAAGTAGGGAAAGCCGCTTTAAAGCATAATATCCCCACTCGAGCCTATGGTTCTTCTGATAGTGCCCGCCGCAGGCCGCCGTACCCCGCAACTTCATCAATATTATAATTAGGCTCGGCATGATTCCGCACTTTAGAAGTACTAACGTCCGATCAAGGGTATCTTCGGGATTAGATTACATACAGTATGTAGTACATACCTTAGGGTCTAAACATGAGTACCTTGGCAACGGCGCGTGAGTACTAACAGGAAGCTTAGCTCGTAGTATTTGCTTGCATCACACGCTCGGCGCAATGGTCAAACCATTAACATTCAAGGGAGACAAGAGGATCAAGAAGCGGAAGCGAACAAAGGAGGATGTTGATGATGACAATCCAGACGAAGGAGGGAGCTCAAGGCCCACCGCTATCGCTAAAGCGGGCAGTACTACGGATGAGCCTGAAGGATGGGTTACCATGGAACAGCCTGAGGAGCTGACTGGGCCGATTATGTTCACCTTTGTAAGTCTATATCAGAGCTATGGGGAATAGTAATGGCTGATGTTAATGGGGAAGACAGGCAGCCATAAAACCAATCTGTCTGGCGTGCGATGCTGCCGGCAAAGTCTACGCCTCGGCCCTCGAGAACATTGAAGGCGAGAATCTCAACACTGCAGAACCGGCGGAAGTCAAACAAGTATGGGTTGTCACCAAGATTCACGGAACTGAGCGTTACTCGCTTAAATCACATCATGGCAAATACCTCAGCTGCGACAAGTTCGGGGTGCTGAGTGCTACGAAGGAAGCGATCTCACACGAAGAGGGCTTTGCAGCCGTCAAGACTGACATGGGGCCCGGCTGGGCGTTCCAGACTGTCAGAGACAAGTACATTGGAATTGATGACCCCAAGAGTGGTGGAACAGTCGAGATACGGGGTGATGCGGAGGAAGTGGGCTTCTGCCAGATGTGGACGATAAGGGGCCAAGCCAGATTCAAGAAGAAGACGAAAAAGGAAGAGAATAAGTTGAAAGACTGGATCACGAGGAAGGATTTGGAGGCGCAGTAAGTGAAACGATGCTGGATGCGCTAGGCAACAGTGCTGACTAGTTATGATAGAGCTGGCGTGAAGCTGAATGATGATCAAGTGAAAATGTTGAAAAAAGCTAGGCGAGGTAATATAAACCCATCTCAACAAGAAATTGTATGCATTATAGCTGACACAGCTACAGAAGGCCGCTTCCACGAGGCACTTCTCGACGTACGTGTAAAGTTTGGGAAACATGACAAATTTTCCTACTAGGAAGTCAGCTTTTATTTTTGAAAGTGGACAGCAAACGCTAAAATACAATACATCTCGATATGGAAAAATATTCATGCGGCAAAGATGTTGCCCAGCTCCACAGCTGCAGCAACCAACAACCGATATTCATACTCGAAAACTTGGATTATCATGGTATCGCAGTCTTGTTGAAGACGGCCTAAGATTGCTGGGAATTAAGTAAGGCGGGCAAGCGCCCTGCGGAAATGTTCATGATGCAGCTGTTTTATTCTTGCTAAGCTGTAGAAACAATTTGTTCAGGCGTTGTTGAATATTTTGTAAAGCCACTGTCATGCAGATTAAATTTAGCGAAGCCATTCGGCAGGAGGCTGTGACAGCTCACCATTTACCGCCGCAAGTCGTTTTGATGTCTGCGCGAGTTTCACTACAGTAGGCCGTATGGCAGGTGGCTCTGAGTGCTCCAAGTAATTTTGTAACTCTGCACATGGACATGTGAGTATGCCTTCCGATCATCAAGTATCCCTTCGCTGCAGGGACAGACATACGGGTAATCAACCTCTCCAATTCATCACTCAACGCCAACTGACTTTTGTGCACCTGCATCAGCTTCTCCGTAGTCTGCTTTATCGTCGGGTCGAATAACGTCTTGATTCCGTTCACCAACGGGTCGTCAATCGGCGGGGGCGGCGGGGGCGGCGAAGCCAAATGCTGTGTTGCTGCTTCCGATAGCGCAACATCGAGGGGAGTGAGTGGCCGTTCGCTCTGATCTCCAACTATAGCCATGGCCGCTGTGGAGCTCGAGCTTCCCACTGGAGATGCCATGTGGGCTTGTGGAGGAGTGCGCCGCGGTTTGGCGGTTGCGCTACGTATGCGGTCTCGTTGGTTTAAGCTGTGTTGTGTGATAGGAAGCTTAAGGTGAAACGAGGAGCTACAAGCCACACGCGAACTCACCAACCTACGACAACTCGAACCTAATCCATGATCAAATCAATATTCTTTGCGCACTTCCATACTGACAAAGGTGAGACCCCCCGCGAGCGATCTCCAGTTGAACGAGCTGACATTGTTACGTTTTCAGGTCCACAAGTCCTCTATCAAGTCCCCGATGGCTCCGTCACAACGTCCCCGGGCTCCTTACATGACCCACTCTTCGATTTCGATACGGTGTCAGACTACATTATCCCTAAGCAAGAGCTATGTGATCGCCTCGTAACGGTCTGCACAAACCGTTCCCGCATCCTTGGATACCCTATGTGCATTGAAGACCGGAAATACGACCGTAATGAATACATCTTCAACATAGCCATTGTACTAGACGAGAATGTCGACCCTTCGAGCTACAAGAGTGTGGTACGGAAGCTGGCCAAGCTCTTCCGGGCATTAGAGGAGCAGAGTGGGTTCCTCTGGGATGAGGTCACGAGGAGTGGGGTTTATAGCCTGATTGAGCAGGTTATGGAGGATCTGAACAATTATTGCGAGTGCATGATTCCTATAAGTGAATACTCAGAGCCCTCGTGCGCAGTAGAGATTGGTATGTGAGAACTTACAGCTGATGATATCGGGTAGATGATTCTAATACGATCAACATCAAGCTGTTCCCAATATACGCCCCCCCCCCACCTGTCAAGGGCTACCACGTGCCCATATGTACTGTCCAACTCGAGGTCATCATGGACGTCAACTGGGACCTTACAATGCAAAAGGTAATCCACACACTCCCCATTCCCATTTCACACTATCCTAAAATTTCCATATCCAGATCATCCCCTTCATCGACGGCATCAACTCCGTCAAGCGCATCTCTGAACTCGCCAACGCCGACTATAATCTCACACAAAAGTGCATCGAACATCTCCTCTACTACAACTGCCTCATCATGGTCGATATCTTCCAATTCTCCTCCATCTACGCCGTCACCGCAGAAATCACCTCCCTAGTTAACGACCCCTCGCTTCAAGAGGAGTGTATAAACTACATCTCCATCCACCCTACTCATCCCAATATTAAAGCCCCATCACAAAAGCTCTCATTCCCGGCTATCTTCGAACTATATACCTCCTTACGGCAGGGCTACACTTTGAAACAGTGGTGTATGGATAATAAAGACCTCCTGCATGGAATTGATGTTAGGAGATTTATAAGCTTTGGCGTAATCAAGGGGATTCTGTATAGAGTTCATAGGCATCCCGTGTCAAATGACCCAAGCCAGTTGGATAAGAAACTGCCTATGGCCAAGTTTTTGGATGGGAATCATCATTTTGATGATATATGCACGGAGCTACAGATATCTGAAAAAGAGGCAGCTGAAAGACTAGCAAAGGGATATGGGGACATTCAAATTATTGATCGATAGAGATGAGTTGATTTATCTAATGCCAGAGCTTTCTATTCACGTGTAGTGTCTCTTGCACAGCCTCATGAATAAAGGGGATATGAGATAAGATCACCGGTACCGGGTTTGGACTTACAAGAGATAGTTACGCACAAAACGAACCATCCAATCAAAGTAAATACATAAGTACAAATGAGTGTGGGTAGGATAAGTATGTGGTGGGTGAGTGATATTGGGCAAAAGACACTGAGTCCTATTATAGCAACAAATGGTATTAGCAGTGATATAAGTGCTGTAACAAATGTCTGACTACAACAGGTATCTTGTTAACAGTGGTATTTGGTGGAGAATAAGTAGAAAATCACATTCTAGGAAACTCGTAAAAAAACCCAATAGAAACAGCACTCATGTTTGCCCTCGCATGAAAAACGAGTTGAGGGCCCTATTCCAGTACCCCAGTCTTGTATCGACCGAGCCAGCATCCGCTTCAACTACCACCTCGTCGCTGTTCACCGTAACACTCGCCAAAAGTAAACTGTTTTTGGTAATCCACAAAGTTGGTCTCACGGATTCAAGTCCAATGTGAACGCCTACCTAATCAATCTCCTATTGAATTAATGACCAAAACACGACAAAAAGATGAAAACCCCAAAGCATTCCATTTTCTAATGACAAACTACAACCCGAGACCGATGAAATAGAAGAAATATGTAGCAAATAACAGCCCAGGAGAATCAAATAAATTACTTAAAATCATGCAAAAGCAGCCCAGGTGAAAAAGAAAGGTGGTGAATCAAAAATAGGCAACAGCGAGGTATATATAGCCATATTTGAGCTGCACCCGATGGCGTAAATATAACAGGTTGAGGTTGGCGAGCAAGGAAAGCCAATAGTGGCTTTAATCAATTGTCATTCTTGATGGTACTGGATGAGCAGCAGGACTCAATTCCGTCATTCCATGCTTCTCCTCCTCGTTGGGGAATTTTCGCTTCGTGATATGTGGCTTAAGACCTTTGTTGAAGTTGAGCATGCACGTAATGGCATTTATGATAGTGACTGTGATTAGAAGCAATGTGATAACAGCTAGGCCAGTCAGTTATGCGCACCCAAGATGTAGGTTTTAGGGAAAAACTTACCGAATGATGTCAATGATCTTCGGGCCGGAAGATACTGAGCTAGTCTGGCCTTGTCGGTATACATACGGACAAGCTTGAACAAGAAATATGCCATGGAGCCATGGAATACGATCTGTGGGAAATTGAAGTTAGCGGATAGATACCCTAAGTATGTTGCAGTACTTACTACTACAATAGTCATCAGCCATGTAATTTCTCTGCGAGTTGCCCAAGCAGCAGTAAGCAGGAAGATGATGGTCAATGGAATAACAACAATGGTAAGTTGAAATTCGATGTCGTTAGACTGAAGGACAATAACCAGGAATTGGATGGTGAACCCGAGAAAGAAGAAAAAGTCGAATTTCAACAGTGCGACGAAAATCTGGAACGTAAGGTATCTCCGCTTCATCCTGAGGTCGGCAGAGATATGCTTGTAAATCGTCCAGGCGAATTCGTCATAGAGCTTCCAGGCCACAATTGACATTAAGACGGTACATAATGCGAGAACACAGGGGATTGAGATGAGGAACGGTTGAATATCCCCCCATATGTCTCTCACAGACAGACCCTTATCCAAAAGATACTCATTGGCCTCCCTGATTTGGTCCATTTGAATTGCCGCATAAATCAACAAGGCACCATTGAAGATACAAAGCCCAATAACTTGAATCGTGTTTTTCAGTCGTAGTGCATCATAAACCAAGCCGATGAGAAAGATGTGAGCAAAGATGAACAGGGTAAGATATCTAGTATCGGTAAATATCAGCACCCAGTGTCCAGACATTGTCAAGCAAAAACGAAGATGAGTATTACATACGTCGGAATCGTTCGAGTTTGTGAAGGGTTACTATTATTATTATCGAATTTGATGTTGTTTTGAAAAGTCGCGAAGACAAATCTGCAAACAAAATCAGCACTGGCTCAGCTACCTATCCAAGTAATTTCTCATACCCTTCAAACCCCAGAACTATCACTGATTCCACAAATGCTATAATCAAGAAGCACCATGTCCATGGGGTGCTTGGTAAGTAAACCATACTGTCGTCTTCGCGCCTCCTTTGTCGTCCTCCTAAGAGGGAGTTTTGGCTGCTTTCGAAAATTTTGGTGGCTTTGTAAGATACCCGCTGAAGTGGATTGTGTTCCAACCAGCCTACTCGGTAGCTAGTCCTGTCGAGACTAGACCACCACTGCGTGAACGAACGAATGAGGTCGATGTACGTAGGTTGATTCGATGTCGGGCACAAACGAGGTCAGTCCGCTGAAGGAGTTTTATGTTTACTTCAGCTTATTGCTTTCGGTCACGAAACGGCGTGGTGGTTATCTCCTGAGAATGCTTGGTTGGCTCACGAGATGAGGACGGAAGTGAGGCTGATGTTGCTCTTTGCCTTTGTCGGGAAGGGGTTGGGGAGGAGAGTAACAGTAAATAACCAAGCACAGTGGGATTTTTTTCTTATGCTTCTCGTACTGAACCCAGAACCGGCTGTGCTGCGAGGTGAGAGAAGTCAAAAAGAAGTGTTGACGAGAAGGGTTGGAAATAAGGCGCAGCTAGGAAACGACAGTATGGTAACAGTGAGTGACGGTGCACACAGAGTAAAGTTGGGCTGGACTGGTAGGAGCTGCAATGGAGCCAGCTGGGGGTGGGAAGAGAGGGTGGTATGGGTGGGAGGGGGAAAGCTGACAGAGAAGGTATAGAAGAATTAAAGGAGCGCGTGTGAGAGTGGGTGTGAGAGGCTACAAGCTGTCTGGTATGCAGCACTTGGGTAGCGAGAGGTGAGATGTGAACGAGCGTGCAGAACCGCAACAGTGAGGAGCATGGCACACTGGATGGCGCAGTCGCAGGGCGAAAAGTGCTGTGTACAAAGCGGCTGTTTTTGCTTGGGAAGGGACGCAGACCCCTGACAGGGACAGGCGCCAGCCCACATCTGTTGTAGCTGCTGTGTCCCCTTCATCAACGTAGCTAAGAATAGCTGCAATTTCGGATCCAAGGAAAATTGCCGTGCTGCAAAGATGCAAGATGCTCAAGTCGGTGTGACATGAGAACGACCCGTCCACAAGGCCGTCAACTAAGCCCGAAGCCCAACAACCTGCGGCCAGTACCACGACACCAAAACTCCGTGGACGTCGGAGAAAGCCAATAGGTACATCTCGCCCTACCTAAGCCCCCTCAACGGGCCACCTCCATACATCTCCATCCCCGGGCCTGCAGGATCTCCCTTCTGCTATTTTCTGCTTCACCATCAGCTTGCGCGTTTCAGGTCTGCGTCGGACAAGGATCCGTGGTTCCCAGGGAAAAAAGTAGCTCACGACCTTGGGACTCGGGACCGCTTGTCGTCCGTGGCGGCCAACGGCTGGGCCCTTGGAGCCGCCTTTAGTCAGGGTTCCAAAACTTAAATCCAGATTGATCTCGTCACTCCCCACCTGCAACTTTCGCCTGCCAAAGTGAGGATTATTCGCCCCAATGAAGCCTGGTGAGTTATTACTAGCTATCCACCAAGGGAAGCCGAGCTGATAAGAATTGACCTATGGCAGGTGATATGCTGATCGATGGCATCATTCATGATGGGAAAGTTGAGTTGTAGGTACAAGCGACTTCACATGGACAGGGCTGCCATGGACTAAGCGAGCATGTAGGGAGTCATGGCCATCACTCTTGGGCGGCTTCCTAGAACGTATTGACGAGGTTAGCTATTGATACCCTAAGAAAGATTCGACTCGCTTGTTTCACGGGCTAATTGATCACCAGATTGCCCATCGATCCTTCCCAGCTGCCCCGATCTCACCTCCATCATCTTTGTCAAACAACATAGATAAACACAGCTCAGATGATGAGAAACAGAGCACAGATCAGGAATTCACGAGCACAAACCACGGACCTGGGGCACAGCCTATGGATACGGCCGGCCAACCCCCCCAGCCTGATTACGTCCCCGATACATCCGACAGGGTCCTTTCACCGGACATCGTCATCATGATAGCCTCGATAAAAGAAACCCTAACCACCACGTTCTCGACTACTCCACCGCATACAGTTCAGCGACTTGCAGAATTGTTCCAGAAGCCAAATGAGCATTATCGGAGCCTACCAAAATTTCTACGAGCAGTACAGCGTGTCATATCTGTGTCGTCTACAACTGACCAATTCCCACTGCCGTCAACTGTGGAACATCCAACCACAGGAATGCTGAATGCATTGGGTAGTGATGAATCCCTTGGTGGAGCTTTGCTGACCCCAATTAGCTGGCTAAGGAATGATGCAGTCTCGACCGATAGTGAATCTGATACAAAAATGAATGGCGTATCACAAGGTGAACTCTTGAGGCAGGAGCAAGAGTTGGGTATACAGGGTTCAAGCAGTACACTAGATGGTGAACATGACGACAAGCAGCAAGTGCATGCTCAAGGGCCTCCTAAGTTGGGTCCCGAGGACCTAGGCCCCCAGCCACCCGGTGTTGTATTCCCGGACTTGGACGATGCACCAGCCCTGGAGCCTGAGACACAAGCAAAGCAGGACGAAATGATGGATACCCCCATGACGGGTGACGAAGGGGCCACCGAAGCTCCTCAGGATGCGCCAGAAAACGAAGATAAGATGGATGTGGATGATGCTGCCGCTGAAGGGAAAGAGTTACCTGCGGAAGCTCTAGATCAAGCAATGTCGGATGATGAAGATGCGGATAGAGATGTCAACAAAGCCTAATGCTCTAATGGACAAACTGATCTCTGGTGTTTGGCTTTGGACAGCCGAATCTGATCCGTCATATTGTAAAATTTGTACACATAGTTTTATCGCTTGATATGAAAAATTAGCATCAATATGTGTATCTACAATTGTAGTCATTGTATCATCCCACTTCATTATATTAGAACTCTTGGCACTCTTTAGGTACGCGATGTTTCGTGTCCAACTTCCACTCAAACTAATGGAATCTACCGACTCTATCTACCAACCACCTACCACCAACCTTCTCCAACCTTCCAGACCCACCACCAACCTTCCACCTTCCACACTCTGGGCACATATATCAACTGTGGAAAATGTAAGGACAATTCTTCGTAAAGATATTGAGGCAGTCTAACTGAGATCTGATGGATAGGTGTAAGCATCTGAGGACCCAAGCCCCAGAAATAATTCTGATCAAGTGAAGCTCGTATCGATAAGCTTGCAATTTTAGGGTAAATCAACCCTCGCACCAACCATCGGCTGGCCATTTTGGTTGACTGACGTGGGGTTACAGTGTCCGTTCATTCGATAATCGGAGTAGTGAGACTATCCAGTTTCATACCCCGCTCACTCTAATTGTGGGGTACAACGGTTCTGGGAAAACGGTATGCTCCGGTCTGTGAGCTCGGGGAATGGGGTGGGGGCTGATGCGTTCTAGACCATTATCGAATGCTTGAAATATGCTACCACTGGGGATCTTCCCCCGAACAGCAAAGGAGGGGCATTTGTCCATGATCCTCAGGTACTTGGCAATTCCCAGACCCTGTTCTTCATACCTCGGTCTGACTCTAGTGTTTAGATGTGTAAGGAGAAAGAGGTCATGGCTCAAGTCAAGCTATCCTTCAAAAGCACGGACGGAGCAAAGGTTGTGTGTACCCGCTCACTGCAGGTTACCATGAAAGCAAACACCCGATCTCAAAAGACCCTAGAGGGGCAACTTCTGGTGGTAAAGAATGGAGAGCGGACTACTCTTAGCTCCAAGGTTGCAGATCTCAACGGAGTGATGCTACAATACCTTGGGGTATCAAAATCTGTCCTAGATTACGTGATATTCTGTCATCAAGATGAGAGTTTATGGCCTATGAGTGAACCTGCTACTCTAAAGAAGAAATTTGATGATATATTCGAAGCCGTCAAATACACTAACGCCATCAAGAATATCAAAGATCTGGTCAAGAAACAAAAAGAGGACCTCGGGCAGGAGAAGGTGCGGTTGGAGCAGTACAGGATCGATAAGGATAGAGCAGAACGGGCGGAGAAGAAGTCACGTGATCTCCATACTGAAGTTGAGAGTCAAAGGGACAAAATTACAGCGCTCGATGCGGAAATCAAAGCTAGTACTAAAGAGACTCAGGAATATTGGAAGACCGCCAGTGAGTTTGAAGCAATGATAGCTGCTTTGAATGGGAAGCAGCAACAGATGGTCACCATGAAAGAAAATATTGAAGACTTGGCTAAGGGGCTGGAATTGGTGGAGGATAGTGATGAAGAGCTTGAGAACATGAAGCGAGATTATGACACTAGAATGCGTGTTTTTGAAGAGTCAATCAAGACACTTGAAACACAGCAAGGTCAACTTCATGTGGAGCTGCAAAGAGTCAGGGGGGCGTTGGAAGTCAAGCTCACGGGGCAGGGAACGGCAACTGCTGAGAAAGAAGTGTGTCTTCCACTCTAGTACATCACCACTGGCTAATTTCGATAGGCTTTTGAACGACAAGTAGCTCGGAGGAGTGAGTTGATCAAAGAGACAAGCCGTAGACATAACATTCGCGGCTTCGATATGGACCTTGATGATGCGCTGATCCAAGAGTTCATGCAAAGGCTCAACAGGATGTACAAGGACCAAGCTGCAGCTTTGGAGAGGGTGAAGCGTGAGACTAGAGAAGAGTTATCAGTCGCTCAGGAAGACTTGAATAAGATCAATACTCAGAGGTCGTCCTTGCTGCAGAGGAAAGACTACGCTCGCACTGAGATTAGGAACCTGGAGCCAAAGGCCTCTAATCTTCAGCGCCGGCTTGATGAAATGAGCGTTGACGAAGGCCAAGAGACCATGGCTCAAAATGAACTCGACCAGAACACCGAGGGACTGAAGCAAGCAAAGAACGACTTCGATAAAGCGGAATATGACCAGAAAATGAAAAGATTGAGTTCTGAAATTCGGGAGGTGGAGCAACAAATACAGGATGTCACCACCGAACTGAACAAAACTACAAAGCAGGCGGATGACCGTGCAACGTTGGGACTATTGAAAAAAGAATTAGACACCCGAAAAAAGGCGCTGGAGGCGTTGTGAGTATAGCCAAAATTTGTTGGAATTCGAATTTTGCTCATAGATTCTACAGAATGAGTTCCAACCAAGACAAGTTCAACCAAATAATGGGCGATGCTTGGAACGGAGGGAACCTCGAGCGAGAACTCCAGAACATCGTGGAGTAAGTCACACCAGTTCTGACATTTGAAGTCTAAGCTAAACTTCCAAGATCGCGAGAAGAAGAGTTAGTAGAGGGTACGAGACAGCGGGACGGAGTCAATAATGAGCTGTCTCAGGTGGAAACAAAGATTTCTATGGCTAGGGAATCTATCAAAGAGAAGGCGCAGACAATGAAATGTTGAAATCCCATCTCCTGAATAGTATTATTTAGCTAACTAATCCTGTGTTAGCATGCGAGAGAGTGGTGTTGGATTCCAACCCCGCTGTCACTATGGATAATTACCCTGATGTCGTTGCAGAACACGAGGAAAATCTAGAAGAACTTCAAGGGTATGCACAGCCAAGCTTTGTGTACAGATATTCAGACTCGCTAAAATTCAAGAAGAACCTCGAAGTCGGTGCAATGGTTGTCGAGTTACCTCACCAATGCCGTCTCTAATGCACAGAAGAGAGATTGCTGCGCACTCTGTACGAGAAGATTCGCTGAACCGGCGGAGACTGTTGAGTTTATTAAAAAGGTTCCATAACCTACTATGCTTTTTATATGATATGATATTGAGACTTTGTATAGTGTCAACAAAAACTGAAAGAGATCAAAGAGAAATCTTTGCGCGACGATATCGAAGCACTCGAGTCGGACCTCAATGATCTTAAGGTTGCTGAGAGCAGCTACAATACGTACAAGAGGCTCCAACAGGCAGAGATCCCCGCGCTAGAGGACAGCTTGAAGAAGCACACAGAACGGCAACAAGAGCTGGTGGAGAAATTTGAGAGTGTAGGCTGTACCCCCTTAGAGCCCCGCCGAGGTGCCATATCTAGCACTAATACTTGACTTACTCTAGGCCGAAAAAGAAGTAACCGAGCGCAACTATGCGAAGTTAGAGGCGGAAGGTCTAAGACGCCCAATTCTTGACATCTCAAGATATAGGAAAGAAATCTCCGACTATGAGACCCAGGCTAGAAGGGTGGCTGCGCAATTGCAAGAAGTTGGTGGGGGCCGGACACTCGATGACTTGCATAGCCAACAAACGGAATTAAACAAAAGTGCTCAGGTGCTCAGAGACGAGCTCGCTAGTATCCAAGGTGATAAAGAGCGGGCGCGACAACATATGAGCGTACTGGAGAATAAACTTCGAGACAGTCGAGAAAAGCTGATGAGCATCAAGCACAAACTCGAGACCAGCCGCTCTATGAAAGATCAGATGCACGAATACCGCGAGGCTGTCAAAAAACAAAACAGACTCATCTCAGGGGCGGATAAGGAGATTGAGGCTCTTGGTCCGGACTTAGCCAAAGCACAGGCAAAGGTCAATGATATCACTGAAGTCGGCACCGAAAAGGAAAAGCGCTTCCAGAAAGAAACGTCTAGGCTGTTTGACAGCTACAACCAGCTGAAGACGGCATACGATGAAATTGAGCATTACATTAACAGCGGAAAAGTCACTCGTCTAGAACGCTGTATGCAAGAAGTGGATGGGCTTCAGGGTGAAGTCAAGAGGCTCCAGGATGAAGCCAATAATACCATTTCCCAGCTCAATAAGTACCAGGGAGAGATTGCGAATGCGAAAAATACGGAGCAGAAGATTGTGAATAATCTACGATATCGCCAGAACCTACGAAATATCGAAAGGCTCAAGGATGAAATTGCAGAACTGGAAGCTCAGGATCCTGAAGGGGATAGAGAGCGATTCCAGCAACAAGCCGAGCGCATGAATCAGAAGAACCTTCGGTTGACTACGCAACGCAGCGAGATTGCTGGTGCGATGAAGGCGAAGGATAATGAGTTGGTGCATTTGATGAGGCAGTATGACATTGACTTTAAAGATGCCAAAGATAATTACAGGAAGGCCACTGTGAAAGTGCAGACTACCAAGGCGGCAATTGAAGATTTGACAAAGTATAGTGCTGCACTAGATATGGCTGTCATGAGGTACCACAGTATGAAGATGGAGGAAATCAATAGGATTATTGATGAGCTCTGGAAGGCGACATATAGAGGGACAGATGTGGACTCTATCATGATTAAGTCTGAGCCTGAGAGTACAAAGGGGAATAGAAACTATAATTATCGGGTATATACTCCCCGCAACACCCCCCGCCCCCAATCCATGGGGAAGCTAAGATTTGTGTGATAAAATCGCAGGTCTGTATGGTCAAGCAAGACGCTGAGCTAGATATGCGCGGGCGCTGCAGTGCAGGACAAAAAGTCCTCACCTGCATTATTATCCGCCTCGCTCTCGCGGAATGTTTCGGTGTTAACTGTGGTGTACGTTCTTCCCCACACACCCACCTCTACCTCTACCTCCACCTCTACCTCTACCTCCACCTCTACCTCCACATTTTACCCTGAAACCGTACTTATACTTTGTCATACTAGCTCATCGCCCTCGATGAACCCACCACCAACCTCGACCGAGATAACATAAAATCCCTCGCCCGCTCTCTAGCACAAATCATTGAAACGAGACAGAAGCAGGCCAACTTCCAGCTCATTGTGATTACACATGATGAGGAGTTTCTGAGGTTTATGAGCTGCTCGGACTACTGCGATCATTACTACAGGGTCAGTAGGGATGAGAGGCAGAAGTCTATAATAGAGATGTGAGTATATATCTTATTTGGGCTGTAGAGTGGAGGTTGGTGGGGTTTGGATTGGATGCTAATTAGTGATTTTTATTTAGGCAATCAATTTCGGAGGTGGTTTAATGTATTGTGGAAAGGGTGTGTTTCTAGCAAGTAAATTGACCTTGACTGCTCTATATAATTTGATACGACCATGGTCTTATAACCTCTCGTAGCTTCATAATCCATCAAACCACCCAATCCTCAACGTCATATCCACCCCGCTCACCCTGTCTCTCTTCATCCCCCTCCCCTTCCTCACTCCCGCTTCCTTCCCCCCCAGCCGGCAAAATCCTAAACTCCACAAAACTTGGTCCCTTCCCCGAAACCCCCACCCCCCCCCCCATCTCCCCATCCGCCCCACCCTCCCACTCAATCATAAACTGCAAACTCAATACTCCCTGTTTATCTCCTCTAATACTCACCATCCTCGCCCTCTCCATCGCCCTAACCGCATGCCTCACAAACCCAAATCTATAACTATGGCAAGTTGGTTCCGAAGCCTGGAATGTATCGAGTTGGTGTTTTGAGAAGGAGATGGTGGTGGAGCAGCCGAGAGGGGAGGTTGCGGTGAGGGAGA
>Ga0307511_10000638_pt1 | contig 37470 bp, 23 predicted proteins | sample 13_EM_MG_FD_200266 | JGI IMG/M metagenome (GOLD analysis project Ga0307511, IMG submission 200266) | Populus trichocarpa ectomycorrhiza microbial communities from riparian zone in the Pacific Northwest, United States - 13_EM | ecosystem: Host-associated > Plants > Roots > Unclassified | place... | reverse complement strand
ATCCAAAACACCGGCATTGGTTTTCCTGCACGCAGAAAGTCTTCGGCTGTACAAGGGCAGGTGCAGGATGGCAAGAAGTTGCGACACGATAGGCTGGAAGTCCCGGATTCAACATCTGCAGCACCCCATTGCTGCTTTTTGCCTGTTCTACGGGAATCTGGGGTGAGAGATGGCGTGGAGACTGCCATTGACCACAGCTGCCATTGACCACAGCTGCCAATTGCACAGTGCCGACAGGGGGTTTTCCTGCGTCCACGAGCTCTAGCCCAAGCAGGCTGCCGATTTCTTGCCACTTGACTTCTTCATGAGCCGTTCCTGACGCCAAGATTTGCCGAACGATATCTTCGCACTCGCAGCTGAGGTGCAGCCAATGCACATCATTCATTGGCCCGCCTTCCTGGTCCGTTTACTACTTGCATGGCACCCACTCGCCACTTTTCACGAGATCCACCGGAACTCCTGTAAAGTAGCCGATAGAACGGACGAACAACACAGGTGCACCCCAGACCAAGTTACAGCTGCCACCAAGGGCCATGGTTGGCTGAATGCTATATTACATGGCAGCGTTCGCTGTTGGCAAAACTTGTTACCACACCCAGATCAGGCCCATTTCAAACGATTTGCTCTCATCGACTGTATCATTAGAGCTGGAGCCACTCCCCGCATGCACCACGTTGGTCTGAAACAAATCCAAACTATCAAGGATGTGCCGGACGTTACGGACCAAACACGCATCTAACTGCCCTCCCAAGCTATGAAAGATAGACTCAATGGTATTTTACTTTCGTTCCCGTGGTCTTCATTCGCCATCACCTGTTTAGCACTTCTAGGATCTCCGTGCTAGTCGGATAGCCGCTGACGTTTTGCAAGCGGACCTAACTACGTGTTTACGGGAAGACCGAGAGGGAGATAAAAAAAATAGGGTCCGTGCAAATTCCACACACTTGAACAGTTCAGGGGAGGACAATACGGATATCTATTCCCGAGCCTACGAAATCCATACAAACCACAATCGGCATTTTGCATTGCACGCAATGTGTAAAAAGCGAGGGAGGGGGATGGGAATCTCAACATTGAATAGCCATTCCTAAGAGGTGAGTAATCACGTAGCCACTATCGCTGCGGGTGGCTGCATCTTCATCATATTTGTTCCACATCTCCAGCTGGGGATCATTTCTGCCTGCGAGCTACTTCTAAGGACATTCACCAGACCGCTACTGCATAGGGACGCATGAAACCCTTGGCTAGTTGCTATACACAGTTTGGTACATAGTAGTTGTAATGGGTGTTGAAGAACCATCTGTCAATAATCTGGTCGAAGGTACATACATAGCCGCAGCGAAAGCGGAATGATGACGAGACACAGACCTTGCAGCTCTAATCGATTAAGGCATTTAGCCAACCAGACAACATTTAGCGAGTTTATTCGGTGCCAACCTTCGATTTTTAACCCTACGATGACTAGTAGTCTGGTTGCTTAGTGGTTCTGGTGGTTGGGACGTCTCTTTAAGTGCATATAGTTTTATCAATTAGAACATGAATTTGGTGGGCACACTTGGAATTGAAGCACGCAATTGTGGACCCCAATTATAAGCGATATATTTCTGGCTACAGTTAATAGGTAGATCGCATATATCTTTGATTAAAGCCATTGATAACACTTACGTGGAGCAAATCCAGTCAGTCATGAACTTGTTGAGGGCTTTGCAGCATGTCTTCACATCTGTGTTCCAACTGGCGTATGCGAGGACGAAGGATCTCCAAAACGCTCAGCCACGTGTCAATCGGCTTCATAGAGTGCCTGGCGTTTCTGGGCAACATTTTTTGACGGGTAAGTGGGTTCATCAGTGTCCCGAGGTTTGCTGACTTAGGGTTTGTTTAAGACCCCTGTTGGTGTGATCCACTCAGTCGGGACCAACAGAATAGTGATTCCTAGAGTACATATTAGAATTGTTACGAGACTAGCTACCATGATCGTTTCATTGGTACCACAGGCCTAAATACTTTTCTCTGCATAAGAATTAGAAACTGGACTGCAGGTGCTTGCCTGGAGGTAAATTCCCCCCAAAATACCATTTGTGGAACTGTAAGCCACCCTCTCACCCAATCTAGACGATATTTGAGCAACAATTGAACTTTTATCAAATAATAGTTGAACATTTGTTGGAGTCGCTACATCTGGTCATCTCAGCTTCTCTTGGCAGATTCAACCAGGCTGGGCAGAATCTAGTTAGTATTAGTCCAAGCCACAGCTGCAACTTTAGCTCGTTTGACTTGTGATACCATAAACTTCAGCAGCCCCCCTCAGGTACAGCATGGACTGCTGGGAAGGATATCAATAGATTGCAGCAGATCACTCCACAGTGGGAAGTGCAACAAGACTAGACCGGCCCGAACCGGTATATCAATCAACTTTTTCTCAACCTCCCCCCCGTACAAGCGATCTAGCGTGACAGGGGGAAGGGTCAGCCTGTATTTCCGCACAGCCATCAAAGTATCAATATTACCTAGATCAGCTTCAATCCGACCCTTCATCTGCCGCTATTCTGCGAGAGTTACCCAGAGGATCCTGTCGCCTTTGTATGTTTGGTAAACCCAGTCCCATTACCAAATCGATAATCTTACAGCCTTTAATGTGAGGGGCATGTTGCTTTTGTGAGATCGACGCCTAGATCTTTGGATATTGTTAGGTCAATGCACACGATTGTCAGCTAGTATCACAAAGAAGGGTGTTGATGTGAAGAGACGTATTTATCAAGTCTAGATTTGAGCACTGAATATTTAATATTATATTCAGAGCAACTGGGAGGGTATCTCGAGAGGGTCTTGGTATGGCATACCATAAGGTTGGCTATGCACAGACAAAATGAACGATTAACATTTGAGACAAATCATGGCTGCCTAGTCTGGTTGGCACAAGCTCTCGTAGATGGCTGCCCACCAATACCGTAAACCTTGAAGGCTCAATCGCGGGAGCGAAAACTAAGCTAGTTCATATTAGATCAGCGCCTTACATAATTGATATCTTACCTCAGTTGGATCACTACCTCAGTCTCCAGACCAATATCAGGACATGCACAGTTTCATACCAATACATACTCGAGCGTTATGAGTATATCCAAAATCATGAATTGGGATCATTAACCCCTTGGCTTACTTGTCATAGGCCTTGTGCCACCACGTAAGTGTTCGGATCCCACGGCTGATAGATACCGGCGATTCTAACTTGTACACCTGCTTCACCTTCTCTTTTCTTCTGTTCCGAAGATAGAAAACCCCAAGTTTGTCCTTCTTAGTCGACCTCATTAAGGGAATCTTTCTGGCCTGGCTAGTTGGTTCAGGCAATATAAATCCCCAAAATACAAGTTGTCGTCACCATGCACACGGAGCGGATTTGAGGGGAAAATCATTGTCATTTTTGCTTCTTCCATATGTGGGGCAGCTTACCCTTACTCGCACATCCTGCAGATCTGAGACTAACACAAACCTGGATTACATTGGACCGCAATTACTCGTGCATTGCCGCTACTATTCGATGAATAAAGGAATTATCGGCATAACATGGGCCGGGATGTATTGTTTCAGGCAAGTGAATTCCCTTGATGTGTTGTTCAATTCTACTCCGTTAGTTACTATCCTATGCTAATGCCATTTATGACTGTGATAGGACTTATATTGGATTTAGGTAGGGGCTGAAGTGGCACCAGGCTGAGGAGGGTCTTTGCCTGGGTCTGAGAAGACATTAATCCTCAATCTCACAGGCGCTCACTGCTTTCTCAGCGACTCCCCCATATGGCTTCCATTCATACTATACCTACCTACTGGTGCAGAGAACTAATTGGGGAGCTCTGTGGCGTTGATATTGACTAGTAGTACATACTTCGTAAGTCGACGTAAATACAGTGCTACTGGCAATCGACTAACCACTCTCGCCACACTTCAATGAACACCCACCAGACCTGGTAAGAATCTTCTATGGGCGTTGTCTGGTTGCACAGGTACTGGCTGGTATACGTAAGGTACCTATACTAAGTAAGCTTAAGGTAAGTAGGGTACCATAGAGGCTGGGCTGTGCTCCAGAGATACAATGCAAGTACAGTACTTCATGCATGTACTCTAGTTGATCATGAGTACACTGATGTACCTTCGCATACTTTGCATTTGGTCGACTGAACGAAGTAACTAGTCTGGTTGCACTACCCTCTCGTAGAGGCGAAGTATGTAGCTCTCGCCTTGCCAATCTGGCCTACCATTGATTGAACCAGTACCCCTTTGGGAGGCCCAAGCTATTCCTAAATGTTTACTTGTCCCCGGCCAAAACTTTGATGGCAAGTATATGTATTAATCATTAACCTGCAGTGGGACTATGCCGTCGTTCAGTGAGACTGATACAGAGTCTAAACCCACTATGTATGTATATATGTGAGTACCTTACAGTACCTGTGAGTATCAGCCCTCATGTCGAGCCATGCATGCTGTTATCTGTACATAAGCAACGATTTAGCCCAAGGTACTAGGCAGCTAGTCGAGATATGGATTCACTCAGACTGCTAGAAAGAAGTCTGATGGCTAGCCTCCTATGCTCGGTGACCACATGCATGGCCCAATGAATCGAGTACACAATGAGTATCGTAAAGTATTGCACTAAAAAAAAAAACAACCTCGCTGCAGTGTTCAGCCTTGCACTCAAATTGGTTTTTCGTACGTGCATGGAACCTCGAGGTCGGCATGATGAGGATGTGAATATCGATCTCAACAGCCTTCCGCTGGCATGCATGATATGAAATGTCCTGCAGCTAACATCCTGTCTCGGTCTCATGTCAGTTATTCACGTCGTTGAAAAGCATTGTGATGTTTGTTCTTCAGACTTAAAGAAAAGCAAAACTCAACTTGGCATCAACGTTGAAACCCGGCTTGCTTTGCATGATGACAGATACAGGTTGACGTGATCATACTGTAAGCACCCTAAAACTGCGTAAACGTATGTTTGCTTCTTGCTACGAATCCATGCGCCGGATTTATGTTTCGATGTCATGCTCTGGAAGCGGGGTGCATGTTTCCAGCCTTAATAGACCGTTGATCCACAATGTACTTGATATTAGTCGGCATGGCGCACGCCCTAACTCTGGTTTGCTATTCATCTATTGGATTCAAACAACAAAAAGAAATACTCCTATTTGACCATATATCAACTAACAATAGAATTAATTCGTGGCTCCAACGAAAGGCTCCCAGTAGAACTACCGGTACCAGCCCGCTGTCGGGAATAAACACGCCCCAGGGCAATTGTTATTGTTTGCTTATCTTGCTTCGTATAAATATATGAGGATTGTGACCCCACGACTTATCCAGGGCAGTACGAAAGGCTCTGTTGTATTGGGGTCACGGACATGCATATGGTTCGTATATCGGCACCGGCTCTAAATACCCTAATACGGAAGGTACATTATTTCCAGTATGCCCACCTAATATATTGCTTATCTCTACTGTAGGCCTCATATAACAGCTGGTGTGTGGTTGGCCCCAATTGGTCGTATGTAACCTACTGGTATGCATGCCGGGTGCATGGCCAATAGTACGTGCTCATAGTTTATGTGATGCTACATGCATGATGTAGACCACAATGCATTATGCGTATGGCCATGATCTAAATTTTTGGCCGATTATAGTTAATAGAACCGCCTCCCATAGCCCTCACTAGGATACATGTCTTGGTATCTTTGAGAACGTGAGTGTATGTAGGTATAGGTTGCGTTGTATACGTGAAAGCATATGCATATGCCGATGCCTTCGTGGCAGGCTATCTTGTTGATTTTTTATTAAAAAAACTCAGTACGCGTTTGCATATCCGTAGGGAACGCATTTCGCGGCAGGCTACTTACCTAGATAGGTAGCTCTAGTCTTTTTCGTAACTAAGTACCCGTATTCACTCCAGGCATGCTTCGTAGGCTTGACTGGTGGGCTGTCCAACCCTTCCCATACCTTAATATTAAAGATAATAAAGAACAGGCGACCCAGTTACCCTGAACCTAGCCAATTACTAGTGAAACTCAAATGAAACCCACCCCATCCTCCACCCCAGTGTCTTGCGCCCGCTACTACAGCCTCCACACGAACTATACAACCACCTCACACCACTTTTTGCCCCCTTTTGCCCCTTTCCACATTTTTCATTGTCTTCCCCCTTGTGTCCCCTAAAGGTATGCGAACCATTCCGGTCATGGTTCCTCCTGGATGCACCGGCTTGGTTCCCCCACTCGATGTCTCCACATATGCACCATTGAAGCAAAAAACTCAACGGGATTTCACAAGCACATTACACTGCTAACCTTGATCATTAGATAGAAAGCAGGTATACAGCTTCACAACGTCGAATTCTTATGGCCAAAAAATGGTTGGTGGCAGCCGCATGGCGTGAGGTATCTGCAAATACGGATATGATTATAAGCATATCCACACTTGAGCGTTTCTTTTATTAACATTTTTTAGACTCGATATTTCCAGAAGTGTGGAATTAATGTGGCACCCAAGACCCTGAAATCCATATTGAAGGAATCCCCTATTGCACAATATGGTACCTGATTGGCTACTTTCATGATCACCCGCCTCCGAAGACGAACTAGACTTGTCTTGAGATACAGAGGATGAATGCTTGGATCTTGACACTTAGATGAAGGGTAGGAGGCGGATGGAAGCGATGATGAGCGTGGGGACCATATTACTGACAAGAGGCTATATAGTACGCTAGGATTACACTCAGGGAGGAGATTTTGTAGCTAGATGTCGATTCTGCTGCCGGCTTGTACCCGAGCCTTCTTTTATAAGACAATATCTCGAATATAAACAGGTATCACACACAAGAAAGTGAACGCAAGGGCTTTCCAGTCGCCCGTTGGTGTACAAGACAGCTGTCTTGATCGCGAATCAATACCCAAGAAATCCTGGTGCTAACCAAGTATAGTAACCTTATCGATAAGGATTCTTAGTCACCTTGTTATAAGATTAAGAAATGACCCTCTCATATCGAGAGTATACTATCCCACCCATATTAACTTTGAAAACTTGAGTTATGCGCAGTCAAAACGCAGTGAATCTTAGCCAAAAACAGTGCCTGATCCGCAACATTGGATGTCTTTCAAAGACGCTAGTTAGCCCCAAAAATGTGGAGTATCTACAGGAAGCAACAACCAGACTAGGATAAAGTGAGTCTGGGTCCGAATGTTGAGGACCATATATGTATAGTGTAAGCTAGACTAGACTATGTATAATCATAATATACATAGGTTGGGGCCGACGGGATCCCCAAACACCATCTCAGTAGAGACCAGTATCAATAATTTACAATGTAACGAAGGCGAAATCACTTGGGTGACGGCACTCTTTATCTTTATTAAGGTAGCAGGGCATCTAGCAGTATAAGGGATACACCGACTCAACCAAGCAGACTCCAAAGCTGCAACCAGACTACGGCTGCCCGTTACCATATCTTCGTATCGCCAGTACGAGCGGATAAAGTCAATATTAATGACGTCATCCCGCCAAATCTACGTTAGTGCAGTCTTTTCATGCATATGCTAGAACCAAAATAGTAGTCTTCAACGACGGAGAGGTATACGTATACCACTCCCCCATATAAGACCAGAGGCAATTTTAACCATGAACTACCAGGCGTACTGTAGAGGCGGAAATCAAAGCTGACAAAGGCAACCCCATTTCTTTTACATTTATACAAGGGGAAGCAGAGAGCGGCCCACAATTTTCCTTGTAATCTCGGGGATGCACTGACTTTAAAAATTGAAAAAAAAGGAAAAAAAAAAGTAACCCCGAGGCCGCACCAAAAAAAAATACAAAACAATACTTATGCTTTTGGAAAATCCAAACTAAGCCAATCTTTGTTCGCAGCTAGTTTACCTCACTGCTTCAATTGTTGTGGTCTGTAATGACACTCCTTAAGATGTCCTCAGAGGCCATAAAGTATAGCCTGCATGTTTCACTGTAGTCCTGTTCGTTTTTCAACCATCATTTGTATCAGAAACTTGAGGAAATGATCCAGATTTCAAATACATCAATACCATGATATTACGCCACCGTGGTTTGGAGTTTGAGCTCGGGAGTAATACAGCGTCAATCCCTCGTATACACTGGAGTATGGTCGCCCCCCGTCCTTTGAGCTCTGGGGTCTTGTAAATTGTCGCACCCTCGCCGAGGACGAAATCTCAACGTTGTTATCCTTCCCAATCTTGCGACCATGAATTATTCAGAGCCGGAAGAAAAACTCATTAGACACACAAGGCACTTACTGAAGACGCTCCCCTTCTAGGTATAGGATCAATATCCATATAAACGATATTTCCGGTACCAATGGCCGCCTGTAGGGATAGATACTGTACCTACTACATTTGTGTGGGTTATGCCTTGCAAAGTTTGTTGCTGGATAGTAGCCTCGGCTTATACGGAAGAATGATGCTCCTAAAAGATAAAGATGGATTTCAGCCAACCTCCGTACGCAGTTCGCATATAGGTTTACCTAACACCGGGTATACCAAAACCGCACCTAAGAGCTAACCCTTGTCATGCATGCATGTCATATGCCTTTTCTGAAGAACCTCCAAGTGGGTCAGCTCAAACAATGCCGGCTCTGCCTCGATCTCCGAACAGGCGATCTCCTAGCAAAGCACTACGACCGAGGCTGTTGAAATAATTTTTAACGGGGGGCTAGTAGTTCATGTGTCGCTTATGAGTTCTCAACCACGATCGATGTCTATCTGGAACTTGCACACATTGTGCCCAAGCCGGCGGTGGTGGGGATTTGTGGTCGTGCTTACAGGAAGACTATATACAGTCAGGTGGCAAAAAGAATTGGACACCCCCCCTGCATATTTGAGACTTTTGTATGGGTTTGGGTTGGATGATATACATTGCATATGTATGCAGCGTCCAATTCTTTTTGCCACCTAGCTGTACCTACGACTGTGAAAAGTAATATTCATGGGCCGCGGAACGGAATGTTGCTATATGTCAAGCAACATCGCTACTTTGACCACAACTACACCCCTACTTTCAGGTAATCATAAGCTGTCAATATGTATGCAATGAATCAGTAGCTTACTAATATCTGGTAATTAAAGATATCTTTCTCTCACATTTTTATGAAAAACGCTTCCCTTCAACAATACCATGACAAGCCTCTCCATTTGAATCCTTATTATCATTTGGCCCCTTTTCCGGTTCTCTTGCATGAGCATGATGAGAAGATTTCATGGGCTAAAAAACCCATAGGCAGAGATCCTCACCTTGTCGGACTTTCGGTGCAACGCTGGGGTGCTGACGTTTATTGGGGGATTACCTTGGGGGGCGCTTCGTCCAATGTCACATCCCCCCTGGCATAGAGAGCCCAAAACAGTACTCACTCTAACACTATTGCGTTGTAACTCTAGCTACGTACAACGTTCGTTAATCCACGGAGAAAAGGGGAATAGGTTACAAAGTTTATCCCCAGAGGATTTTGACCACCCAGCTAAACATCTCTAGGGTATGGAGGTATGGCGGACGGGCACACGGAAGTGTTTTGTCCTTGATTGCTTTATTATTTGATCTCTAGATTCAGGGGATAACCTGTATCTAGATCATTGTAGAGCTCCAAGGCTTCTGATCAATGATTGAGCTTACAATATCATCACGAAGCAATTCGGTAATGGGTTCCACCAGGCTATGAGCCCGGCGAGAGGGGTGTTTGTAATATACGGGAAGGGAACTGAAGGGAATTGAAGTGGAAACGACGAGACTAGAAGACCTGAGCTTAAAGGTGGCTTGGTGTCTGCGCTTGAACGTTCGTCAACTCCTGGGAAACGGGTATATACTTGAGCTTCCGACTACTGCGTACCATGTACCAGAAGGAATTTTCAAACATTATTTATCCCAAGGTCTGCCAGCGGCACGAATTCCCTTTGTAGTCTCCCTTGTATTTCCCTTTGTATATCATCATGTATCTAGCCTGGGCTGGTCATAGCCCCCTTTATTGGGACTGCATACGAGTAAGGGGTTTTTAAAATAAAATAAATAATATTAAAAGTGTAATATATATGATCCGGCACACTATTATTAGTCTGTCAATATATTTGAAGCTATGTAAGTAAGGCGGAACCAGACTAACCTGAGACTAGTACATCCTAGTTGACAATGGAACGGGAGCAAGTCCGGACTAAAGTCGGTGTCACGGGGCCAGCCAACAGCAGCGCCACACTTACTGGTAACCTACTCAGATGGATGCAGATACAGTGTGATGCAACCAAATAAATCGCAGATGCCAAGATCAGGTTAGAGTGGCGGGAACGAGAACACATAATAGTGACTAGTCTGGCTGCATCAAATACTGATGGACACTCATCTGGGGTAAATATAACTCCAATCGCGAGCCCTACATGACCGCAAGGTTATCAAGAGTTAACTTTCCTGGTGCTCTCCTCCTATGGAGGGGAAGCTTCCACTGCCGAAGGAGCCTTTGTAGATGAAGTTGATAAAATTCCTACGGCCGATAGAGTTACTGCGTATGCTTCGAGTTGCACCCTCGGGGAATATATACTTAGTATATTTGACCTATCATTGGAGAGTCTTGCAAAACGCTTTAAGCGCTTTTCTATATATCGAATTTTCTGATTATTGTAGGGACACCTCGTAAGCGGTGAGGTTGCTGAGGTAGCAGATATCTCAGAACGAACAAAAGATTAGCTCTCAAAGAGGACAACAAAGGGGATCAATACCTGGTAGGCTGGTGGGTGGTCCAACTGCCCTACGAACAAAAGTAGCCTCTTGTGATAGTGCACGAGCATCGGAGAATACGATACCTTAACCAGACTACGATACCTTAGATTAACAATATACCTGATACGGGTGCCCCACCCCTCAACCAGGCAACCCACCCGATGTATTATGGGACTAGAATCACGACTCAGCGCTAAATCTACGTTACCTAAAGTGGGGGTCTTTTTTGCCCAGTAGATGGGTGGCAGCGAGAACAGGTGCAATGCATGATCATGTAGCCAGCCTCGCCACGGAATTGGTAGTCTAGTTGGGAAACTGGTATCGCGTGATGGCGGCCATAAGTCCGTAAGTCCGCCGATTCTCTGCTTTGAGCCTTTCTCCAGCCAAATATGCCAACACTGCCTGCTTGAATTCTCTCCAAATTTTGACGCGGGCAGGGCGCATAGGCACCCTATATCTACACCAACTATCCAGCCTTGTGAAACAGAGGGTTCGGCTATGGAAATTTAGTCTGAAGAAATTGTGATGTGGCACCTTGTCATGGTCCGTCAATCGGAGAATTTCCATTGACCTACCGGTATTTGCTGGCTGTTATCAACCTCCGCACATGCGGGTCGCACCGTCAATGCCGGTCAGGAAAATCCTAGCTATACTTGCCAGTGGTCGAACGCACAGTCACCCACTCGTCATTGATGTCAACTGTCAACTTTGAGGGGTGGTTTAGTGGGGTAGTGTGTATATTTTGCATTTGAAGGTACCGGTAGGTTAGTAAGCGCTATCCGGTACTTGTAACGTGTATACTTAGCCAGCAGTACCGGTACCTATATTTAGAGGCTTAGCGAACGGTACAACCATTCAGCGACACGGCTAACCAATAGATCTCTACCGCTAGGCGCGGAGATGCGGTTACTTAGGTTCCATACTTTGGAGGTCTCCCTCTCCCAATCTCCAGGGTGAGTATACCTCTCAGTACACGTAAGAACAGAACACAATTCAATCCTTCATCTTTTGGATCGTGGGATGCCAACAGCTAACCATTCCCTCTGCTTCCCTTCAGCTTCCCTTCGGCTCCCGCGGCCGGTAGAACCATGGGTATTGAAACCTTACTGTCACGGCCGGTACCGATAGAGCTGCCTTGCACATAGCCTGAGTTAAAGTTAATATGTATGACAGTGGGGGTCCTAATGCATATCGGCCGAGACTATATCCCAGGCTTTATCCCGGGCTATATCAACCCTCGAAAAAGAAGCAAGGTGCCGGTAGTCACTACCTAAATACCGTATACCCGGACAGGAATACATGGGGCTCTTAAGCTTGTTCGCAGATTATGGCTGAGCTTGCGCAAGCAGGTAGACAGAAATGCAATACATATCCGGTACCTTCGTTTTTAAAAAGGCTTATGAAATCATAGGATCGGGTAGGTACAGAAGAATAGGGGACACCGTGCAAATCTCGGTCCATTGTCGAAAACCAACTGGTTATGGATGATCGTACTCAAGTACGAGGTGGTGACCGTTGAGCTAGATAGGTTCTGATCGACTTCTCCGCATGCCGTCCTCTGCTGCTGCAGATCGATAAAGACCAGCATGAATGCTTCAGAAGTTTGAATATACGAAGAACACCGGCGCAATGGCACTAAAATACCAACTGTATCATATATGTATAACATCATGATACAGGTCTCCAGGCTTAGAGTACCACCATCCCTGGTTGGCACCCATGCCGCGATGGGGGGGTATTATTACCGCGCTTCTCCCTGGTTGCCTGGATGCGGTTTAAGTTCTCCACTCCGGAGGTTGTACTATGTAGTAGGTTGCGCAAGGGTATGGGTGCTTGCGCGCATAGGCATTCTCTCCCCCCAGTCCACCCATTTCAATATCCAGCGCCTTATCCCCGGGAATGATTCTGTTTTCTTTTCGTTTTGGGTTGAAGTTTGGTTTGCCTTCTAGAATTATTTTTTGTATTCTTTGAAGCCGGCGGAATCCAGAACTATTTCGGTACTCGAGTCGACGCCAGTTATCACTCGCTCCTTGTGTGGCGCTCAGAAGGTTACAATCATCATCGTTTTGATATCCTTAATGGAAAGCCTTTGTCAATAGCTGGCTGGACTGCTTTCGATCAACAACACGGGCACACGTTCGCTCAGAATTGTGCCCAACCTTCTTCTTTCCTTTGTTTAAGCGTCTACATTTAGACTTCTATTTGTAAGTTCTCAATATCGACATCGGGTGACTGCCTGCCTGCCTGCTAACCGCTTCGTCCTCACATAGATGGCAACATCGGCCACTTCGGGCCGCACTGGTCCTAACATCTCATTATCGATTCTCATTATTATAGTGCTTTACTTCTGTGGACTTTCAATTGCAGTTACTCCTCGTGCGATTATTGACCGTCAAACCTCTGCTGCGCCAAAATGTGTGCAAGGATGCGGACCGAAAACACAAGATGCCATAGATGCGTTCTGCAAGGAACCTGAGAGCCAGAGATTGGAAACCTTGAAAACTTGTACCAACGATAAATGTGGAGGAAACCAGGAAGAAGCTCGGCAATTTTATGTACTAAATATCGAACTATGTAACCCTATCACCGCGCCGGCCAGTGTGGACATAGGGTCCATGACAACTCTTCTTGTTGCGGATTCAACGGCAGCTCCATCAACAACGTCGACCATTACAACTAGCACTGACTCTACGACATCACCCTCCATCACCACTGTTGCCAACAGCAGTAATGATAGTAGCTCCGGGGGAAATACAACGGCGAACAAGGGCAGCGATCTGTCAATACCAATCATTGTGGCCATTGCAGTTGGAGGCACTGTATTTCTGGGAATGTGTGTCGGGTTATGGTATCTGATATTGCGCCTGAAGAAGCGGAAAAGGGAAAGAGAGCAAAAGAATATTGGGAATAAGGGTTTTGATAGCTCTTCCATGTCAGACCTCGGAATCCCTCTTGGTAGTGCGGGTAGGAAAGAGATTGGGAGAGGTGCACCCTGGATTGATGAGGAGAATAATAATAGCAGTACCGCCCATTTATACAATACAGGTGCAATGAATAAACCCCGCCTGCCACCGATCGCAACAAAGTCTGCACCTCCAGTTCCACCGCGACCTCGAGGTAGGCTGGGATGTGCGTCGCCAGGCGGTGTTTCGCCTGTGTCGCCAGTGAGCCCACTATCAGGGCGCGCAGCCTTTGGTGAAAGAAGAAGTAAGGCAATATCAACGGTTTCCAGCATGAAACCTGAACGTACACACCACGACTTCTATAACGTTTCTAGCCCACCTTTACCAACTCCCGCAAGCGCAGTTACCTTTCGCTATCCTTCAACGCGCAAGAGCAAACCCGTAAACTCAGTTACTAGGCCAGGTGCAGCCAACCACCTTGAATCAGAGTATCCCCTGGAACCGGTCAGTCCACTATCGCGAAACCCTAGCGGCAAAAGCAATGGTACAAGGAGCAATGTATCGGCGATTGAAGAACAACTTGGATGGGAGGGCTACCGGGACATGATTAGGAAATATGAGGAGCAACAGGCACAGGGTAAACCTATCCCAGCGGAGGTGATTCAGCGAATGTCAGGATTATCACAATTCAACTTCGGGTTCGGGGAGTCTCAGTCTCAGTCACAATTAGAGGCAGAGCAGAAGAGGGAGGGCAGCTTCTACGGATGGGCACCAGAAAGGAGTCCAGGAGGACACCTCAACGTGTCACTGGGACAAAATAAAGATAAATACCTCTCGGGTTCGAGTAGTGTATACTCTTCTCAACCAATGACTCCGCCCCTAGCGATTACGCGCGAAGCTGGACCGAGTACGCCGGAAATGTTCTTTGGTCGCAAACCACCAAGCTATACTCCTTCACCTCCACCTGCGGCCGCAAGTCGTTCTTTTGTAGGAGTGAGCCCACCTTCATCCCATAAACCCGAACCGCCCACAGGGGGCTTAGCAAAGGCTAACAGTTTGCGATGGAGAAGGGAAGTGGAAGCGGCAACAGACAAGGCACTGAAAAAAATAGCCGATCCAAAGGACGATAAGCGAAAGGCTCCGCAGAGTAGTCCTGGATTTTGGAGCCTATTAACGCCAAAGCTGTCAGGTGCTAGTCCGAAGATCGGTACGGTACCATCAGGTACTAGCAGCGTCAATGAGGGGACGCAGCCGAATGTGGCACATCACGCAGAGAGTAGTGAGATGAGGCTCGTGATTGAAGGCGGGGCTGTCATCATATAGGTGGCCCCAAGTGACATATCTACATTCTTAGTATATGCATATCCATTTCATTCAATTCTATAGATGGCAGGGCACCTTTATTTTATTTTAGTTTTTGTCTGGTGTGGCAATTCATTTCTATACCCTGTTTTTTGGTACGCTCATGGGTCCGATATTGGGATATTAGGGTCACATCTGGGCGGATAATCATGAGGCTTGTCTTCGTGGGTTCTGCCAAGTTCATAGTGGCCGGTATTTTTCAGGGACGTCTATATTTTACTAAATCCTTTCGGTATGTTTGGTTTTGTGCTTATATTAGGCGGCGTCTTGTGGATCTTTTTTCTCTTTTGTTTATAAAAAACACATGGAGCGTTCCCGATCTTTGTTATTGCGTTTCAAATATAGTGAATCCCGTCGTAGTGGTTGGTAGGGAACTAGGTATAGACAGGCCTAGTAGTTTGGCCAGCGATTGATAGCTCGAAACAAACATTTGATGTTTGGGTCATCTTGAAACAAGATGCTCCGTTTAATAAATAGTATATAAGACACACCTCAGATCATGCCCTCACCGTTTTACCCACCACAATCAGATCACGAGAATATTTTCCTGGAATATACGATACCGGCGCAGACATACACCTATCTCTCCGGTACAGATTATTAACAACAGTACCAGCCATGCCTGTAGAATTTCTAACGGCCTCTTCCACCCGTAAGCCCCAGGAAGCAGTAACTAGCCTTAACAATAACACGCCCACCCCCTCCACGTACCAGTTTGGGTCCACGCAAAGCGAGAGCCAAAGTGCACCTGCTAACACTTCTAACCCAGGTCTCGTGTTGGGGGTCCTCGTAGGGTTAATCGTCTTCTTTGCCCTGCTCTGCACTTGGTGCTGTAAACGAAGATTCAGCAAGAAGACTTCAGCAAAAACCCAAGTAGCAGCTGGCTATTCACTACCGCAATACCCCTCTGGGAGTTACGCTTACCCTCAACCACACGCTCCCCCACCAGCTGTAGTCCATGAACAAGGCCCATGGCCAGGCTATCCATGGCATTATTATAGTCCCACTGATACATGGGCGCGGCCTAGAGCACCTAACGAGGGGACCTTTGGACCGAGACAAATGTCGGAGTATGGCGGTTATGTACCACAACAGTCGGCGCCGGCGCCACAAAGAAATGGCAATAAGAGATTGAGTATAGGGAGTAGATTTCCAATTGCCCCACGCTCGGGATAAGTTGCTAAGTGATTCGCAAGCGACCCACCAGACTACTGCCAGCCCCCCCCCCATAGCTTTGCTTTGGCTTGAGTGATATCACTATTAGTCGTCATTTAGTCTCGTCATTGGGTCTGTGGATCCATCGCCACCTCCTTGTAGAATGTTCAATATACATACACACCTTTTCAATGAAACAATCTAGAAAATAATAATCAAACAGGCCAACCTCCTTAATTTGGGCAAAGATGCGGGACTCGTTGCTGTTGATACTTCTCCTTTGTTTTAATCTATTCTCCCTCTATGGTGGTGCCGTACCATCATCCAACCCCCGAGGTAACCCACGATGGTACAACCCCCCTCATCTCGCTCCCCGCATCGATTTTAAACTCCACAGCCTATTCAGCCAAGGCGAAAACCGCTCCGAATGGCCGTCCTATGCCCCCATCAACGGCTCCTGCCCCCAAAATATTACATACATCCGTCCCTCCACCGCTGGCCTAGACCCCAATGAAGCGAACTACATCTCCTCCCGCTCCAAGTCTACGACAGGATATCTCCGCCCATTCGCTCTAGCAGCAGGACTCACCCCTTCAGATGCAGAGTGGATATTCAACAATGATTCACTACGGCCAAATACAGCCATCGCATTCTCTGGGGGTGGGCTAAGGGCTATGCTTAACGGAGCAGGGGTATTCAGGGCACTTGACAGCCGAACCTCGAAGGTCCCCGAGTTCTCGGGGTTAATGCAGGGGATGAATTACATGGCCGGATTATCCGGGGGCAACTGGCTCGTGGGAGGGAGTGCATTGAATGATTTTGCGTCTATAGACGATCTCCGAGATCACCATTGGCATTTAGACAAGAACCTCGTTACTGGAGTCAGAGGAAACCCCAAACAGCACTTAAAGGGAGTTTTGAAATACCTATTCGGAATTAAAGACCAAGTCACAGAGAAAGCAAAAGCTGGGTTTGTAGTGACGCTGACAGATTTTTGGTCTCTTGCGTTGGGAAGACAGCTGCTTAATCCTAATGGGGGCTCGAATATCACTTGGTCGAAGATTCAGGATACAGGGTCGTTTCAAAGGAGTGGAATGCCTTACCCAATTTCAATCTCTGATGGGAGGAGGCCAAGCCAAAAGGTTATTGAGAAGAATTCGACGATTTATGAAAGTACGCCGTACACGTTCGGAAGCTGGGATAGGGAAGTGAACTATTTCTTTCCCATGAAATACCTAGGGACCAGCATGCAAGGTGGACTTCCTCGGGACCGGAATAACTGCATCACGAACTTTGACGTAGGGGCTTTCATCATGGGGACGAGCTCCAGTTTATTCTCCGGCATCCTCCCGAGGGTAGGAAAGACAAGAGCTGAGGGTAACAGGGAAAGTGAGAGGATCCGGGTATACCTCAAAAATAAAGTTGAGGGGCTCCTAGCCGACACCTTAGGTGAAGCAGAAGGGGGAAACGAAGATATTGCCGACGTGAGTATCATTTTCCACAGAACTCTCCCCCTACCCAAGTTTATAGATGTCTGGAGCATATTCTTACCATCGAAATACCTCCTCCCCCGTCAGTACCCAAACCCCTTCCAGGGATTTCCGGGCTCAAACTCCACCCTCCCCAACCTTACTCAAAACCAATCCTCCCTCTCCCTTGCTGATGGTGGCCTTGATAACCAAAACATCCCTTTCTGGCCCCTTCTCCAGCCCGCCCGGAAAATAGATTTCATACTCGCCGTCGACTCTTCCGCCGACACGCACCAACACTGGCCCAACGGGTCCTCCCTCGTAAACACCCAAAAACGGGCGCAAAACCTACTCTCGCAATACCAACCGGGGGATGTAGGTGTCGTCCCATTCCCACATGTCCCGGAAGACTTTCAAACCTGGGTCACCCAAGAATTAAACTACAGACCCGTCTTTTTTGGCTGCAACAGCTCGAACTATACAGCAACCACTCCCCGCAATGGAACCTCCTCCCCTTCGCCATTCGTAGGCCCTTTAATTCTCTATCTCCCCAACGCTCCCTGGACCTACTATACCAACACATCCACTTTCCAACTCGACTACATTCCCACCGAAATCCTAGGCTTTTTGGACAACGGCGAGCTACAAATCTCTCAATCCCCCAAACTAAATAACACAAATACAAATACCACTTCCCCCGCAACAGCCGAATGGAAGAAATGCGTGGGCTGCGCAACCATGCAGAGGAGTAAAGAGCGGGCGAATATCCCGCTGGGGGAAATATGCAAAGGGTGCTTTAATAAGTATTGCTGGGGAGGGGGGTATCCGGAGAGTAGGGTGTTGAATGAGACGCTTGTCAGGGGGAATGGAACGTATGATCCCGTCTTGGAAGATGGGAGTGGGAAGAGCTTTCAGAGTCAGCATGAGTTTATTCAGAGTGAGAGGAGCAAGGCAGGGGTGGGGAAGGATCATGGTTATGCACTGACTGGCCCTGGGTTAGGGTTATTTTGATATGGGATCTTTAAAGGGAATTTGGGTTCCTTCTACTCCTAAATATAAGGTACATATCAGGGAGCTAAATAATTATATATATAATCGGGAGTTTCATAATCAAAAATGCGGTTTGCATAAGTACTTTTAACACAAGCAAAAGAATAATCTTAAAAATATAGTACATACACATTCTTTTACATTTGCCAGTCTGAATTCAGCAAAGATATATGACAGCCTGATGATAACTTTAGAGTATGCCTCCACCCTTGAAATACCTCTAGTCTGGTTGGCCGCCACTATTCGGTATAGTATTTCCCAATACGGCAGTCTCATTCATTTGGTGTAACCCTTGTATTTTGATAGCAGCAAAAGCGTTAACCTATATAGCCTTGAATAAAGTCACCGAGTGTAGTACAAATCGAATCATAAAAGCAGGTAGGAAAGAGTAGTATGTTTAAAAATAGACTGCTTCCCTATAGAGAGTAGATATGCCCGTTCTAGGCTCCTTCCCCATATCAATTGGTCTGCATGGGAGAAGGCGTCCGTGGGTACCGGTCCCGGTCCCACTACATGTCTCTCATGTCGCCATGGTATGTATGTAAGACGTTGTCTGGTTGGGTAACACGGGCAATATATCAGTAACACACTGACGGTGGGGGTTGGAATGAAAAAGTGGACCATCACCCTCGATCCGAGTAAAGATAATAAGCCACCCAACAGACGCTCATTTACTGTGAATATAACGGTTGCTTTCACAAATTCTCAAGCACCCTGAATATACATTCCCTGGTGAAGCTTTTGCAATGCGGGGCCCCACACAATGGAGTTCGCTGATGGCGAGCTTTTTCTACGCCGCAATCCCCCTAGGCCTGTTATCTGGCGGGGCCGATGCCTTCATCCCGCCCCGAACCCTTGGGAAGATTTCCAGTTCCCACCTAAACATCGCCCGCAACACAGGCGGAGTGGAAATATATACCCCGCTTCCCAAAGTCCTAAGAGAGCAACACTCCTCAAGCTATATTTTCGGGGTGAAAAACCTCGGTGAAGAGGCCGACACATACACCTTCACTGCAACGGACGACCGCAACTTTGTTACCGGCATCAACAACCAGACTAGCGCCAACCCATTATCCTTCTCCCTGCCCCCTCAAGCAACCAGGAATGTCACCGTAACCCTCTTCGTGCCCGCCAATGTGGGTAACATCACCGACGTGCTGACAGTCACTGTTTTGGGAGAATCTGGGAAGAGCGTGACAGCAACCCTAATAAGCGATGTCCGCCCTAACCGCCCCCCGGTCGTGGTGGCAAAGATCGAGAACGGTCCCTACTGGGAATGCAGGGGTGGGCTCGATAACGGCATTGCAATGCTTGACGGTACCGATTCCTATGACCCCGATGGAGATAAAGTCGACTACATCTGGACAAACGGGACTGGGCAAGTCGTTGCCCGAGCACAAGAAAATGTAATCAGTGAATTGGGATTGGGGCTCCATGCCTTCACGCTCGCTGCAACAGATACCTTTGGCGCAACAGCGACGCAGGTCGCTGACCCGTTCGAGGTTAGAGATACGGAGCCTCCTGTTGCTGGGGCCAATTTGAAGCCTGTTCAGGGCGGTCCAAAAGATCGTTATGAAGTGGATTGGTGGTGCTTTGATGAGTGTGATCCGGATCCAAAAATGGACGCACAGATCAATGGTATTGGGGAGCAGGTCAAAACTGGGGAGGTTGTGATATTGAAGTATAAGCGGAATGCGAGGCAGACAAAGTGGGAGCGGCGCCCAGATGGGACATTAGTGATCGAGGCATCTGTGTTTGAGTTAGTGCTCAAGTGCGAGGACTTGATTGGGAACAAAACAGTGAAGAAGAGTATCATATGCCCTGCAGGCACCTGCCCTCCGCATAATAATGGCACAGCGCCTGGGTAGGGAATTGACCCATCTTGGTATTGTGATGGGCCCAGAAAAGGTTGGAGCGATGCCGGTACCTTTGGTAGTTAAATCATACATACAGTATTGACTTGGTGTCCATTGCACTGCTTATATATTGCGCAAAACCTTGCAATTGCTGCATATGTCAAACCTTTTTTCCCATGTTGCAAAGTACCTACCCTCCCTAGTCTTTTGGACTGAATGAAGTTGCCGGATTGTCTCCTTGCTCCCATCCTTAATTCCGAAGAACAAACGCCCGGTGTCAGATGTCTTCAGCCGGCGTGCGTGTTTTGCAAACCCAGCTGAAATCCGTAAACCTCGCGTGGGAATATTACTTTATTCTCGGCAAGGCGCCCCCCCTGGCAGCTCTCCTTGATCGGAAATAGGAAATCTGAAACGCTGTCTCCCCTGGACTGATCGGCACAACAAACTGTTGGACATCGCTTCAGTGTTTGCCCCTCCGGTACGCCCCTGGACTTGTCTGATGATCCCGATTTGACGGGTGCGCCAATAAGTACACAAGCTATCCCTGCACGAGGGCAGGCAAGCAACTGCAAGGGGATTTGCAAATGTAGGCAAGACCCCATCCCACCAACCGACACGGGGGTTATTTTAATTAAACATAGGTTTGGTTGTGTTTATTCGTCGTTTGGATAACTCACCGCTAAATTAACTGTAACTGCCATGTTAACCGTATTTCATGCAGCAATAGCCAAGAAGATGGAAGCAAGCAAGGAGGAGGCACTCATACTTACTGTACCTACACACAGTACATGTACATACTGTAGGTACCCCTAAAGCTAGGAACTGCGTAGACAGTTTAAATAAACTCTCATGTTCAATTACCAGCTCATTCTTGACCAGACCAGGTATTATTCTTGTTCGGTGCATCAGACTGAAATGAGTTAATCGGTGCCCTTCTGACCAACGGAAGACTGACTGACTGACCCTGACCGAAGTCCTCGCATACACATGTACCCAACAACTCTGGTGCAAATCTCCACTGCCTGTAGGAACTGTTTGATTTGACCACTTTTTCACTGTCATGTATCCTCCAAGGCCAATGACGCCCCGAATGCTCATCTGGGGAAGACTATCCCAGGTAACTTGTATCATCTCTCAAGTATATAAGGTATTCTGTAGCCTCGTGGTATGCCGTACGCCGTGCCTCGGTGGCAAAAGTTCCCGGGCGAATATTCGATCCGTGAACAACAACCAACACAGCGTGTTTTTTTTTGGGGACCTTCGGCAGGGTAAAAAAGTTTCTCTGTCCCAAAAAATTGCAAATATTTGCCACCGATTAAAAGCTTGTATATGCCAAGACTGCAAAGAGGTACCTAGGTAATCGGATTTATGGACAGGCAGGCCCTTCGTATTTTCCTTGTATTCCTTGTATTCCCTTGTAGTCCTTGTACCGGTATTCCTTCTATTCCTTCGAGGGTCAGTCTCGGCGGGGTCGGGTTCATCCTCCCAAACGATGCCTAAAGCAACAGCTCTATCCTCTAGGTATTTGCCGTATTGTTCTGTAGCCTCGTTATTGTGTGGCATGGATTCTGCATTGCTCGTGCGCATTATGGGGCATAAATATAAGATTCCTCCATGGCCAAGATTGCCTGAATATATTTTCACCAATGAGATAAATGAGCTCAGGGTATACAGGCTTCCCATATATCTCACACTCCCCGGCTTTGCCGGCCCCGCCATTCTATTCGCTCCCTACGTCAATGCTCATCGCGAAGACTCCCACCGCTTTCCAAGGGTTTTCCTAGATATAGCATTCTGTAATCCTGCATTGTATTGACCCTACATTCTCAGCTGTCCGCGGCAACCCCAAACAGACAATCTGCCGGTGCAGTGCACCCACAGGGTGATCTTCAGGGCACGCCCACAACAAACGCCTTCGACACTTTGCCGTCCTTTTTATTCCTTCACCCTCATTCCTTCGTCTTTTCCTTGGAGTGTATGCAGAACACGTCAAACACTTGGGCTCAAGGCCGGACACATCTCATCGAACCAATATTTCGGCCAAACACTACGATTCGTCTCTACAATAGATCTCCCTGATCAGCACTCCTCCGTTTGCCCTTGTATGGTGTGCGACCGAGTCAGGATAACCAGGCACCAGAGAAGTTAGCAGCAACACTGCAAGCACTGCATCTCATTTTCCCCGTTGCCAAACTTAGACCCGCAGGTATTGGTGATTGGGGTGCATGAAAAGCACTCACTGATCATAGCACTTTGTTACTTATAATATACCTCGGGAAGCTGCGGATTTGCGGTCGTTTCTGTTGTAGCCGACCCATCAACACCACCGAAATTCACTATTGTAGTTTTTGCAACTGACATCGTCGGCACCAGCGCGGTCTTTTTTTTTGTTCCGTGGGTAGTCTGGTTATTCGGGGGTGGCTTTGGGATCAGTTGCGTGAGGTCGAAAAAAAAAAGAAGGAAAAAAGATTTTACTGGGGCAGTGCCATCGAATCTATTTGCGCGGTGAGTTCAAACTACATAGGGCGTGTGTGGCCCCACCGACCCTGAGCCATTTCTCTGATTTATCTCAGTTATAGCTGTGTCGGTAACATCCTGCAATACAGCAAAATATCTGGGCGGTGACATAGGAGGATGGCGTACTACGAGCATGACAGGCGACCGGTACATGCGGCATCACCCGTCACCACATTCACCATTCCAACTACGAATCCGATGGGTTCGAAAAGGCGACAGGCACCGCCTTCACTCTCATCGATTTCCCATGAGTCGATTACAGATTTCACTACAAGGAGCTATGGTGGAACTGAGGAACGCAAGCTGCGCAAGGAGGACTCATTTGAAAAAATGTATAACTACGCTGGGTCACCACCCCCAAACAAACTTACATATGAGAGAAAGGAGCTACCTACGCCTCCTCCTGGGCTAGCGACACCTGATCCACTCCGTGCACCAAGGCGTAAGAAGTCAAAAGACATGGATGTCTTGATTCAGGAGACTGGGGGGAAGATTATCAGTGAAGGGATGGAGAGTCCTAGGAGCAAAGGTACACTGGCTGCTGATATCATTGCTAGGAAGAAAAAGAGTGGAAAAAGTGGGAACAGCAGACGTGGAAGTAGGGATGTAATGGTAGAAGTGGATGAGGCATACTACGATGCACCAACGAGCGAGTTTAGAAGGTCAAGAAGGACCTCCGAAAATGGTGAGCGGCGGAAAGAGCGGCAGATCAATAAAACCGAGCCAGCAATGCGATCTTCAAAGCGGGATTTGGTGGAATATGACCAAGAGAGCTCGAGAGTAGGGTTCTCTACCTTTTCTAAAGGGAGCACTAATAGGCCTCCTCGGAAGCAAACACCATTCCGACAGCCACCGGCAGCATTAGCACCTGCCCCACCACCACCACCACCACCACCTCCTCCTCCTCCGCCACCCGAGCTCCCCCCGCTATCCCCTCTTCCGAGTACGGCCTATGTTCCATTTGAAGCTCCAGCACAGTTTGAAGACCACAACGTAGCACAGGCACATCCTATAACAAATTCAGCACATATGAGGTCCCCAGAGCAACAGCATGGTTTCAGATTAGCACCAGCACCCTCGCGTTCTCCTGTCAAAAAGAATACGAAGCACGCCGAACCTAGGCTCAAGAGCCATTCATCGAATGTATCTACTACATCCATAGACATTCCTTTTTTCATGGCCGATCATAACTCCACAGCCAGCGGTATAAGTGGCTCCTCGAGAATACCCGCTGCGATATCAGAACATCCTGAAGATTATCTGCACAGCAAAGATTCGGTTACTGAGGAGCATGCTGCAACTACCAAGCCCGCTGCATTACGTGTAACGAATCGGCCAACGCCAATCAGCGTTGCAGAACACCGCGAGACAGGTTCCAGCCGTGACCAGGATCTTTCAGCCCAATCTGACAACGAATTGGTCATGGAGGAATTGGCCCTTGAGCTTGAGGTGCATGAAAACTCAAATGGTGATATACACCTACTTCCGTCGCCGCGAAATCTGTCACCGCGTGCCCAGTACTCGCCAATGTCGACATCCGCTCTCTATCAGCAGTCTCCAAATTCTTTGAACGTACCGAGTCCATACGCTCCGCCGAAATCCATGGCCACTGTCTATGAAAGAGCATTTTCTAAGCACAAAAGAAGCGACAGCGTTGATTCCACTTCCTCAGATTCTACTTCGTCAAGCATAAGGCGAGATGTTGTAATGTGTGAAAATGGGCCGAGGAACAAGCCAATGGTGGATACACCATTGACCGACTACAGCGGTATGATGACGCCAGGTTTTTTCCCCGTTTCTGCTACTGGAAGTAAGTTTAAAGTGTCGAAACAATCACATTTGGAGGTCAAATCGCCGAAAACCGATTTGAGGCCCATCAGTTCTTGCAGCAATGGCAGTATCTTCGATAGTTACTATGGCGGCGCAGGAACTGGGGGAGAGGTTAACATGGCTCTGCAGATGAGCGAGGAAGAGCGTATCACACATGATAATCATGAAGATGATGATGCTAACTGTGACGGATGGAACGAAGGTGACCCTCGAGCCTCCAACAGTGGAGTCTCTGAATGGCAGTTGGAGTGGGACAGGATTACACAAGGCCAAAGGTCGACCGGGAAGTCAAAGGATAACACGCATGGAAGCACCCTCGACTTGCAGTTGACACCCCCAGGGATTGTCAGACCGCAGAAGAGCATTGATGTTTTTGGATCACCAACCGAGACTCCGAGGTGGGTTCTCGAGGATGAACTGAAGCAAGAGATTGAAAGTGAAAACCAACGCTATGCCAACCTAGCAGGCTTCAACTCCTCGGCGAATTTCTCTCAGAAGCCTGCTATTAACGAATGGTTGATGAATAGCGAGCAGCCTATGACTCCTATGACACCGGTGGAGCTGGGTGTAGGTAGAGTTGGAGTTGTGGTAGACCGCCGAGCTGCGAAAACGGACGACGACCGTAAGACGGTGGATGAGAAGAGAATAACTGCTTGGCCCTCATTCACGATTGTTGAAGAGGAGGAGGACGGTGACGTACCTAGTGTCCCGGCAGACCCCCATGGTGTTTATACGGGGCCACCAATCCCACCACCGCCACCACCGCCACCACCAACCGTTTCCCATGATGCTTATACGGGGCCACCAGTTCCACCGCCACCACCACCACCACCAGCACCAGCACCAGCACCAGCACCAGCACCAGCACTAGCCCTTTCTATGCCCCCACCAGCAAATCCCGGCTTTCTACAGCGGTCTGCAACCTCTCCCATCAGACCGAGCTACGATTATCCCAAGGTATCGAGGAGCAGGAGTATCAAAGAGTTGATATTCACACGGGGGAAATCTGGCAGCACTCCAGCCCCATATAGCGACGAGGCAGTGTCACCAACAAGCGGCTCACCGCCTGTAGGCTTGGGGAATGAATTCAAAGGGGCGATTGCCCGTTCTCCTACCATGGCCAGTCCCACAAGGGAGGAAACAATAGCACGAGCAACCCCTAGTCCAGCTTTTCCCAGTCCATCTTTCCCAAGCCCAGCATTGCCCAGTCCAGCTTCCCCATCACCTAGTGCATTATTCGGCCGTACTTCCCCATCACCTAGTGTATTATTCGGTCGGTCAACATCCCTGAGGAAACAATCCATAACAAAAGAAGATATTTCTCGACCAATTGCCCCGGGGCAGGAGTTCGGTACCGCTCGCAGTCTTGCTTCTATCAAGGAGCAGAGCACAATCCGGATGATAGGTTCCCCCGCGCCTGAGCCACACAAGCGTGCTGGTTCTGTTGGTACGGGAAGTCTTCGTTCCATTACCCCTAATATGATTAGCCTTCCATTAACACCGGGAACACCTGGGACTTATCGGACCATGCAGACAAATGACTCGTATGCAATGATTACAAGCTCTGCACTTACTCCAACAAGTCCACACTCACCTCCGTTTGCTCAGTCTATCAAATCACCTGAATCGGAAAGTGCACCACCACCACCACCACCGCCACCACCATTGGACCCGAGCCAAATTCCGGTAGCCCGGACAGTTCCTATGGAGGAGCTTCAGTATCCGCGACCGCTCGAGGTTTTCCCAGCCAAGCTCCAGCCAGAGGAGCCTCCCGCGGCCCCTGCTCCACCATTGAAACGCTTTGCTTCACTCTCCTTACGACGAACTCTTTCCCTAGGGTTCAAGTCGTCAAGGCCAAATGGGGGTGTTCCACGTTCAACATCCTCTGCTTCAATCAGAGGGCGATTTGGCAGACCACAGGCGGAACCACAAGCACAGTCACCTACAGAGTCTAGTTCGCGCGGAACAGCATCTCCGGCATTCGGTCAACCAGGGATCAAAGAGGAGGAATGTGTCTCGCCAAGGGATGACCTGGAAGCGCGGGCGGCGGAGCTCAAGAGGAGGGAGAAGGAGAGGAAGGTCTCACCCGGCACTTTGGTTATCCAACCGAACTCTGGCGAACCCATAGCTTTGCGGAAGGGGAAGGATATCGGTCATAGGCTGAAGCCTAGGAGGGTTGATGATCGGTTGCTGATTGCACCAAAGGTGGGCGGTGTGAAAGAGGGTGCTTGTACCTCTTGCAAGAGGGGTCCGGTATGTATCTAACACTTTTGAACACTTTGTTCTGTTTTAGTGAGTTAGAGCTAATGCAGTTTTTTAGTTCCCGACAATGTGGATGTGCGCCGATATTTTCTACGATGATGAGGAGGAAGGGTGTTCCTGCGAGCACGACCACCATGGTTCGGATGGGATGAAGACTCCGGAGCCAGGCACAGGGAGGTCGCTATGCCACTATTTGCTTTGTAGGATGTGCGCGAATGAGAAGATCAATAGTGGTCTGGGGACACTCGATTAGTTATTCTTATTCAATGACGATGGCTTTTAAGTATTTCTTTAATCCTTTGGGGCAATTTTCGCTTGTTATTTCGCTTGGGTTGGATTGCTTGGGTTGGATTTAGCCTTTTTTTAAGGGTTTGGTTATGTGGAATATCTTGTTTGGGAATTTGGGGTCTTTTTTTTCGGCATTTTATTGCATTTTGCATTTTGCCTTTTCTATATCAGTGAGGTACAGAAGTGGGGATTCCTCTGCATATACCCATTCTATCTTCTCTATCTATATCATTTCATTGCAAAACATTTACATGGCGCAGTGGGGGTGCTTTATTGGGGATGGCCATGGGGGGAAATACGTCTTATCCTAGCTTGTGGATTATCTTTCTTTTCATTGAAAAACATATATGCTTATTATCTAGTACCTACTTAAATTCTCTCGCTTTCTTGCTACTTATTTCATTTGTTTCTTATTGGGGTTGGGGTTAGGGATGGCAGTAGGGGATACTACCAGCGCTTATGATTGTGCTTTTTCTTCATCTAGGTTGGCTACTAGGGGTTTGTTTGGTTTTCTTTTAAGCAGAAGGGGGAATACATTATGTAATGGGTAGTATATATTGCATTTACGGTTGCTGCAATAAGAGCATACATACCTACAGCCACCTTCCACCCTTCCATGGTAGTAACCTGGCTGCTTCTAGTATCATTCGGGACAACGGCTCTGGGCTCGGGTTTATTCATCCATATGTATACGTACAAAAATTCCGTATCCCGGCTTGCCATGACCTCTAGCTTGAGCGGTCTCGACACCGTAGGCGTCTTGGGGATACCTCTCTCGGTAAGGGCTTCCCCACATGGGTTTCCATTACCAAGTTTGCCCTTGGCAACAAACAGCCTGACCAGCAAGTCGGCAATACCGGTATGTCCGGTAAGCCTTGGTAAAATTTTTAGTTGTTAGTGTAAAGTAGAATGTTAGAGTTTCCCGCGGCAAAGTAACTTTAATATTAGATTCGACGTCTCTCTCTCTCTGTGGACGGGCAGGTGATGAAAACACTCAGCATGATATCAGGAATTTCATTTCCATCTCGATATATAGTCTCGACCATTCGATACACAGAATTACATTATTAACAGAGTGTGGTCATCGATATCATCATGGATCCAAATAAATCGTTTAGAATGGAGCGATTGGCTCCCCCGGGGGCGTCAGCGTCTTCACACATCCAAAAGGGCTCAATTCCCGGTTTGAGGGCGACTTGGACTCCCGACCCATCAGCACCGACGGCATACTGCAATGAACTTCAACGCAAAAGCTCCCAGGCTCAATCTGACTTTGAAAGAATACAACATGCGAACTCATCGCCCCCAAGTTTGTCTCGAGTTCCGTCTGGGGAAAATATTGAGAGCTCTAGAGTAAGTACTGCGGGCTCGACGGTGGGGGTTGGTGGTGCAGACGAACCGGATAATCAGGCAATTGTCTCTGAACTTCCGCCAGTGGACAGAGGCAGGGGGGCATGGACGTACCTCTTGGTGGCATTTTTGGTGGAGGGACTGTGCTGGGGTGAGATTGTCTAAAATCTTTTGCTTTGCGATGCTGACTTCCTCTGGTTTTGCAGGATTTCCCTTCTCCTACGGCGTGTTCCAAGCTTATTACAGTCGTACGGAACCCTTTGCAGGGAGTAACCAACTATCAGCGGTTGGGGCACTTTCATCGGTAGGAAATCCCGCTCATGGCCGTTGTAAATTGGTGGCTGAATGTAGCGAGTTGCAACTTAAAGGGAATTCCATATCTAGCATCACTGCTCTTATTCCCAATAATCAGTAGGTACCTTAACCAAAGAAAGAACCTGATGTGGCTTGGGCTGTTTCTTTGCTTCCTGTCATGTATCACCTCGAGCTTTGCCACCAAGGCATGGCACCTCATGCTTTCTCAGGGTGCTCTCTATGGCTGCGGGACAGTGCTTTTATACACTCCGACGTTCAGTTTGATGAATGAGTGGTTCGTGAAGAGGAGAGGTCTTGCCTATGGAGTAATGTGAGTTGTAGGACATCGCCTGGCCTATGCGTAGGTGATACTAAAAATTCCTTTCGGAAACATTAGGTTTGCAGGGACTGGCTGTAGTGGTCTTGTTCTTCCGTTCCTCTTCGAGCAACTGCTGTCGAAGTATGGCCACCACACGACGCTCCGCATCTGGGGCATCGTCTTAGTGGTCTTGACCTCTCCAGTCTTGTATCTCATGAAGCCTCGTTTGCCCGTCTCTGCTACGACTCGCCATCCTGATGCTGTACACCGTCCTATCCAATGGATTGACTGGTCTTTCGTCAAGTCTCGCGCATTCCACGTCTTTGCCTTTACAAACTTCTTCCAGGGGTTGGGATACTTCCTTCCGGGCATTTATCTCCCATCGTACGCCCTGGATCTTTCCCTCCCCCCAATTCAGTCAACCATCGTGCTCTCTATCTTCAACCTGGCTTCAGTTTTTGGCCAGATTGGATTAGGATGGCTCAGTGACAACTGTGATATTTACCTTGTCATGTTTGGCTCCACTTCGGTCTCCGCTGTAGCTGTGTATCTGCTATGGGGACTCTCAAAGTCCTTTGGGGTCCTGGTGGCATTTGCTATAATCTACGGGCTCTCTGCTGGAGGGTTCAGCGTCATGTGGACGAGGTTTGGGTCTGTCGTTTCTGGGGATGACAGCAGCAGTAGTGTCTTGACGTTGATTGGGGTTTTTGGCTTCCAGAGAGGAATCGGTAACATTCTAGCTGGACCTATCAGCTCTGCGTTGGTTGGGAACACTGTGTCTAATGGCAGTGTTGGGGACATTGGATATGGGTTGAGGAAGTATGAGGGTGTGATTATGTTTGTAGGGTCAGTGATGCTTGTGAGTTGTTTGGGAGTTGGTGGAAGATTGCTGAAGCCTGCTGTTGCCCCAAGCACTTTGCAGCATTGAGGTTTTAAGTTATCAGTTTCGTAGCTTAGAAAGCACTTACTACACAGTAAGTACCTAGATAAGTATCTCTGAAGGCGCCCTGGGCGCCCTTGGGAGCACTGGGGCTTGTGGGTAGGAGGAGTCCCTGAGGAGGTCTGTAGCAATGAAGGGCTCAGTTAGACTACATCTGAGAGGCCCTTCCCTTATATGCCTCTCGAACGCCACACATTCTAGTGACTCTTGCACCAGACTATCAATGAGCCTCTTCCAAGTCTCAACTATCACGGCCTATGCCTACGAGTTCCCTCTTGCACTTACTCTAGGAAGATCTGGGCCCTAGCCTCCTGAGACTGTGTTCACAGTACTGCACTGCGGTTGGCCGGCTGGAAATGGGTTTGCTACGCTGGTGAGACATTTCCTGCGAGTTTGGTAAGTACACTTAATGCTCTCCCCGAATGCTTCATGCATATACCTACGTCTGTTGCTGGTGTAGTAGGCCATTCAGAGCGTTGTTTTATGTGTCCTTTCACTACCCTTCTTTTGGAGAGCAATAGGGTTTCCATTTTGCGTCTCTTTGGTTTGGCATAAGTACTGGCTATCATAGGTGAAATTAGATACGGAGGTCAATTCTAAATTAAGCGAAGGAGTACCCTGGATAGTTCATGTATCTAAATATGGTTGGGTAGGAAATGTGCTATAGGTATAGCCGATGTAGGGTTAGAAGTACGGACTTGGGAGATATTTTCTGTAAATTGATTTCTTACATGTTAATATTGCTTTCTGCCTTGAAGTTTATCTTCAAATTTATAGTTGATCTACGACATTCCGTAGATCTAGATCTAGTAATTTAAGGATAAATTACTTATACTTTGAAACGGCCTCGCATGGTCGGGAGGCAAGGGGGTTTAATATATGGAGAATCCTGGCTGCTATGGAAGAAATGACCGAGCTTATAGCCATTGGTAGTACGGTGTAGGTATATATACTGGGGGTAACTCGATTTACTAGTCTGACGGAGATGCTTGTAAGGATCTAGAAGTATCGGTGCAGGAGATCCAATATAGGCCTCATATATATCCTGGAATCAATTCTCGGGCTTGGGGCGGGTGTTGGATGGAGGTGAGTGAAGAAAGCTATAGTAGTACTGCATGTCTATCTTCAACGCCATATTAACAGAAATGGGCAGTCTCTATATTAAACAATCATCATGGTTTTCGCTACCAATGTCTCGGGTTTGTTGATAAAAGGTGAGATATATGTGTAGGTTATATCAGATCTCTCATTGCCCAGCCATCATTTCTGAAATATAACCGGGACATCAAATAGCAATGGATAATAATCTGAAATCTGAATATTGACTTGTAGAAGTTGATAACCCCGTGTGGGGTCAGATTGCCACAGCAACTCCATCAACTCGAGTAGGTAGTATGTATATACTTGGTTTAGATGCTTGTTTATCATTTAAACATTAAATCCGACAATAAAATCGAATCAAGTGCCAACCAAATTACAATGAACTGTAATGAGCGTGGGAGGAAAAAGGATTTTTCAATGGGGTTAATTATTTGGTCGAGCTTTCTGGAGCTCCAAGGATCATGATTACGCACCATGTAAAACGTGCAGCCGGATTTATCTTCAAACGCCCTACTATAGGGTCCCAGTGAGGGAAAATTTCAATAGAATTTTTTTTTAGAAGGAATTTATGGTAAGTAATGGTCGATATTCCATAGCTGCGCATGCACACAAATTTAGAGCGTTAGAGTTGTAGCTAGCGCTGATGGAGTCGGCTCATTGGTTAGCCAACGTTTCAAGCTCAAGAAGTTCAACATGAACGGGCACAGGCATCTGCAGATCCCCCTCTGTAGGTAACCCAAAATACACTCTGTGGTCGTCCAACACTGCTGTCTTCAAGTCGAAGAAGCCTTTCTCGTTCTCTCCATACTTCGCTGGAGACAGTATGTCCACCGACTCATCTGCAAGTAAAAGCACAGTCTCCAGGAGAACCCCGGAACTTCTCCGTATCATCTTCCGGATCACGTGTTCTCGCCAGGCACGTAGACCAGACATCCACATCCTCTCACTTACAGGTTCTGTAAGTTCCGTGATAAAGGAGGTCAGTCCTTGAACAATTGGATTTTCGCCACCATAAGGATCTTTAGAGCCTGAAGCTATCATTGGCCAGGTATCTTCACTGGTGCTGAATGGGGGACGTAGTCCAGCTGCCCACCGCATGACAAGCTTTTTGTACATTGGCTTGATCCAGCGGATCTTAGCCGTGCCGAACGGATCTGCAGCCCCACGGGCACCTGGCTTAAATTCCACTAGAAGGTCGTTAACTGTACCCAGGTCATCGAAGATGTGATCAAGAGTCTCGTAATCTTCATAAGCTGCAGAAATCGGGTCACCGGTATTCTCGCCTGAACCAGAAGCTTTGTTTCCATACCGTTCAAGAACCCAGAGGTACCGATTCAGAAGATCCTCAAAAAGATCCAATATCCCCAACTTAAGCTCGCTACACTGCAGTAGAGCTTTAGTGTATTCACTTCGCGGTCGTTCTTCGGGTACGCCCGCAAGTGGACGGTGTCTCATGGGTGGATAATATTTTGGTGGTCGACTCTCCCCACTCGGACTGTCGGGCACCAAAGCGAAAACAAAAGGGAAAGGGTTAACGGCGCCAGTGGAATACCGTTTTTGGGTCGTCGGGGTTGCGGTCTGCGGAGTACTGTCCAAATCCACTTCTTTCTGCTTTCCACCGCCAACAAGCAGCTGGTTGAGCCTTTCCGAGAGTTGTTCATGCTTGATAATTTCATGGAGGGCCTTTACCTGGGCGAATAGGCCTGGAATAGCAGCTCCCTTGTGGACTGGAATTTCCATGCTGTAGACTTATGGTCGTACACGTCAGGAAAGAGCCGCAGGAGTGATGTGGGGTTCAAAGGGGTCAACGTTTCTAAAGTTGCTACCCCAAGCTTAAGCTCTAGAAATCTAGAGTTTGAAGAAATCGGGGGTATACCTAGTGGGTATAAATGCGAGCCTTTCAGGCCACAGAAATGGCCATGGGCCAGTAACTTGTGGAAGTTGGTCATGATTGGCACGCTCTAGCACGTTCGTGTATGTACACCGTATGTGTGCGTTGTTTCGTGCACGGCAATCGAATCTGATGCAGTTGATATTCGAAGCAGCTCTCTGATAGGTTCTTGCATTCAATCCTAGGCAGGTAGATCGCGTGACCATGCTTGTTATGTGAGCGCTCATATGCATGTCAGAGTCTCGCGATCGATCTCGAGCCAGGCAACCATGTGGTGTCGGCAAATCGGAGCTCGAGCTTAATTATAACTGCGAGACAGGGCGCTTGGTAGGTGTACCGTACTGTTGTATCACAGTTTCAGTTCCGGCACTACCAAATCCTACTAATATCTAAGTTCCGGGGCCATGGAAGCTATGGGATCAGCTGCTAACACTGCTCTGATACAGTAACTAAGGCGAGACTCCTGATAAGGCTACTTATTACTTAGTATGTTACACAGAGCTCGAGAGCATGTACATGTACAATCGCAAATGCATCTACGAGGGTCTGGCGCCGGGGCTAGGCAAATACCGAAGCAGCCAGATTAAAGAAGTTACGGTGTAGGCCTGGTTGCACGGCGTCACCTCGTTGAAGAGGTAGTTCTGGGTCTTCTCCGACGTTCCCTACAAGCGGGAGCCTTTTTGTGCTAGGTACATAGTCTGGCGGGGTAGTCTCATTCTGTCAGGTATGATCGTACATATGTCGGTGTTCGAATCGATAGGAGGACATCACGTGACTTGGAATAGATACTTACCATATGTATCGGCCAATAAGAGAGCTACAGACCTAATCCTATATAAATTTCGTCTGCAAACCGTGCTGGTTAATACTATCTTATTAGGGCCAATGCCGCCCACTTGCCCAACTATTTATGTAACTATTAATAAGTACCATTTTTGCATACAAAGTACTATCTTATCAATTCCCGGGATATACAATCTTGTTTGATGGTGTCATCTTATTCAGCCCTACTATATCAAATTACCACACACATAGTGGACAGTTTGACACATGGAGACAAAATGCAGTAGAAATAACTTCACTCTCAACAGAAATGAAATAGTCAAGTAATGGAAAGAACTCAAGAGCGAACTAAGGAAGTCGGTAGCTTTTGCTTGGTAACCACTGGTGCTTTCTTGCAGCATTCTGGAGGCCTGTTCTGACCCATTCAGCAATACGGCCCAGTCAGCAATGGGCCGGCCCATTGGTCAATGGGACGCTACTGCTGGTTGGGCCGGCCCATTCACCAATGGCGCTAATGACCTGCCCATTCACCAATCTGGCGACCACAATAATATTCTAATATTATTATTTCATACGGAACTATGGAATAAACCAAACAAGTAGAGGTATGACATATATAAAATACTAGAAATCATTCTTCACGTTTCGCTTCCTCCATTTCTCATTCAGCTGCTGTCAGGGTCCCTGATTTAAATAGTATATTGCATTCTAGGACTTGATTTCTGGTATTTAATGTTATATATTTCATTCCTCCGGGCGATTTGATTTCTAGTATTTTATTTATATTTTTCATACCCCTACTTGTCTGGGGCTTACCATGATTATTACATAGTTTCGTATGAAATAATAATACTAGATACAGATTGGTGAATGGGCTGGGCAATGGGACGGTCATTAGCGCCATTGGTGTATGGGCCGGCCCAACCAGCAGTAGCGTCCCATTGACCAATGGGCCGTATTGCTGAATGGGTCAGAACAGAGACCCACTGTGAGAATTCGGGAGCAATCGCCGGGTCCCGCTGCATCACGCCAATCTCAGACCCGGCGTAATCCGATCTTGCGGCTCAGTCCCACTAGGGATCATAACGGTAGTTACTGGGAAAACTGGCGAATAAGACACCTTGTCGGTATTCGAGACATAGCTGTAAAATCCGAGCCAAAGTCTAATCTGCCCACAAGTAGTAACGCGGCTACTAGAAAGGGCAAGATCAAGATTTTCGACAAGGTGTCTTATTTCCCAGTTTTCCTGGTATACTATAGTCGTCCTGGGACAATAGCCACCTGGTAGATACAGAAGCTTGTCAAAAAAGATTCGAAACACACCTTCCTTGCCTCAAAAACATTGCACCCAAATCGACAGTGACACAATATGTGAACAGAACTAATGTCCCAGGCCGAAGGCACTCAACTTCCACTTGCCAGTATAGACCCTTCAACATTGCACGTTTTGCACTCCCCAATACCAGCCTAACCCCGATATTCTGGATAGCGTGGATTATTCAGGAACGGATATTAACCACTTCCTCGATCATATATGTGGATAGTGGAAGCATACGTACACCTCCGACTCCAACCCCCGGGTGCACACATCGGCGACTCGATTTCCAACGTCCGGAGTAGGTCTTTCTAATATATTTACCGACTCCCCGAGTACCTCCATTCGACCTACGATTCCCGCTGGTGGAGACGAGTACGCTGCCTGGTACTCTTGGGTCCTACAAAGTAACAGGTATGCTTTCACACCCATGGGTAGCAATTCGGATGGTGGAGGAGATGGCTAGTCTGGAGTGAAATCTAGCGAGTTTATGGCAGGTCGGCATCTTACATGAAACAGGTATTCCCGGACAGGCGAAAACAAAAATACGCCCATAATCTGCAACACCAGGAATTCCAGCATAGTCAGCGCAGTACTTGCCTGGCGATACCTCGTTTTCCTCAGTTTATGGCCGTATACATAGGTAGTACACAAGGATCATCATTGTGGTACGTAACCCCACCCAATTCTTCTGGGTTGTCACCTTTTTCCCAGGGGGAAATTATCTTATCTACCAATGCTCGTTGTGGAGGCGCAGGGGTTCGTACGAAAAAAAAAGCATTTCTCGAATCCCAACTTTCGAGAAAATGAAGGGCGCAAAACAATTGAGGGGAGATATCTCCAACACCAAGACTTTCCGCGTGGTCACCCAACACAGTGCCAGGATGCCTCGTTGGCTTCAGTCTCTGCTCGCAGACGGTGGTTCCTCACACGAAGGTTTGTTATGTGAAGGCACCTATCGAAAGACACCCAATGGCGAGGGCAGTTATTTCTATTGTTGAAGGTCCAGTCGATGAGGCCTGTAGGAGGATAAAGCTAATGTTACGCGCGCAGAGGTCAATGGTGCAGTTGGGGTGGCATTAGGGACGAATTATGGCACGAATCTTTCGTTCACATCGTTCGTAATACACCTAAATTACGCTTTTCCACACTTAATTGCCCCCCTTAGCTACTTCATTCCGCCTTTCAGGTTCCTATAGCACGAGTCTACCCTCTGCCTTTTGCCCTGTCACCCCCATTTGGTTATACCCCCATTACACCCAATTTATTTCCCTGTCCTGGTGATAAGTATGTACGTTTAAATCTCAGTGTCCTTCCTCACTTTCTTTATTAGTGTCTAGTGGAAGGGTAACGATGGCCTGGAGGGTGACCCAACTCGGAGGCCGATACTAACGTTAACCAATGCCCCCACTGAACTTTGCACTAGCTACAGGTGAAGGGTTGCCGAATCACTGAGACCTGAATATATCCATCATTTGCCCGCTCCTCTATCAAACCGCTCATTCACCCTATTCATCACTCTGGACCGTTTATGCACAAGAATAATCCTCATTATTTTGTAGAGTATTCAATTCACATGCCATTTTGCACGCCTGTTCCATCGATTATGGGGCCTACAGGAGGGGGGGTTTGAAAGAATGGCGGGGGACGCGAGGATCTCATAAACTTTGTTTATTAAAAACAATTTCCCCTTGCATGATCGTTAGTGAATAAGCACCCTGGATTTACAGCAGAATAGTTAATACCTATTAGATCTGTTCCGCTCAGTGAACATTCTAGCAACTGTTCAGTCTGCCATAATGCGACTCCATAATCAAGTCCCTGGGACACAAGCTGCCAAGGCCAGTATACATGTACGAGGATCAACCCTGGAAAATTACCTAACATCCATCCATACCTAAGTATGCGATGTTGGTAGAGATGTTCTGACGGCTACAACAATATTTTAATATAATTATCTCATATATTCGGAACTATTGAGAAATACGGGACTATGGAGCACTACGGATAAATAGAAAAATCGG
>Ga0307511_10000637_pt1 | contig 37483 bp, 44 predicted proteins | sample 13_EM_MG_FD_200266 | JGI IMG/M metagenome (GOLD analysis project Ga0307511, IMG submission 200266) | Populus trichocarpa ectomycorrhiza microbial communities from riparian zone in the Pacific Northwest, United States - 13_EM | ecosystem: Host-associated > Plants > Roots > Unclassified | place... | reverse complement strand
CTGGACAACAACCCGATTACTTTCCCCTTGGACGGACGTTCTCTGTACGTCGACGCGACCCACGAAGTCACTGTCGTAAACGGTAAATCGTCCGCTTTCTCCGTACAATCCCTGCTCACAGCTGTGTCCAGTCCTGACCGCGCTCAACCTTTCGACCCTTGCTGCCGATGGACCGCTGCCATACGATCACATACCACAGAAGAAGCACAGGTCCTTCATCACACACGAGATCGCACCTTTCGCAACCAATGTCCAGTTCCAACGTGAGGTGGCCCGCTCTCCCTGACCTACCTTGATCACTAACTTCACGATCATTGTGCGTTCAGTGTTGTCATGTGCTTCTACTCCAGGGCCTCAAATCCGTGTGATCGTGAACGATGCACCTGTCCCCCTCTCCCCACTCAAGCATTGTCCGGATGAAACGAAATACGGAATGTGCCCGGTGGATGGTTTCGTGAGCAGCTTGAAGGAGATCATCCAGGAGACCGATTTCGCGTGGGGATGTCTCGGACAGTATGATTTACCGGATGGGGACGCTTGGCAGACGGTTGACGGTAGCCCACCGCCGAAGCCCAAAAACTACACTCTGCAAGCGAGGGATAGTGGAGCCCATTGGAACAAGAGGAGATGGGAGTGGCCGCTTGCTTGAGATGGTTGTCTTGAACGATCCGACTTGTACAGCTTTATAATCCTTGACCCTTCGAACTAGACTGGCTGCAGTAGTTGCCGAGGACTAGATTATATCCAAGTGGATGGATACTACTCAGTGACTGAGTGACTGAGTGGGTGACTATCCGTAACACTAGATAAAATCATATCCATCGTAGAAGGGTGCCGGTAGCCGAGATTGGCTCTAGTGATGACCCAACGGAGCGGTCAGGGTCTCTCCGCCTTCCTCAAAAGTCAACAAATATTCGTCTAGACCCGTGTATACACAGTGTAACGGTACGGATAGTCACCCAGTGACTGTCCGTAGGGCCGGGGATATCTCTATCCGTCGTACAAGGGTGCCAGTAGCCGAGGTTTATTCCTCAATATCCACCGCCCCCCGTATAGCGTAGGTCGGCGAAGTTGATGGTTGAAGTATAGAGATGGCGCTGGGATTTGCTGAGCTTGAAGGGGGTGGGGTTGCGGTCCTTCCTAGGCACCATAATTTCGCTGATTGACCGGGTTTCGAACGAAATTGCCCCAGCTTTGCGATTCCAGATTCGCGGTTTAGAGCCAATATCCGCGACCCGACACAGCGGACGGGGTCCTGACTGTTCCCTTTTCCAGTCAGGATATTCGAGCTTTAGAAAGTTCAAAGGGCCGTGGAAAGTCACTCAATATTGGTGCTGGGAGCTATATTATATCCAACTCGGCGAACGCGAGACAATGCCATTATGATGATAGTGAATAAACCAAAAAAACAGGTACCCTCAAGACCGGGAACGGAGAACCTGCGGCGAGCCGCCGAGCCACTGTTAGGAGTCGATCGATTATAGGCCGGAGTCCAACCTCAGTTGAGGGGGAGGGCGTCGTCGTTAGGAGGTTCACAGGAGGGGTACGCTGATTACATTTGTGGGTGACCACGATGTTGGTGAAAACACCTACCTTCTCGTCGACAGGTGATCCACACGTCATTCAACGATTGCGTTTTGTTAACATTATGGCAGTGAACGAACTCCTCGCCAGCCGACTTTGGTACCGAACCAAAGCCAAAATCGTGTGGTTGTTCTGTGGAAATCTCCCGGAGGTGTCGATCGCACGTCCGTCCCCAATCGCCAGGCTCCCGCAGGAACTTATGGAGATGGTCATCTCCTGCTTCGTTTACGACAAACAAAGCCTCCTGGCGTGTTCCATGACCTGTTACTCGTGGTACATGATCGCCGTCTCATATCTCCACTACTCCCTCACGATTGACGACGAACACTCCTTGTGCGGGTTCACCACGAGGTACTCCTGGCCTAGGCCGCTCGAAGAGTCATTCAACCTTGGCCTGCTTCCACATGTCAAACGATTCCGGATTCGCCTGGGTAAATGTAACTATGAACGTATTGGATTCGCTTCCAACCGGCTTGGTGGGCGTACGCTACGGTACTTTTCCGCACTTACGAACCTCCAAGAGCTCGGAATAGACTACCTTCGAATACCCAGTTTCTTGCCGAACATCCAACGGTACTTTGAACACTTCTCGCCAACCCTTCTATTCCTCGCCCTCAGAAACCCCAGCGGCTCTTGCCGGCAAGTCTTGTATTTCATCAGCCTGTTTCCAAATCTCCAAGACCTCAAGCTTTGCTACTACTCTCCCGAGGAACAACAGAGTAGTGCAGCCGATCCAATACTCATACCACTCTCCGTACCCCCGCTACGAGGACGGTTGATACTCACGTGTCTCGCGACGGAGAACCTTGTGAAGGACATGATTATTCTTTTTAAGGGACTTCGTTTCCGCCATATGGACCTCTTCATGGTGAAGTATGCACAGCTCCTCTTGGATGCGTCCGTAGAGACCCTAGAGACGTTGAGAGTGTACCCCACTGATCTATATGGTAAGGAATTCCCCCTGAAAGAAGAAGAAAACGAACTCAAGCGAGCGATTTGTAGAAAACAACAGCGACTTGCTTCACCGCTTCAATCTGTCGCGGAACAAGCGCCTCCGGACACTCGAGACCACAGCGGAAGCAATCAATTCCGTATGGGACACCGCGTCTGATTTCTTCAAAACCATACTCCCCTCTGCCGTACCTTCTGTGCTCCTTGATGTCGTTATCATCTATCGGGACTTTGAGCTTGGTGGCTCGATACTTTGTTTGTCGTGTGGTCCGGGAACAATTTGTTTCCGCCACCAATCATGGGAATTAAAGGAAATGCACGCCCGGTGTCACCAGCGGCTGCTCAGGGTGTTCCGTGAGATGTATGACGTGCGGGACTTTCGCCTGGTGCTCTGTGCGGACGTTTCCGATTGCATGGTGGAGCACGGTATAGGAGTACTGGAGGGCGTTGCGAAGGCGGGAGAGTTCCCCCGCGAACCCCTGGTCATCGCTGAGAGACGGACGGTTCGTACTCGTAGCACTGATTATAATGTGGGCTGGGCGAGGGGAGGTCACATTTTCGCCAGTGCACTGTAATGTACAACATCCGAGGTACACAAATACATACTAGATGAAGGGGCTCGTGCTCGATTATCTGCACTTCGCTCCTTTGGTGTTTGTTTTCTATTAGCCAAAAGCACTGCATCTTGGCTGGAACGCGCGTATCTCACATTATATAATAGACACCCACCCACATATTTGGTGCCTCAAGCCCCTATTGCGATTACTTCGCTTGAGGGGGTCGATCAATCCTGCGGGCCGGCCGGTGTCGAAAAGCAACCATGATATTGGTGAAAACACCCACCTCCTCGTTGACAGGTAATATATACTCCATTCAACAAGTATGTTTTGTTAACATTGTGGCAGTGGGCGAACTCCTCGTCAACCGAATTTGGTACCGAACCAAAGCCAAAATCGTGTGGTCGTTAGGGTTTGGAGCTGTCGCGGAGACGTCAACCGCACGCCCGTCCCCAATCAGCAGGCTCCCGCAAGAACTCGTGGGGATGGTCATTTCCTGTTTCGTTTACGATAAACGCAGCCTCCTGGCGTGTTCCATGACCTGTTACTCGTGGTATATGATCGCCGTCTCCTACCTCCATTACTCCCTCACGACTGACGACGAACTCCCCTGTCGGGGGATCACCACGAGGTACTTTTGGCCTAGGCCGCTCAAAAAATCATACGAGTTTGGTCTGCTTTCACTTGTCAAACGATTTCGGATTCGCCTGGATAGCTACAGCTTGTTGGATGCCTGCTTCACTTCCGACCGGTTTGGCAGACGTACGTTACGGTACATTTCCGCACTTACGAACCTCCAAGAGCTCGGAATCGACTATCTCCAAATACCAAGCTTCATGCCAAATATCCAACGGTACTTTGGGCACTTCTCACCAACCCTTCGATTCCTCGCCCTCCGAAACCCGCGCGGCTCTTGCCGACAGATATTGTACTTAATCGGCCTCTTCCCAAATCTCCAGGACCTCAAGATTTGCTACGAATCCCCTGGGGATGAATGGGAGAGTGCAGGTGATCCTACGCTCGTACCCCTCTCCATACCCCCGCTGCGAGGGTGGTTAACACTCACGTGTCTCGCGATGGAGAACCTTGTGAAGGACATGATGTTCTTTTTTGGAGGACTTCGTTTCCGCCATATAGATCTCTTCAAGGTGAAGTGTACACGGCTCGTTTTAGACGCATGCGCGGGGACCCTGGAGACGTTGAGGTTGTACCCCACTGATCCGTACGGTGAGGAATTTTCTGAAAGGGGTACGAACGAACTCAAGTGAGTGATCTGTAGAAAATAACGGCGACTTGCTTCACCATTTCAATCTGTCCCGGAACAAACACCTCCGGACGCTCGAGACCACCGCAGAAGCAATCGAGTCCGTAGGGAACGCCGCATCGGATTTCTTCAAAACCATACTCCCCTCTGCCGTACCTTCTGCGCCCCTTGACGTCGTTATCATCTACCGGGACTTTGAACTTGGTGGCTCAACATTTTGTTTGTGGTGTGCTCCGGGAACGATTTGTTTCCGTCACCAACCATGGGAATTAAGGGAAAAGAACGCCCGGTTCCACCAGTGGCTGCTCGGGGTGTTCCGTGAGATGCACGACGTGTGGGACTTTCGCCTGGTGCTCTGTGCGGACGTCTCCGATTGTATGGTGGAGCACGGGAAAGGAGAATTGGAGCGCATTGCGAAGGCGGGACAGCTTCCACGCCAGCCCCTGGTCATTGCCGAGAGACGGACGGTTCATACTCGTTACAATGATTATAATGTGGGCGGGACGAGGGGAGGTTATGTTTTCGCCAGCGCACTGTAATGTACAGTATCGGCCGAGGTACACAAGTATGCAGACGAGAGGACTTTTTGACATAAGAACAAGGAACCTCAACGTCACCGATTCGCCGCTCGATTGAATCGTCTAATTGGGTTACCAGACCCACAGGAACGCAAGCAAAGGCCTTTGGGACAGTTGCTCGTTCAGGGTCTACGTTGGTTGTCTCGAACGATCCAATTTTACAATCCTGTAACCGGTGTGCGCACAAATTGACCGCCCGAACTGAACCGACAGCAGGGGGCCACTGCTGAGGACTAAATATTAAATGGTCAGGTCGACAAATACAGGCCGGTGGTCGCTGTGCATCATCCCATCATCGCTCATCCCTGCGCCGACCTTGAATGCGGTAGACGCCCTACAGGATAAACACACAGAGACACGAGCCGTCGTCAGCCAGAGCCAAGTCAAATACACTCCCTCTCCCAAGTATACCTCCAAATCGGAAAATGCACGCACCATCTACGACAACTTCCTCCAAGTACGAAGTCGATCCTCAGCCATCCTTTCGTCACCTTCGGAGACCACCCGGTGAAGGTGGCAAAGTTCTCCGAGACGCCGAATCTCGGGGTTTCTGCCCGAGTGTCCAAGAACTTGAAATCGGGAAACTGGTCTTTTTCGGTATGATATTTCTCCTTGAACTTCTTATCCACTCGCACTGGAGGTATGTTCCCCGTTGTAATTCCGTAAGCCCCAGAGTCTCCTCCAGTTGGAGGGCTGTTGAAGTCTCCCGTAAGGAAAACTGGACCTTTGGATGTGGCGGCTTCGTATCTACCCCGGACTAGGAGTAGGGATGCACCGTACTTGCGTTGTTCGTCCAAGAGGTGGTCCAGGTGGGTGTTGAGGATGGTTAGCGGTTTGGAGGAAGTTTGGGAGACGAAGCGGGCGGTAGTGCAGATTCGCTTGCATCCTGCTCCTGGGTAGACGGAGACTTGGAAGGGAGTTGGGCTGTGCGATTCGTGTGTATCCTTGTGACGATGTGCATGCGCGAGGGACGACTTACGAAAGCCAAAATGTGTCATGGGCAACCAACCTGAAAACAGATCTACACGAGGAGAAACCGTGGTCAGATTTCTGACCATGAGCTTAGACGAAGGTGGGAATGGCACGACAACGAACTTTTTGTAGAAGATGGGATTAAATTCTCCCACTGAAACACCGTCGTCTCGACCCACCCCGACCTGTTGTGTTCTCAGTCTCTAGAACGGGTTACCAATAGATTCCGTACCCAAGCCCAATCGCCTCCGAGGAGTTCCGCAAGATCATTTACCTGTCGAAGGAGAGCCTCTTGGAAGCCTAATACAATGCAGCGCCAGAGTGTTGAATGTTATCTGGTCTCGAGAGGTACGAAATAGTTGAAAGTAGTAAGCACCTGCCAGAGCGACACCCTCGTTGAGAAGATCCTGAGCGATCCTTATCCTTCGAGAACTCCAAGGTTGCTCATGACCCGCCAAACTGAGGTAGGAAGGTTCCTGGTTCGGGTCCCCTAGTGCCGCGAGAGATTCTTTGACAGTGATTCTGTCCGGTTTATTATCGTAGCGAAGGTTGTACGATACCAGTCGGAAGGAGAGAGTTCTGTGGATAGGAGATGTTAAGGAAGAGTGAGAGACGTCGATGACGCAGGAGGCGACCCGTACTTATCTGAGACCATCGCTGCCGACGATGGGCGTAGGCGGTTACTCCAGAATTTCAAACTCAAATTCCAGATCGCCCGCTTGCCGCATCAATATGCCGCCCGAGAATTTTGGCCCTGGAGGACCTGTGAATTCCACTGAATTCCATCGGCGTTCTGGCGCCCGTTGACGTTGGGGGCCCATGTGGGTTCCTCGGCTGGCGAGCTGAACTTTTTGTCAGATTCCCCTTTGAGGACTGGCGCCGCACAGCACCAGTCCGAATACTGGACCGCGTTATCCGAACGAAGCGACCGCGTCGCGGCGAGCCCGTGCATAATTAATTGAACGTTGCAATGGCCACGGCCACACCCTCAAACTCTCTCTATTCCTCTCTTCTCGAACCCTCTAACGTTTCTGGAAAACGACACCTCCTGCCAGCAGGATATCACACAATCGTATACGGTCGGAGATGCGCTCAACCATCTCAAGCGTTCTCAGCGTTGTCCTCCTCCTGGGGAGCGCAGCAACATCACTCGTTATCCGGCCACCTGTCGTCGGCATCACCACCGACGTCTCGCAATCCACGAACCCGTTCCTCCCTCGTTCAAACCCTTTGGGTTTAACCCAACTTCTCTCAGTCGTCCCAAGTGCCTCATCCTGCGCCAACGCCTCTTTCCCCTCCGAGTGCGCAACCGCCTCGGCCGCCCTGAACCCAATCCTAGACGGATTCACCAAGTACTCCATTACCACCGCTCCCGAACAAGCCGCCCTTTTATCCTGGATGGCCTTCGAGAGTGGGGAGTTCAGGTTTAACCAAAACCACTTCCCGGGGAGACCAGGCCAAGGAACAAGATGCATGATGATGCCGAACTTCGTACGAGAGTACGTGGCAAGCATCCCCGAGCTCGCACCTCAAGCGATAGGAAAAGACGACGTGGCGGTATTGGCGCTGGTCCAACCTAATGAATACAGCTTCGCGAGCGCATCATGGTTTTACAGCGCTCACTGCACCGAGGCCGTCAAGCAAGGTGTTCAGACCGGGAGCAAGAGCGGGTGGACCGACTTCGTAATCGGATGCGTTGGGACGACCGTTGACGAATCCAGAGAAGTGTATTGGACGAGAGCGATGCAGGCTCTAGGTGCGCCGATCTCTTGAGGGATGAAATGGATAGAAATTGGATGAGGGGAGGGGATGGGCGAGAGACGGAACGGAACGGATACGTGTGTGCGTGTGCGCGATGAGCAGAGTGGAACGGGTTGATGGTATATATGGGGTGGACTAAATGAGAGCAGGCGAACTCACATTTTTGCATCTACGAGGTATTTATCGCGTTCGGTTGAACGTTCCGCATACTTGCAAAGTAGAAGATGTAGCTGGAGGTAAATTACAAAAATGTTTCTGTAGGGAATTGGTGTCTACAACTACACGTCGTTCTGGGTGGAAGAAATCACCCTAGTCGAGTGGATTAGAGGGCAGAAACATACAAAAAGAGCGAGACTTCAACACAGGATAGGTTATTCTTATTTCTGCAAAATCTCTGAGTGTGGGTTACGACCCCACCTTGTCTGGATTCAGTACGCAGAATATATCGAGGAATGGCCAAGACAATACCTAACGAAGCTTTAGTGGCCCTCGTGCTGGCTCAGTTTGTTTGCCAGAAGATAGATGAACGTCCCCAGGTGAGAATCTCGTCCTCCACCACATCCACTCGCCCCCACTTCCTTTTCTGTCTCCGTCGCAATCTCGAAGCAGCGGACAATGCATTTTCCGCGATCATAGAAAGTGTTATAATCGACACTGAAATCCTCTGAAAGTTTCTGCCGGAATGCAGCGTAAAATTTCTTGTAGTTGAAACAACCACTGCAGAGTAGGGGGAGAGTGTAGATATGGATCTGGCCCCTCGATCGCCGCTCCTTGCCAAGGATGAGGATACGGTGGTACTCCATGCTCGTCATCCGTTGAACATCTTCCTCGCAGATCGAGGCCAAGATGTCACGAGAGGCGGTGTAAGGAGCGGCCAGATCTGCTTCCTCTTTGAACTTCCAGCGACATGCAATGGAATAGACCCGAATTGGGTCGCTCTTGAGGAACTCGGGGGATACGAGTAGGGACCTGAGGGGGCGTAGCGATGCACCTTGTACCTGATACTTGTCAAGTATGACGAAGGCGCGTGATATTGCGTCGAGGGTGGGTGTTGCGGGGAATCCGAAGGGGTAGACCATGCGTAGGAAATTTTCCAGGTCCTCTGGAGTATCGTCCACATCAATTACCGGTGTGGTGACCCTTGCGGGAGTCGTTGATAAGGTGGGTTGTGGGATGCCGAACATGTCCCTGAACACTGGGGATGCAATGGAGAGGATAGTTTTGTGAACACGGAACTCGTGTGGGACGGAACACTGGCGTATGGCGCGAAGGACTATGTCGGCATCGTCCGCTGTGAACCCGTTTCGTACAGGAATACCGGCTACTCCCTAGATGTTGCAGGTATTTCTCCGTCTCCGATTCTCCTGATCGTCCTGTAAAGGGTGAGGTATGGCACATCTGTTGTGTCACGGATGCCGCTCACGTCTCAGGGCCTTGCGTTGAATGTTTCATATATGTTATACCACAAATCGAGAGTTCATCGGATATTGTACCCATCGTGAACGAGGGCACGATGCCGGTCGTTGACCCTCCGTCGGTAGATTCGACGGTTTGGGTTGGTGATGTCAGAAGAGTTTGACTTACTTTGCTTGTCTCGCCCATCCTGAAGGGGTAGTTGTAAACATAGCGGAGACCTTCACAAGTGCAGTTGAAAGAGCTTGCGCCTCAGCGGGGGTTAAGTATCGGGCTCGATGAGTTGTCAGAGGGCATTGGAGTCAAGCGAGTCACCTTAGACCTGATTTCCCTGGCTTATAAGAGACGCGAGATCCGAACAAGGCCTAATAAATCGACCTTTGGTCTAGTTAGGTGGTGCATTTGAAAATCTGGAACAAGCGAGACACGGAACCTTGCCGATGAGCATTGCTCGCACATCGGGCCGGTCCTAAGCACGACGAGGAAGATGATACATCCACTTCAGGACTATCCACTCCTCCCACGAATGTGGGCGCTGACAGGGAGAGTGACAATGATCACGATAGTGGCGGAGATGGCGAAGATCCGGAGGATGAGGAGAAAGAAGACCGTGAAAGTGATGGTTACGCCAACGAGAACAATGCTGATGGAGAGGACGAAGATGGCGTTGGAGAGGACAAAGACGATGGAGACGACAGAGGCAGTGAAGGTAGTGAAGGGGATGGGGGCGATGGCGCGGACGACGAACGCTTCAAGTCCCTGGAGGGAGAGTTTTGGTATGGTGCCCTATGGGTGGCTTTCTAAGCCGTGCGGGGTACCCCGATACGATTTTACCTTCCGGCACCTAGTATACATCTAAGGCACCTCAAATACAAGCTTCCGCTACTTAGAACTCCCTAGAACGAAAGTTATCGGTGGGATCTACCGTATCCTCAGGCCATCAACCACTCCGCCGGGCCAGATCGATCAGCCAAGACCTTGGCCCATCAGGATGACACCACTATCGTCGCTCCGACGCCCGGAGTTCACCTTGGTGCGTGAATATATGCCGAGATATACCAATATCTTGTGGTGTCGTGTTGACGCGGGAGGGTCATGCAGAGGGGGCAAGACCTCGATCACATCTTTTTCCCGATGTGGATTGCCCAGATATTGAAACGACGTTTAGTGGACGGCCCGTCCTCCAGATAGTCTGCATCAATCGGCGTCCACATGGGAGAGTACCCTCGGTTTACAGGAAGATCCTTGAAGGCATCCTTTACCGGTCGAGAGTACACTTGACCGTGGTAGAAGAGTAAGGCGTCATCGCTGTCACAGAGAAGTACGACCTGGTCGAGCGAGAGAAGCTGCACAACCAAGAATCCCAGGAAGGTGGTTTTCCCTGAAGGGCCGATGCATTAATGAATCAGGGCATGGAGTGTGAATCCGGCCAGAGACACACCGATTTCGGGTTGACCGGTGATAACGGCTCCTTTGCGGCTTCCCCTCTCACTCTGCGGATAAGCAACAGGTGATGGAACGTTTTTTTCATATGATTCGGTGACGAGAATCTGGCTCCCGGATTCTGTGGGGAGGGGGAGAGGTATGAAAGCTCCGTCCTCAGTCCGGTCGATTTCCAGTGATAATGGATAGGGAAATTGTTGGAGGAATTCGGATTTGTTGAAGTTACCCCGCCAGTGGTCGTAGAATTTCTGGCACCCGCTAGTCACTACCTTCCACATCCCTTTTCTCTCTTTCGACCAGGTCCAGTTCTCGTCTGAAAGGGAATATCAGTTTGATCTCCGGCAGGTTAAACGGACACGAGTACTTGCCATTGTCACGACCTCGTGCTAAGAGGCTCTCCTCTTCGGAAGTAGAGGTCCTCAGGGCTAGTCCTTCTGGAATGGTGGAGGCGGAACTAGAGGAAGGAAGGATGTGGGTGGAAATATTGGAAGAAGAGGTCCATATGGTGCCTTCACCGGAACTGAAGGGAGGAGAGACGGGGTCTTGGTGTTGGCCGCCCTTCGTTCGGTGCCCCTTTAGAACGCTTTCCCAAATCTCCGAATGTACCCTCAAGAAAACATCACTGGAAACGAGCAGCAAACACGTGAACTCATTGCTCAACAAAAAGGATTCAGGGTAGCCATAATCAACGACGCAATTGAATTCGAAGTTCCACGCTCTACGTCGAAAACTTGAATTGTGTCTGTACTCACTGTTTTCCTGCCCAATGAGAGGACAAGACGGCGGATCGTGCAATACCGTCATTGTTAGGTCGCAACCGCCGCGGTGATGATCAACGAGGTATCAAAAAGATTATTGTGCGGTGGGGGATTACGTGTAGAGGATGTCAAACAGAAAATGCGAACAAGCGAGTACTTGTACGTAGAGAAACTGGCTGGGGAAATGGGAGTTGGGCGCTGAGCAGTCAAAGGAAAGGCAGACAGGGAAGAACATGCAACAGGTACCGTCGACCCCTAGGAAACAGGATAGTACAGGGTCAACCTGCCACGAAGTTGAAAGCGCTTCGAAGCGCTCCCGCTATCAAACCTGACTCTGGTCGTCTCCGATGTAGTCGAAACCTATACCCAGCCATGATTCAGCTGGGTCGCTGAATTGGGAGCGGATAGACACGTACCGGGAAAGCGTAGACAGAAGGCATCGCCAATGTGCATATTCTTTTCGGGGCCCGATTTCTTCGTGATTTTGTTTTCCCAGCCACGGGGCATCTTCCACCGATTCACGGACTTCCCCTCGGGGCAGACGAGAAAGTATGTGACTGTGACTGTGGCCGTGGGGTCGTCGGTGAGGAGTGTACGTATATGGGTCATAATACTTTGGATGTAGGAGTAGCCTTTACCCGATCCTCCATGTGTTTCAGAAGTCGTCATCTGAAAAATGGAGAGTGCAACGGTGTGGTTGTCGGAATCGCGATCGATAGTGAACGAGTCGAAAAGGGGGTTGTTAGGGGCGATTGGGACATAGTACTTGTCGCCGCTGAGCGTCACGTTCTTGAGGTCAAGGGGCAGATCAACGTATGTGCGAGTCCTATTGCGGTTTTGTACCGGCTGCCGTGGCGGGTGAAGGGGAGGGGAGGAAGGAGTATCCGAGTAGAAGGTACGAGGATTGGCATTGTCTGATGTCATGAGGGTGGGCTGCGGCGGGGATTCGGGTCCCTCCCAACGGGTAGAGATCATGCGGTGTGCGAACGCTTCGAAGAACTGCCCTGCCAGAGCAGAGGTGACCGGCGTTTTGCGGAGGAGAGAGTACATCTCCCGGAGGTGGATGACCTCTGTTGACTGCATGGTGGCCGCCACCATCTTGGCGATCCGATTGGATTTAAAGCCGATTGACCAGGTGGTATGGTGGACTCCGAGTTCACGGGGCAACACGGCGATCACGAGATGTGATTCCTGGGGGAGCCCAACGTCCTTAGTGAACGTTTGGACGGTACGTTGTAGATCATGGTATGTAAACTGCTTCACCCGAAACGTGTGCTCCGCCTTCGTCGAACCTGGATAGAAGATGCAGTTGTACACGTCACGGGGGGCGAAGCCGACCTCTTCTGTCGCATCGCACACTAGGATCTTGAATGCTTGCTTTACCATGGCGTGTAGTTGGCGTTCTTTTTCTTCCATGCTCGTTGTCGATGTGTTGAGGTCATCGCATGTCCTGTCGTCCGCGTTGAGAACCTCCAGCACAGCGTTGGTATCCGGGTCAGTGGAAGATTCCGACGTACGAAAATAGTGTTCCAGTTCGCTCCGAAGTTTGTCATACTCGGCCATAAGACGTAAACTGCGAAGTTGAAGGACAGTCAACGATAAGTCCTTATCGACGTGGCCGGAGCAGGAAAGCTGAAAACGCACCCCTTCAGCAGCTCCCTCAAATCCCAAAGGGACATCCCCAACAGAGCCGCCCCGGTCTGTTTCCGCCACGATTTATACCGATCGGGATGTGGGGAAGACGCCTGGACTGCCCAGATGTCGTAACGACGTTTGACGGATGGTCCACCCGTCATAGAGTCCGCGTCGATTGGCGTCCACACTGGAAAGTACCCTCGGTTTACAGGAAGATCCTTGAAAGCATCCTTTGCCGGTCGAGTGTACACTTGGCCCTGGTAGAAAAGTACGGCGTCATCACTGTCACAGAGCAGTACGACCTGGTTGAGTGAGAGAAGCCGCACGACCAAGAATCCCAGGAAGGTGGTTTTCCCTGAAGAACCAACGCATTGATGAGTCGGGGCACGAAGTAGGAATCTGGCCAGAGACGCACCGATTCCGGGTTGGCCGGTGATAACGGCTCCTTTGCGGTTTCCCAGGTCGCGCGTGCGGATAAGCAACAGGTGGTGGAACATTTTTTCGTATGATTCGGTGACAATAATCCGGCTCCCGGATTCTGTGGGGAGGGGGAGAGGGACAACAGGCGGGTTCCCAGTCCGGTCGATTTCAAGCGATAGTTTATATGGGAATTTGTGGAGGAATTTGGATTTGTTAGCGTCACCGCGCCAGTGTTCGTAGAACTCCTGGCACCCGCCAGTCACCACCCTCCACATCTCTTTTCTCTCTTTCGACCAGGTCCAGTTCTCGTCTAAAAGAGGATGTCAGTGTTGATCCCTGGCAGGTTAAACGGATACGAGTACTTGCCATTGTCACGACCTCGGGCTAAGAGGTTCTCCTCTTCGGAAGTAGAGGCGCTCAGGGTCAGTCCGTCGGGAATGGTGGAGGCGGAACTAGAGGAAGGAAGGGTGCGGGTGGAATCGAAGGAAGGAAAGGTGTGGGTGGAACTATGGGAAGGAGAAGTCCGTGTGGTGCCTTCACCGGGAGTGAAGGGAGGAGAGACCTGCATGGGGTCTTCATCGCAGCTGAAGGAAGAGGGATTCTGCATGACGACAATGTGGGAAAGGTGAAAGGGTTCAGTCGGGTAGATAAAGGGTTCGCAGGGGGTGCGCACGGACCGCCAGATCGATCACAGCCGCAGGATCCAATCCGGATGGAGTCCGGGTCTGCCGGGTGGACAGGAAACACACACACCGTTTGACGTCACTCCCCTGACGAGTGGAACAGTGGAGTGATTCACTGAGAGATGACGCAGACCACGTATTCCCACTGACGATCACCAAAGGATGTAATCAAGTACTTACTGTAGTGATAAGTAATCCGGATTCGCGCCTCCCCACGACCGAAATTTGTCCGGATTGAGAGCCGGTCTCGAAAATCTGCCACTGGATCCGTGGATCTGGCCATAGTACCATAACCTACCGTCGGAGATTCCATATATGAACATGTAAACATTGTAGTACTAGGAAAATACATCTACTGTTGTTCGGGGTATCCCCCAGGCCGATCGACACAGATTGATCAATGAGACCACTGACGTCCATCGGATTTCGCCTGTCCTGTTCACCGACGGCTGGGTAGGAGCCTGGGGATTTCCCAATCCGGTGCCCATCCCCACCTGAGGATGGGTTCGGTCAGGGTCCTAAGATTACCTTCGGGTGTACCAGCCAACCTTCTGCATCGCCACCACGTTATCTCCTAACGTGTATGGATTCCACCTAAACAATCCACCATTCCTCTACCCGGACCCTTGGACGGTGGGTGTGGACCCTCGTTGGGGGAAAAGATCAAAGGCAGAGTTTACGGAATCCGAAGAACATCGCAGATAACACGACTTCAGAACCGACGGTATTCACAACCAGCCTCGTGGACGCGCAGAAGTCTCAGCGGCGCGCTAAAAGATTTCAAGCATAGTCTTCGGTCGCGTCTTTTCGCTGGAACCATCATCGGTGCCTAATAGGCCCTGATCTGAGCTTAACACCACCACGCGAGTTGATAAACTCGAGAGGACGATTGGAATTGTCCAACCTCACCACTGTTTTATGGACGCACATCCTTGGGTTACGAACCATTTTCCAGAACGTTGATCCTTACACACCACAAGACCCCGCCCTCAGAGAATCCATGCGAGGCTGGGCATGGCGGCAATAAGGGATGATTTCGAACGCCACAGACGACGGACCCGAGTTCTGTTGAGTACTCGCAAATCGTTACCGGAATTGGTCCACGATACGTCCCGGGAATTTAGTCAGCAGAGGCTCGATATCAATCCCGAGGGGGATACACGATTTTGCTCTCGGCAACCCAGACTTTTCCCTGGGGACTGGTGTCTTTGTGGGACTGGTTTGCGAACCCCATCCGCATTGGACACCGCATCAGAAATTGCCCCAGAATGGACACATAGTCGTTCGGGGGTGTGCCGAAGAACTGTGGTCATGGTAGTAAGGAGGGCGCGCGCGACCTCCAATATGTCAAGAAGTGGGTTGTGCGGGCTGCCCGGCGAGCAGGGAGGCCGAGCAGGCGGATCTTGGTATGGGGAGGAAAGGTGTGAGTGGAACTGTGGAAATGAGATTTCCGGGATTCGTTCGGATGCTAAGTATTGGGGGGCAGCCCGGCCAAAAGTGATCGTAATTGTTTATGTTTGTCTGTCCCCGCCAAAAAGCTCTTTCCAGCGGTTTCGGCGATAGTAAATTATACGTGTCAAATGATGTGCGCAGAGTGCGCGGGATGTCGCAGACCATCCACCAATTGCAGTGATCGGATATCCGAGGATATCAAAAATCTGCCCCTTCCTAAATGAGAGGACGATGGAGGAGCTGGATTCCTTCAGTCGCAAAATGTAGTCCGGGAGCTATCATGGACAAACGCTCGAGTCGACGTAGGCGTAAAACATCCAATACGGTAAGTATAGTGAAGGAATAGAAATCATACAAGTTACTAGCGTTAGAAAAAATACGTTCCGTTATACAGGAAACGGAGGGTCATGAAGGGGAGGGGTGCTTACGGCTCGCCCTCCTCCTAGCACTCATCCAGCATTGACGAGGATAAACCGAGGGCATTTAAATACCGTATTGGAAATTAGGAGCCTTATCACCCATCCTCCTCAACTCTTCATCAGTGTGCTGCGGTCCACCGGACTCTCCAGCCTGTTTCATGATAGCCTCCCTCCGAGCGTTGATTCGTTTGTACGTGATAACCATAATCGGCAACACGATGAGCCCCATGCCTACGAGCCCCAGCTCAATTGCATCTGTGCAAGGACATGTCAGGTTTAAAATCGATTGCAAAGTGGATTTGCAACTCACGTCCGAGCTTGTATCGCGGAGCATCTTTGGACCTGTAGATGTTGGATGCGGCAATACCGGCGACGTTACCAATGCCGACGTGGAGGGCCAGTGCGGAGGCTCTCTTGTATTGACCGGCAACGTTTCCACCCAGCCTAAGAAGGTTGTTCAATGAGTGCCGGAGGCAACCAGATTGGTGACTTTCTTACCATGCAACGATACCGGGGAGAGCGGAGTATGACCCGGTGACGCACAAGAAAGTGCCAAAGTACTTTGCACCGATGGAGGCCTTGGAAATATTGATGGCAAAACCAATCGCGCAAAAGAGAAGACCAGCAAGGACAAACGGCCAACGCAGTCTCAATTTATCCGAATAGTGGGCGAAGAACAACAAAACGATCGCTGGAAGGGGTCCGTTATCAGTATGGGACTAGCAATCCAACGCGGGAGATGAACTCACTCGCAACGGCATATGGTGGAACGGTGAGAAGGTTCGAAACGGGAACCGAATACCCGAACCCCCGGATGATTGAGGGCAAGAAGAGCGAGATCCCGTAAACTAGCCGAATTTATCAACACCCGACCAGGCCTAGGGTGGAAGCGTGACTTACGAGGAGTAACGATCGACCAGAAGAGTAAAATGTGAAGCCAGATTTGCCAATCCTTGAGAGCCGCTACGAGGTGGCGAACTTGGAAATGTTCTTCCTCCCCAACCGAGCTGGAACTGTATTCTACGGCGAAAGGGTCAACTACCTGGTGGTCAGGAAGGTCGGGCCTTCGTACTTTGCGTCCACATCACGTAATTCTTCTCCTCGGGAGTCAAGAACTTGGCGGTTGATGGGAAGTCGACCATCACTGTCCCGAGGGATTACCAAACATGGAGAAAGATCGACCAAAGAGATCCATACCAAAGAAGGCGAGAATCCCAACCGCAATGGTCGCGCACCCCTCGAGGATCTACCCCCTGGTTAGAACGAATTCTTCACGAATGCACAAATTAAACGCACAAAGATCCAGGACCATCCCAGCTTTCCGCTAGTGCCGCTCATGAAGGAAATGCCATATGCCAAGAGGCCAGAGAATGCACCGGACACGGAAGCCGCGCCGAAGAACAGCCCGATACGATACTGAAGCTTGTGACGCGGGTACCAAAGGGTCAAACTAGGGAAGAGTAACGTTAGGTGAAGCTTTCGTGCACATGCAATACGTACTAGTAGATGACACCTGGAAACAGGCCAGCTTCGGCGAATCCGAGACAGACGCGAACGCCAACGAGCTGATGATAGCTGGGATGAAAACACTCAGTTCTCCGAGCAGTTGAGCGCCATAACCAGTACTTACGTCTTGACGAACCCCATGGACATCCTGGAGAGAGTTAGCTTCAACGGTTTTGGATGGAGGAGCCATTGACTCACATCACGATTCCCCACACGACCTGGAAAAGGAGTGGGTATGTTTAATGTGATTAGCCAAACACGGCGAGACATCAAGACGCACTGTGATTCCGGGCAACCATCTGCCAGCGCGAATGAATATGAAATTCAGGGAACAGCGAAGTTACACGTGTGCATACCTCGATGGGTGGAACTTTTTCAATACAAGGCTGTTTACGGTTTCATGAGCACGTCATGTGTGCAGATGCAGTGAATGGGATTTGAGGCTTACTTGGATGGGAATTCGAACAAAATGTATGGCTGGATTCCAAACAACCGATCAGCTAGTGGTGGGTGGGATTGATCAATGGTCGATGACGCACAATGAAGAACATGGTCTGTGCAGCAAATGAAATCAACACGGGGACAAAGCAGAGAAAATGAAACTCACGAGCGCGATGTTGTACTTGTTGCCGGTCAGTTTAAGTTGCTCGCTCAAACCCTGTATCCTTGCGAGACCTACGTGGCGTTAGCATCCCAACCGACGGACAATCTGGAGTGCGTCATGCTAACCGATGTTCCCTACGAGATGGGATGAGGTGCGAGCCAAAACATTAGGAATCGCCACGACCCACCTCTGTCAAGGAAAGAGAAGAGATAGAGGAGAGCCAGGATGGGCATGAGCCGAATATCCACCTTCCTCCACGCCCTAGCTTCCTCCTCGGGCGTGAGCGAGGGTGGTGTGAGCGTGTCAATCGAATCGGACTCGCTCTTCGAGCGATACTCGGCATACGCCTTCGGTTGTTTATCCTCCGAAGCCATTGGAAAGGCGACAGTCAAGAAGAGAGGAGGGAGGAGGAGGAAGAAAAGAGGGAGGGAGGAATCCTGAGAGTGAAATATCGAGGAAGGAGCTCTTTAAGAACTTCGGCATGAGGTTGCTCCCTGCGATTCGCATTCAGATATTGAGGAACCTTTAGTGGAGCACACGGATCTTTCTCCAACAGGAGGAATTCATTCGCTATCTTCTTTCTCTCCGCACGGTGCATGGAATCGGGCGGAGAACAACACAAACCGCGCCCGTTGCCGAACTGGGTGAAATGTACGACCGGGCCGCACTCAGCCCCTGTGTCCCGGTCGTCGCGAATATTCAACCCCCTCGTCGTATTCAAGCGACAAAGGGGGGTCGTAAATGGTTCCTTGGTGGTGGCGGAGCGTGGCAAGTGGTCATGGATCATGGCAGCCGGAGAGAAAAGATGGAGCGCCCAACGTCCGCGAGTTCTGGGACTGGGAAGCAAACACCACTGATCGACAGGCACACGACTTCGCTCGGAGACGCTGTCTGAGAGAAAAGGGTCGCTTCCTTTCCTCCCGGCCAAAGTGCAACGAGGGGAGAGAGGAAGAAGCGGGGGAGGTTAACACCAAAAAGAATCTTTTAACCCACTCGTAGAACGTTGAACGTTAACGTCTCCCGCGAGTTCTTTGATTCGAAACTAAAGACAGCAAAAGGATCGCCCATGATGAGTTTGCCCGGGGTCTGTGCACGTATTCCCATTGACTCCCGAGACAACGTGTATGTGAAAGTGTTTCTCTCCATTAACAATACAGTAAATATAACTAGAAATGGTGGTATATTCGTCCCCGACACGTAAAACAACGTTCAGAGGCCGTGAAGCTAGGGAGCGACTCCAACCTTCAACTCCCGTTTGTACTTCGGCCAAGCAGCAAGCCACGTCTTGAACGATGCCAAAGCTTTATCCTGAACAGCCGCAACGGTAGGGTCAATCCTCTCACGCGTCACCATATCTGTGCAGTGGAACCCATTGGAGACCTCTATCGGTTGCAGAGGGGTCCCAACGAAATGTTGACTCTTCGCTGAGATTGTTGCCTCCCTCCAAGGGTCTTGGTGTCCATTCGCGAAGAACAACCGGTCCGCTTTGACTTTCCAACCCTGGTACTTCGAGTTCGTGCGATCCGTGTTGGGAACGGGCGGCTGAGCGAAAGCCTCCTTGAACATGAGCGTGCATTGCCTTTCATTGTAGGCCGGTCGGAGCAGACGGGAAACCAACGTCGGTCCCGAAGGTGCTCCAGTTTGGAGCCAACCGAATTCGTTGCACACCGTCCAGAACCAAGATCTCCAAGCGCTGTAATTCAGAAGGAATGAAAAAGAACCGTCAGAGTGGATCAATGTACTTACAAAAGGTCGCTCGCTTACTTATTGACGCTGGTATCGGTCCAGAACGTATCGTTGGGGTTGTAAGTTCCCAGGCAAGTCTCGACATCGGTATCAGGACAAGCTAATAACCAAAACAGCGAGGCGGCTCAATCAGTAAACGCCAACGCCGGAGAAATGTCATGAGCTTACTCCTGGGCAGAGTGACTGTCTTGAAATGATTTCCCCAAGCGGACAAAGCGTATTCCAATCCCCAACCAGAAGCGGGAGCGGAGACTCCATCCTTGACCTCCAACGCGTCGCAGAACTGGAAAAAAGCAGAGTTGGGACCAGAGGTCGGCTGCAATCCCTGCCACGTGTACAAGTCGCCCTGGACTAGCAATCGGATTCGTTCAGAAATTCCCGAGCCCGAGTTCAAGACCAAGAGACTTACGAGCGCTGGCGAAGTCATCCAAATGGCTTAAACCACCCAATCCAAACACGTCCTTGAGTTGGCTTATAGCAGTGGTATTCTGTCCAGAGAGGACCTCGTCGACGTGCGCGATCACTGCTTGGACGTCCGCTGAGCAGTTAGCCGGCATATGCTGACGTTCTGGCTCAAAGTAGGCCCAGAAGTCTACGATGGTCTGGACAACTCCAGACGACGAATAAGCGGCATAGAAAGTTTGTGGTTTGCTGCAAACCCCCAAAAGTCAGCCACAATATGCATATGAAATTGAGACGAAGGAAGCAATCAAGATGAGAACAACGGGGAATAGAAACTTACGCCACCTTGAGCCAAGAAGCCAAAGCCCCCGAGTAGCTTCCCCCGATGAAGATCCAAGGGGCCTTAGCAGGCCCGGCCTGGTCACCACCCGGGAAAGGAAGTTTCACGTTCTTCGCAAAGTAGTCAAAATCCTCGATGGCCTGGTCAAGCGTGTGCACTGCGAAGCTCTTGACAGACAGGTCGGGGTATGGGTTGGATTGACCATAGAATCGGTGTTCGACGACAATGGTAGCACCGTTCTCCTGTTGAGCGATCTGACCGTTCATAGTTCTGTTGGTGAGGTACCCTGTAAAACCTACAAACGCGCGAACACATCATAAGTCCTCGATTGACTTGGAATGGGACGGAGGGGAGACGGACCGTCAGCGTTTCCCTCTCCAGGTGTCATCATAATAATCGGCCCTCCGGGCTTGTAAAACTCCCAAGTCGTCCAATACCTGACCTTGAACGTCCCCTTACTGGGGTCATTATGGTCAATGAGTTGGTCGAAGTAGTAAGTCGTGTTGTACGGCGGGATCACTTGTCCGTTTACGTCTGTGACTGGGCCAGTGGCGCCCTCTCCGAGTTCCTTGACCTCCGGGACAATGGGAAGCGGGGGATGGGTACGTCGAGCCGCGGCTTGACCGGAACACGAGAGGAGGGAAGTGAGGAGAAGGCACACAGCGGAGATGAACATCCTTGCTCTTGAACCTGGAGAGCTCGCCCGCACGAACCAGGGGACGGCCGTTAGAGGGGGTCGGGTACTGGGGAGGGGAGGGGGGTCAAAATATCATGGACGACGTACCCGGTCACTCTATAAATGCACCACATAGTGAACACACGGTTGCTTGTTTGCTCCCGTAAAGTGCATCCCATACGGCGTTATCGCCCATGCGTTCATACGGGAACTCGAAGCGGGATGGGCGGTAGAATAGATGCGGGTCTCATCAAGAACAGAATGACAGGGCCCGCTCGGAAGTCAGGAAATTAACCATACGTTGGTGCTTCCGTTGGGCCGCTGGCCGCTCCGCCGCGCATCCAAGAAAAGTTCTATCCACGGAAGCGCACCAGTGCGCTCTTGCGCAGTGAACGATTGAATTAATTGGCGGTCATTCTAAGCGCGAGCTTCGTCCAGTCCGTCCAGATCCGGCACACGTAGAGCAAGCCGGTGAGAGAAAAAAAGAGTCGCGGTCCTACAAGCATGGAACCAACCTCAATTGATCGGGAGGATCGAGGCGGCGACGGTCTTCAGCTTGAACGATCAAGGTACCACATGGGCTACATTCCATCAGAAACCATCAACAGAGATAATGTGCATGACGGTGCAAAGATCTGACAACCGGCTATGGGGACGACGCGACGCTCATTAAGTCTTTGGGCGACCAACATGATGTGCACGCGGAAAAATACCCGACGGCGTTCCTAACATCGAGGCTCCTAACACGTTGTCAAGAAATAATGGAAGGGTGTGGAGGATCTATTTTAATAAACCGAGACTGGGATTACTTACCCGTTCCACCCGGCATCCTAACTGGCGAGTTGCGGTTACTTCGTAGCCCGCGAGTTACCGGGAAATATCCCAAGATAGATGAGGCACATGAGTTGTCAAGGTTGCAGCTTGGTCACGTCTACGCTGGTTTTCCTCCCCAACACCATCTGACTCAGCACCATCCCAGTTCCAAGACTCATACTTATACCCCATGGACCGTGCCCGCTCCCTACCCACAACCGGAACTTCTTCCCATACGAACCGCCACTCCTGAGAGGAATCTGGCCGATCACCGGCGCACCCCTCGGAGTGGTCGGGCGGAAACACAGACCCTTCGAAACCACTTCGAAATCCGGGCTGGTTCCATCTGTTTTGGTCGGGTTGGAGCCGCACAGAAATTTCGCAACATTGATGAGTCGATTCACTGAGTCGGAAGGCGGAAGAGAATAGGTGGAAGGAGAAGGCGGGATGATTGATCCATCATTTATGCCTGCGAGGTAAATCTCTCCTCCAACACGTGAGAACGCCTCGGGTGTGAACCCTTCCATCGGTTTGCTCAGGAACAACGCGTTGAGTTGGTTTGTGTCTGCCTCCGGAGGTTGCCAACGTTTCGAGCGGATAACGATCGAGGCCCCGGATAATGAACCTATCGCGGGGAAGCTGGCCGGTGGTTCGTCTGGGAATAGGGACTTGAGGACGGATGAGGTCCATGGGCCGCTGGCGACGATGAGGTTGTCGCACGGGACCGTGACCTTCTCCGGGGTATTTTGGTATTCGATGTGAACGGTCGGAGAACCGGAGTCAGATGCGGACTTGACCAACCAAGTTATTAGAGCTGGGTTGTGAACTTGAACCGTACCACGAGAGCGACATTGATCGAGGAGGAAATTGCACAGGCGCAAGGGGTCACTGAAGCCCGATGATCAGCGTGAGGAAGCTGGGAAGCACGGGAAAGTGCTCACAGCTGAGCGGTGGATTTATGGTCTCCCAGTGGCTGAGCACCGACAAAGCTATTCAACCAGGGAGGGTATTCTCCCAGCTCTTCATCTTCTTCCTGCGTGGGCTCCGCGACGGTCGCCCTCGATTCTCCACTCTTTATCCAATCCCACCCCTCCCCGAGCCCATTCTTGCCACCTTTCTTCGGGCTTCCCGTAACATCCAAGTTGATCACTGCGCTTTGACTCCACCCCCACTTCTTCCTCCCATCGAACTGTTCCGCGAGCTTCTTGTGCAGATCGAACGAGAGCGCGCCAAGCTCCGCGGCGGAGGAAGAGAACCAGTTTCTGGCTAAGAAGCCGCCAGCCTTGCCAGAGGCTACGTGTTCAAAAAGAACGGGAGCCGGGTCTACGAGGTGGATGTGATGCTCTGGTTCGGGATCCTGAACGTCTCCGTCAGAGATTGCGGATGGGTTTTCCTTGAGAGTAAGGTGAGAGAGGTAATATGCGGTCGAGATCCCGATAATTCCGCTACCGACGATTACGGTGTGCGTCGCAGCCGCCACCATCGTTTGGAGTTTGGTGCAGCTATGAGTCCGATATCGTCACGGACTGGGACGACCACCGTCCCCCACAGGAACGGAGAACGATGATCGAGATCGGTGGGATCCTTCCCACCTCGCTCTTTACCCCGAACATGCACCACCGAGTTTTTGAGATTGACGAGCTGGTCAGGCTCATTTCTCGCCACCTCGTCTCGACACACCGCACGTCTGCAGTCTCTCTCGCTTGCGCTTCCAGGTCTCTCGAAGAATCTGCCCTCAGCTCGTTGTGGGAACTTCAAGATTCGTTGGCCACACTCATGGGTGTTTCACCCATCATCGACGGCCAGGTATGCGATCGAGGTTATCTTCCCTACCCCACCTCACCCCGCCTTCAGGCAACAGATCCTGATAGCCCTGGGAGTGCGTGGCACAGGTTTCGAAGACACGTGGTGTGGATGCGTCGGCTGCTCCTGAAAGAAGAAGACGACCGTTGGATGAAAGCCGATGTCTTCAATCAGATTTTGGCAGGCTCGACGAGTGGGCTCGTGTGTCCAAACTTGTGTTTCCTCACCTTCTACTTCACAAGAGCCAACAAACAGATCATCCCCCACTTCCTTTCCCCCCACCTGACCCACTCCGCCATCCGTGTCCGAACATCCTACCGCAATATTCCGAGAGATTTACTCCCGGATCCCATACCTATCCTTCAGGCGCTACCGACTTCTCGCCTCCAAGAATTGTCCATAAATCTTGGCCCAAACGGAATGGACCGTCTCGAGGACGAGATCTCGTCAGTGGTCCAACGATGTGGGCATTCGCTGAGGCTGTTGAGTACCCCCGCGCCCCTAGGAGAGGCAGCAGTATACCACATCGTGGGGTTTAAGAACCTCCGGGTTTGGAATACTGTATGTAGTCCACCTCCAAGCACCTTATCCCTTTCCACCAATTTCCCACCTCTCCGGAGTCTCATTCTGAGAAAGGATGGACAAGGGTGGATAACTTGGCTCGCGTAGCGAGAAAGGGGTATTCCCGACGCGCACGGTAGATCAGCAGACCACGTTGGGTTGAGGATGTCCCTTATCCACCTCGTATTCTGTGGATGGGTTCTCGTCGACGCCGCGTTCACCTCTCCACTTTCCTTCTTCCCAAACCTTACCCTTTTGGCTGTACAATCGAACTGCGCGGGACCGGTCGGTTGTACTTTTTCCTTGACGAACCAAGATGTGCTTCGACTCTCCGCTGCACTTCCTCGGTTGAGAGAGCTTGATCTCGGGCACCCGCGCCCCAACAATACCTCCCACACCACTGTCTCCTGTTTACTCGCCCTGTCCGTCCACTGCCGAGGTTTATCCCTACTGAAGATCCACTTGAACACCACCAACCTCACTAGCGACATTCAATCCCTGTCGGTGGACCCGGACTTCCGCGCGTTGGGCTTGCTTCCAACGAGGTGCCACTTGATGACTTTTGACGCCGGAAGTCTGCCGTTTCCTCGCACATCAGGCGAGGATATTACAACCATCGCGACGGGATTCATTGATATCTTTCCATCCCTCGTCGAGGTCCGAACATATGTTGATTCGGGCTGGACTCTGCTACACTCGAGCATCCGCAAACTTCAGGAAGTGCCTGCCTAAATTACTTGAGTTTGATCGGTGAGTTTCACATTTGGATTCCACCGCGCTACAAATAATTGAATCTCCGATATCAGAACGAGGGATGACCAGGGCGGGGGGACTCCCGCTTGTTCAAAACAACGCAATATCACATGCAGGACCTGGGCGAGGGAGTACTTGAATAGACATCGTAGAAGAGGAGGTGGTGGGTGTCATGCGAACGCATCCGCCCCTCGCAGCCAACTGCACTCCCAAACCCCGCTCGGAAGATTTATTTATTAGGATTGGTTTTGCACTTTTGTCATCAACCAATAGCTACGCCGGACAGGATGAAGTTATATATGTGAGGTTGTACGCGTGAGATACGGTCGAAAGAACCCTCAGACGAAACTAGTACAATCGGGAACCAACCGAATCGGGTCCTCCACATCCCTCGCCTTCCGAAATCATTCGGTCCCAACTAGCTTTGAGAGGTGACGCGTTGGGTTGGGATGCCGGCGACTATGTATTTGGAGGTCTTGAGCATACTTTCGAAGAGGTCAGCGCCCGTTTAGATCGGCGGGATCACTTCACCTTACCCTCGAACATGCATCACCGAATTTTCGAGATCGACGAGCTGGTCAGGCTCATCTCTCATCACCTGGTCTCGACGCAACCCGCATCCGCAGTGTCGCTCGCTTGCGTTTGCAGGTCCCTCGAAGAACCCACCCTCAGCTCATTGTGGGAGCGTCAATATTCGTTGGCTACCCTCATCCATGTCTTGCCCACCGACGTGGCTGGGGGTGAGGTATGGAACAGAGGTTCTCTTCCCTATTCGCACCTCACGCCACTTTCAGGTAATGGAAAACGACAGCTCTGGAAGAGAGTGGCAGAGGTACCGAAGATATGCGAGCTGGATGCGTCAACTGCACTTGAGAGAAATAGACGACCGTTGGATGAAAGGCAATCTCTTTGACCTCCTTTTGGCGGGTTCGACGAGTGGGCTCGTGTGTCCAGCCTTGAGTTCACTCAAGTGTTACCTCACAAGAACCAACCAACCGTTTATCCCCCGTTTCCTTTCCCCTCACCTAACCTTCCTTGCTATCCACGGCCCACCGTTCTACTACAATACTCCGAAACATTTACTCCCAGATCCCATACCAATCCTTAAAGCCCTGCAGTCTTCTTGCCTCGAGGAAGTGATCATCACTTTCGGCCTGAACGGAATAGATCGTCTCGAGGAAGAAGTATCTTCGATGATTCAACGATGCGGACGCTCGTTGAGGGTGTTAAGCGTCCCCCTAGAGGAGGCGGCAGTACACCATGTCGTGGGGCTTAAGAACCTCCGGGTTTGGAAGAACGTGTGCAGTCCGCCGCCAAGCAACTTACCTCTTTCCACAACTTTCCCACCTCTCCAAACCCTTACCCTAAAAAGGAAGGCCTATGGGTGGATACCTTGGTTCGCGCAGCGAGAAAGGAGTATTTCCGAAGCGCATGGTGGACCCGTAGAGCACGCTGAGCCGATGGCAACCCTTACTCACCTCGAATTCCACGGATGGATTCCCGTCGACGCCACGTTCATCTCTCCATTTTCCCTCTTCCCAAATCTCACCTATTTGTTCGTACAACCGAATTGTGCCGCAACGGATGGTTGTAATTTTTTCTTGGCGAACCAAGATGTGGTACAACTCTCCGCTGCACTTCCTCTGCTGGAAGTGCTTGACTTTGGAAGCCCATGCTCTCTCAGCACCTGCCGCACCACCGTCTCCTCCTTACTCGCCCTGTCTGTCCACTGCAAAGGTTTACACCGGCTGAGAATACACCTGAACACCACCAACATCACCAGCGACATCCAGTCCTTGTCGGAGGATCCATATTTCCATGACCTAGGCTCATTTCCAACGAGGTGCCGCTTGTTGTATATTGAAGTCGGAAGCCTACCGTTGCCCTACCCAAGATCGGACGAGGATGTTACAACCATCGCTGCGGGACTCATCAGTATCTTCCCATCCCTCCGCGAAGTTCACCCGCACATCGGGAGGGGCTGGGCCGCGCTGCGCTTGAGAATCCGTGAACTTCAGGGGTTGTCGGTACTGCTACCTGACCTGAATCATCTTTGATTTGAGGGGTGAGTTTCGCGTATGACGGTGTTCCACTGTGCCGCAAATGGCTGAGTCCTTGACGCAGATTAAGGGTCAATCGGGGCGGGATGTTTTCCGTGTGTTCAAGCCAACGTGAGATCACATGCAAGGCCTAGGCAAGGGGAAAAAAATTGTAGTACATCTCCTTCTTCCCGTCGTGTTCGCTGAATTATGCAACGATGTGCCGCCTGGTGTCTTCTGAAGTCGGAAGCCTGCCGTTTCCTCACCCCGCAACAGGCGAGGAGATTACAACCGGCGCGATAGGGCTCGTTGGTATCTTCCCATCCCTCATCGGAATCCATTCGCGTGTTCGTTTGGGCTGGAGCCTGCTGCGTTTGAGAGCCCGGAACCTGAATTACCTTGAGTTTAATCGGTGAGTTTCACGCACGATGTCTTTCCGCCGTTTCGCAGATAACTGAATTTTTGACACATAGTGAGGAATTGTTGGAGCGGGAGGTTTCCCGCATGTTCAAATCGATACAATATTACATGTAGGACCTGGGCGAGGGAGTAAACATTATGGAAGAGGAGTGTCGTGCAGACGCACTCGCCCCTTGTGGCTAACTTTATCCTTCTGATGCCCAATAGGATCATCCCCCGCGCGGAGCTGATGCCAAGGCGGGATCCCAGCTGCTACTTTTTCATTCCGTTCGAAAATTTTATCTATTACTATTAGTTTTACACTTTTTATCATCGGCTAAAAGCTATACCGGGCAGGATGAAGGTATATATGCGAAGTTATACGTGTGAGATATGGTCGAAAGAACCTGCCTCAGGCGAAACTACAAGCAACCGACCCTGTTAATCGACACATCATGATTGATCCAGCGAAGAAGTCAAATCCTACGCTAATGCCGGGGTAGTCATCGTGTGCGTCGAGGTGGTCGAAATTGACGAATTTGTGATCGTCGAAGCGGGGGTGCTACTCCTCGACTCCATCCTGCTGGTCCTACAAGGTCCTTTGCCTCTCGAAGGCACCGGACTGGATTTCCTCGACCCACTCGGGGTATTGCCTAAACGGCCTCTATTTGAAGTTGAAGTCGACGATCCACTGATGCTCCGCTTAGCACCGTGTCCGAACCTGCCACCGTCCAACCCTTTCTCCACCTTCCCTGGGGGTTCTATGGGGCTCGAGGGTGGTGGCCACGGACCCAATGGGTTCCAAGGTAGGGATGCGAGGAACCTCCCGACATACGTCCGAGTGAAGAACGCCTCCCGTTCCTTCTCCTCCCTCCGCCTCTCGAACGCTGATCGATAACGGTCGTAGGAATCTCGGAAAGATCGATCGACACGAGACGAGAATATCAGCTCCCCTCGTGGATTTGAGCTTGGTGGGATTGGCGTGATGGGAACTGCGGAGGGGCTGCGTTTGCTGATGGGCCGCGTTGGTGAAGGGGGGCGGGAGGGTGAGTTTTGGGAGGACGTGGATGGTGCGTTTCGGAAGAACGTGAATGGATTCTGTGACCTCAGTGGGGGTTGACGAAGGTTGAGGTACATATTGAAGTTCCGAAGTGCTCGGTTAGCGTGGGGGACGTACCTAGAGAAGGGCATGTCAGTATCCCCGGGTCCTCTCATCTGGATCGCAGGATGTGATCTGTGAGGAACGAAGGATAGTGGAAAAGACAGACCGATTGGCGTATGCAATCTTCTCAGAATACATCCCGCTCGCGAAGAACAAAACAAGGGTGGTGACAGAGACTGAAAGCAGCCCGAGGGTGAAATATGGGTGTATGTGAACTTCTGCCGTCTCTTCCGGGGGATACAGTGAGGGAAATGTCCGTAGGAGAATGAAATGGTACGGGATGTCGAGTAAGTTGAGCTGAAGGAACACTTCGCAAGTCAGGAATGATATCAACGCCAGCAGCTGGAACAGAAACACTGTCCGTCGAAACGCGGAAATGGGGGGAGGAACGCAGGTAATGTCGGCTAGGAATAAGCATCACTGGAACTAACGGATCCCGGCAGAAGTGGTGCACGCACGCTGGTATCTTCGTTTCCGCCGTTTCAGGGAGGAGGCATTAGACTTGAGGCGTTCCTCGAACATGAGGAGGTCTCTATACGTTGCGGTGTCGTGGGGTGGGTGGAAAGATCCCTTTGGGATCATCGTCGGAGGCGTCGACCTGGGAGGCATGGCTTTCGAAAAAGGGGCACGCGCTGTCGTAGCCGTCGTCGTGGGCGTGGTGAGAGTGGTGAGAGAGGGAGGAGGGTCGTTGTCGCCGTCTGTCACGACGTATGGTGGTGGTGATCAAAGGTCATCATACGATCTCGCGCTGCCGGTCATCCCGTGTCGTGTCGGGGTCGCCACGCCAAAGGCCCGGAAACCAAATTCTCGCGGAACCTCATGTCTTTCACAAACCAGGAGATCGAGGAGGAGGAGGCTCACTTCGCCTTCGTCGTCGCAGCCTTCAAAAGCTACACTACACATTCGGTAAGGCTAGAAACTACCAATCGACTCCCTCTTGACTTTGGATCAGTAGATCTCGGCGAACAACAAGAGGAGGAAAGATCTCTTTCGTCTACCGAAAGAAGATCAGGATGTCCTCGAAAAAATCGGGTACAAAACCCGGCTGAGGAGCGTCGATAAGGCCATCATGGTCAACTCGAAGTTCCTGGACGCGATCGTGGCCAACACGGAGATATTCTCTCAGCATTCAGAAGTAGAGGATCACGGTAGGAAGTGCGCCCAATAAACCTCACGAGTCTCACGCATTTCTTTGCAGACACAGATTCCGAGTCTTCAGGCTCAAACTCTCCCCTCCACGCAAACGGGGGAGACGATCACTCGCATTCCCACTCGCATGCTCATGGGGGACGGCATACACACAGCCACGGTTCGTCAGACCACGGAACAAACGAAGGCGACATGGATAAAGTCAGGAGCACCCTAAAGCAGGTTGTACGGGACTGGAGCGAGGAGGTGAGCGATGCGCCCGTCCTGAACCGGGGCCAGATCCAGACACCTCGCAGGGGAAAGGGGAGCGTGAAGCGTGTTATACCCCTATGATTGGTGCTTTAACCAAGCACTTCTCGGATGTACCGCCAGATGAACGGTTTGTTTTGCGGCACAGTCCCCTGTCCCGCTCTGGTCTCACTCATATCCATACAGGGGCAATATCCGCGTTCTCGTCCCTGGGGCAGGTCTCGGACGCCTCGCCTACGACATCGCCAAGCTCGGTACGCCCAACCCACCCAACGTCATCCTCCTTGCTCCCTCCCTGACGCCAGCACAACCAGGATTCGCATGCCAAGGAAACGAATTCTCCCTCTTCATGCTCCTCGTGTCTTCCTTCATTCTTAACAGGTTACCCCCCTAGTTTCCCTCAACCCTTTAATTTCTACTCACTGACTAAAACAATAGAACGGAGACCCTTAACCAACACGTACTCCACCCTTACATCCACTCGTTCTCCAACGTGCCAGAAGCAAGCGCACTGCTTCGCGAAATCAAGATACCCGATGTGCTGCCATCCGACCTCCCAGCTGGAGCAAATTTCTCTATGGTTGCAGGTACGCTTTGCATGCGCCTCTTCATCGTGTGAAGCCGACCGTGGGGCTCCAGGCGATTTCGAGGAGATCTACGGGTGCCCCGATGAGGGTAACGAACACATCGGCCAATGGGACGCCATCGTGACCTGCTTCTTCATCGACACCGTGAGCCCCCCCCTCCTCGTTTATCGATTGCAATCCATCTGTATTCATAACCAATTGACCAGGCTAAAAATATCGTTAACTACCTCCGCACATTTCATAGAATCCTGGCCCCTGGAGGCGCTTGGATTAACCTAGGTAGTCTATTCTTTACGTGGAAAGGTATCGGATCTGACTGTGGGGAAATTTTGAATCCAGGTCCTCTGTTGTGGCACTGGGAAAATAGCGGGACGGACCCTTCCATCGAACTTGACTTAGAACAAGTGAAAGCCCTTGCTGAAGAGATTGGGTTTGAGGTTCGGGTACGTTGCCCTGTTTTCGCTCGCTGACAATGGAATGAAATATTCGGCGGTGCAGGACGAGAAGACGATCGACACTACGTACACCAACAACATTCAAAGCATGCTTGGGTACACTTACCATTCGGCCATGTGGACCGCGGTCAAAAAATAGACGCTCCCCATCGACCCGCCGCAGAGTGCGGCAAAGATGATCACCCGATGTTCACATATGGAGACCAGGAACGACATGTATTCATTTCTGACACACGAGAACGTAATGGAGTATAACACGGACACCAGCAAAACCCGATCCAAGATTAAATCGAGCAATGAAGAAGGGAGTGGGGGTGGTGAGAGCACATTGGTAGGGTAAGAGCACAACACGAGGAATTTTTGGTACACACAGCATCGAGAGGATACAGAGTTATATCGCGGACCGCTCAACGGCCAAGCGAGGTACGAGCAAGAAGAGTCACGTTGGCCATAAGGTAGGGCACATCGCTCCCTCAAGGCACGAAAGCGACCATGAGCACATTCACGATCAACTTATCCAACTGCCCTCCGGACACAAAGGGAACTTTCTCCTTCGAAACCGGTCCCAAAAGTGGGGGACCTCCGGCGGGGTCAGGAGTGACCATCAGGAAGATATCCTCCTCCGCCAGCGGTACCGCCCCACTGTTTTCCACTCTCCACCTCAAACTATCCTCTTCCGTTGGGTCTGGCATGGGGATGGGGATGGCCATTGGCGGAGGGGAGCTCAAGCCACCTAACGAGAGGCCCATCATCGGTGAATGGAGCATGCTGGCTTGCATCATTGTTGGCGAACGGTATGGCCCGTCACGTGGGTTCGGAGGGGTGGGCATGGAGCCGGTGGTCGGAGAGAGGTCGTCTGAACATTCCACCACACGATCAACGGGCCAGATGTACCCTCCTGCGGTCCACTGAAGTTCCGGGGCGAGCTTGTAAAGTTTGAGGGCGTGGTGAAGCAGCGAGTCTGCCCCTTTAAGCTAGAAACCTGAGGTCAGCAACAGATCGAGGGGCGGAACGATTTCCCCAACATACATAAGGGACGAGAGACTCAGCCAACATCTCAGCGGGGTTCACACCATACTCCCCAGTCAGATAAAACGCGATCTTCCTTCCCCTACAGATGTTCAGGATGGGGGCGACGAGGTCCAAGAACTTGTCACTGGGGGTGATCAACGGGTCGGGCATGACGCCTCCGGTTCCGAACGACCTGACATAGACCGCATAAGAAATGGTCAGCCTCAAACCCTTTGCCACCTCCTCCACCTCGTAATCGCAGTTTGCCAAGAACGCAGTCCATTCGAGATGGTCGATGCCCACACCGGTGTGACCCTGAGCGCTGGTATGACTTTTTCCTCCACCGCGGTAGATCTCTTCGTTGGAATCGCCAAGCGGGTTAGGGTCCCGAATGATTAATGCGCCACCCCGGTATCGAACAGGGAGTGTTACGATGATCGTCGCCACTCGGTTATCGATCGGCTTGGGCGAAGGCGTCATCCTCCCGCCCTTGGGAACGATCTCCAACATATCCCTAACAGCGGTGAGGTGGTGGCCTTTTGGCAGGGTCGAGAAGAGAGTGTTTCGAACGGCATCGATGATCGGGTGGTTCGCGATTTCGATGGTGGCGGATAAAGGCAGGTTGGGTGGGTAGAAGAGGGATTCGCGGGTCGAGGTGTATTCGTCCAGGTCGGAAGCGTGGGGTCTACATGCGGCCATGAGAACGTCGAGGGCGGGTGGGAGGTCATAATCAATGTCTATGGGGAAATCCAGGGAATGCGTGATGCCGCTCTACAAAACCAAGAACGGAGGCAATACGCCCGGGTTAGTGTGGGAATCTCCGGTCTCCCGAAGAACTAGCGTCTCACCTTGGACCTGAAAAACACGACCAAATTCGCCGGGTCGAGGGGGATGAGCCCTGACACGGTAAACGGTCTTGCCTTGGCCGCAAGCAAAGGTGGTAGATAGGTCTGAAGTGCGACTTCCGTGAGATCGACGGAAGCAGGCCGTTTGACCGATGGCAACCGATGCTGAGTGGAGAGTGGCGAGCTCCTCTCGACCTCAAAGCCTTCGGAAACCCTGATGGCTGCAGATCGTGGAGATCCAGTCGTATACGGACCCGATAGTGCCTGATTGTGGTGGATCATGTTATTCGCGTCGAGGGGAGATCAACCTTCGGAACTCGAATGAAGGGGAGGAGTGGCGAGTTCGAGGTATCGGAGTATGAAATGTATCGGTTGTTCAGTTTCTGTCGTAATCAAACCTATCAGGCGTATCGGCAGCGTAGGATACGGACTGAGAGGCGTGAGGGGGGACGAAAGGGGAGAGAAGTTGTAGATAATCTGACGGAGACATGACCACAGGTCTTTATATCTTCGGCTAGATCACGCCGACTGACACGCCCTTACAGCGTGGCCGAGTGGCGATGGCCAAAAAGAAAAGGCTTGGGTGGCTATGATCAGGTGTTTCAATCCGGCCGTGCGTTCCTCGCACCTCAAAAAACAGATACGGATACACGTACACTTGAGAAATGGGCTATTAGTTTGCGGATAAAGAGGCTGTGTTCCAAATACAATGAGTAAGTGCGCGCCGTTCCAATGTCAGATTGCGGGATATTTGTGACCCACCGCCACGCACAGTATGCATGTTCTGAAGGGTCATCGATTCATCGATCACAGTTCATAGATCCGGGGCCACGAACCTCATGCGCTTTGGTTTTACCATGACGTCGATTCGCGTCGGCAACTCCACGCTGCGAGGTAAACGAAGCGCCGGAGCACCTGGGAGAAACGTTACTTTCGGGGGGTTTGAATCTGAATCGGCGGCTATTTCGGTGACGTCAGATCGTGTCGACCCTTGGTGCGGTGCGGGTAGGGCGGTGCCGGCGCCCGTCCCGGAAGAGTGAATCATTGATTGAACGGTCCGAGGCAGCAGTTCGCAAAATCACTAGGACTTTCCCGTTTGAATCCGAGACTACTTACATAGAATCCTGCGTCAATGATCGATTCGGTGGTCCGTACGCAGTGCGCAACCCCTGTGAACCCTTCATCTACCCGACTGAACCGTCTTACCTTTACCACCATCCCCTCATCTTCTTTTCGTCACGCAGAACTCCTCTTCCTAAGACCCCATGCAGGTCTCTCCTCCCTTCACTCCCGCCGAAGGCACCATACGGACTTCTCCTTCCCATAATTCCACCCACACCTTTCCTTCCCTCGGTTCCGCCCAAACCATTCATTCCTCCGGCTCCGGCTCCACCATTCCCGAAGGACCAAGCTTGAAGGCCTCTTCTTCCGATGAGGAGAGCTTATTAGCCCGAGGTCTTGACGTTGGCAAGTACTCGTGCCCGTTCAGCCTGCCGGGGATCAACACTGATATTCTCTTTCAGACAAAAACTGGACCTGGTCGGAACGGAAAAAAGCGAAGTGGGAGTTGGTGACCGGCGGGTGCCAGAAATTCTACGACTACTGGCGCGATAGCTCTAACAAATCCAAATTCCGCCACGAATTCCCGTATCCATTATCACTCGAAATTGACCGGGAGGGTAAATCTTCCTTCCCTCTCCCTCTCCCCAAAACATCCAGGACCCAGATACTTGTCACTGAGGCCTATGAAAAAATGTTTCACCACCTGTTACTCATCCGCGTGGGTGAGGGCGGAATCCGTACGGATGAGGACGGAATCCGCATGGATGAGGATGTAAGCTGCAAAGGAGCCATTATTACCGGTCAATCCGGAATCGGTACGTCTCTGATCAAATTCTTACCCCATGCCTCGACTCATCAGTGCGTCGGTTCTCCAGGGAAAACCACCTTCTTGGGATTCTTGCTCGTGCAGCTTCTCTCACTCGGACAGGTCGTACTCCTCTGTGACAGCGATGAGGCCTTACTTTTCTACCACGGCCAAGTGTACTCTCGATCGGCGAAGGATGCCTTCAGGGACCTTCCTACAAACCGGGAGTACTTTCCCGTGTGGACGTTAATCGAAGCGGATCGTATGAAGGACGGGCCATCCATCTCACTTAATTTTGATATCTGGGCGATCCAGGCGTCTTCCCTACATCCCAATCGGTACAAATCGTGGCGGAAGCAGACCGGGGCGGCTCTGTTGGGGATGCCCCTATGGAGTAAGAGGGAGCTGAAGGAGGGGTGCGTTTTCAACTTTCCTGGCCCGGCCATGTCGATAGGGACTTGTCACTGACTGTCATTCAACTTCACAGTCTACCCCTTGCGATTGGGTATCGCAGGTTTCGAAGCAGACTGGAGTACTATCTTCGTACGTCGGAACCTCCCACTGACACGAATATCAACGCTGCGGTGAAAGTTCTCATTGCGACGGAGGAAAGGGAGAGGTTGGCGGAGGAGGAAAGGGAGAGGATAGCGGCGGAGGAAAGGGAGAGGGTAGCGGAGGAGAACGTCAAGACACTGACAGTGGACCTGGAAGAAGATACGAACGGCGAAGAAGGCCAACTACTGGACGTCACCACATCAACGACGGGCGTGGAAGAAGGTACAATCGACAAAGGGATCAAGAAAGCGTTCAAAATCCTTGTACGCAATGCGATTGAAGAGGTCGGCTACGCCCCCCGTGACGTGTACAGCTGCATTCTCTCTCCCGATTCGACGAAGGCGGACCACGCGTCTCAAGTGAAGGGGCTTACGTACGAGGACCTACAACGCACCGTCCAATCGTTCACCAAGGATGGTGGGCTCCCCGAGTTATCGCATCTCGTGGTCGCCGTGTGGCCCTGTCAACTTGGACTCCACCATGCCAACTGGTCAATCGGTTTCAAATCCAATCGGATCGCCAAGCTGGTGGCGACCACCATGCGGTCGGCAGAGGTCGTCCACCTTCAGCAGACGAACGACCTCCTCCGCCAAATCCCCGCCACCTCTGCTATGGCAGGGCAGTTGTTCGAAGCGTTCGCACACCGCATGTTCTCTAAGCGCTGGGAGGGATCCAAATCCCCGCCGCAGCCCACCCTCATGACATCAAACGGCGCCCAACCTCCTACCTTCTCCTCGGATGCTTCTTCCTCCCCTCCCCCTCACCCACCACGACAGCCAATACGATACAGCGACAGGGATACCATATACGTTGATCTCCCTTCCAACCTCAGCAACGTGAAGCTCAGCAGTGACAGGTACTACGTCCCAACCGCCCCCAACAACCCCCTTTTCGACTCGTTCACGATTGATCACGATCTCGACAACCACACAGTTGTACTCTCCATTTTCCAGATGACGACCTCCCAAAAACATGGAGGATCGGGTAAAGGCTACTCCTACATCCAAAGTGTTATGACCCATATACGTACGCTCCTTGGCGACGACCCCACCACAGTCAAAGTCACATACTTTCTCGTCTGCCCCGAGGGGAAGTCCGTGAATGAGTGGACGATGCCCCTTGGCTGGGAAACCAAAATCATGAGGAAGACGAGCGCAGGAAAGAATATGCATGTTGGGGATGTCTTCTGCCTACGCTTTCCCGGTACGTGTCTGTTCGCTCTCAATTCAGCGACCCGGCTGAATCATGGTTGGGTATAGGTTTCCACTACATTGAAGACAACCAGAGCGAGGTTTAATAACGGGAATGCTTCAAAGCGCTTTCGATTTCGCGGAGGTTTACCTTGTACTGTTGGTTGCACCCATCGCATGTCATTCCCCCTGTCTGCCTTTCCCTTGACTCCTCAACCCCATTTTCCTAATCAGTTTCTCTACACACACTCGCTTGTTTGCATTTCATGTTTGATATCCTCCACATGTAATCCACCATCGCACAATAACACTTGTAGTACCTCGTTAATCATCACCATGGCGGTTGTAGATCAGGGTGTAGTTAGGGTATCCTAAATCTTCTGTCCCAACCTGTAACGTACGGTATCAACTCGTTCCCGTTTCAATTCCAGGGCTACCAGTTTGCGGATCAAGAGGCTGTGTTCCAAATACAATGGGTAAGTGCGCGCCGTTCCAATGTCAGATTTCGGGATATTTGTGACCCACCACCACGCACAGTATGCATGTGTCAAAACCTAAGGACTGACACGTTAGGCTAACTAAGAGGAAGCGTAAGCGGAAGTCCTAAGGGGAGAGAAGAAATAATATACGTACACCTCAGGAAAGTGGAAAGACTGAGGGTACTGGGTAAAAGTTGTAGAGACTAAATAGTATGTACTTTAGGGTAGGTGAGAGCGCACGGTCCATGTTTGTACATATTTTTACATTCCCTCTCGGTCGAGCATGGACTAAAGTAAGAAGGGAAAGAAGAAGAAACAACAAGGAGAGAAAGTGGGAGAGGTGAACAAGTGAATGGGTAATCTATTCGTCGTCCTCAAGCGTAAAGAACGATTCCATGAAAC
>Ga0307511_10000636_pt1 | contig 37555 bp, 44 predicted proteins | sample 13_EM_MG_FD_200266 | JGI IMG/M metagenome (GOLD analysis project Ga0307511, IMG submission 200266) | Populus trichocarpa ectomycorrhiza microbial communities from riparian zone in the Pacific Northwest, United States - 13_EM | ecosystem: Host-associated > Plants > Roots > Unclassified | place... | reverse complement strand
CCAAGGCGACGACCGAGGTGGTCGGCCGGCTGGGGCTGCTGCCCGCTCGGGCCTGAGGCGCCCGGCCGGGCTCACAGCGTCGTGAGCTTGGCCGGGTTGAGCACCCACATCACCTGGTCGATGCCCGCGGCCGAGCCGACGACGGTGAGCGCGCCGATCGTCACGCCGTCCCGCTGGAGCAGCAGCGCGTCCGTGCCGTTCAGGGTGGCCGGCGCGGTCCGCACGTTCTCCCAGAAGTTCGACCAGGCGCGAACCAGCTTGGCCACCGCGTCCGCGCCGGTGACCACGAACTTCGTGGCCCGCGCGACACCGCCGCCGTCGGAGTAGCTGACGACATCCGCCGCGAACAGCTCCTCCAGCGCGGACAGGTCGCCGGCCTGCGCGGCGTTGACGAACGCGGTCAGCAGCCGCCGCTGCTCGGTCGGGTCGACCGGGGCGCGGCGCTCGGCCGCCAAGTGCTTGCGGGCGCGGCTGACGTACTGCCGGGCGGTCGCCTCGGTCGTCTGCACGATCTCGGCGATCTGCTGGTACGGGTAGTCGAACGCCTCCCTCAGCACGTAGGCGGCGCGCTCGGTCGGCGTGAGCTTTTCCAGCAGCAGCAACACACCCAGCTCCAGCGCGGACGCCCGCTCGGCGCCCAGCTGCGGGTCGGCCGAGGTGTCCACCGGCTCCGGCAGCCACGGCCCGACATAGCTCTCCCGCCGCGCGTACGCGGACTGGGTGGCGTTGATGGCCAGCCGGGTGGCCGTGGTGGCCAGGTAGGCGGCCGGGTTCTGCACCACCGACCGATCGCAGGTCTGCCAGCGGATCCAGACCTCCTGCACCAGATCCTCGGCGTCGGTGGCGGTGCCCAGCATGCGGTAGGCGATGCCGAACAGGCGGGGCCGCACCTCGGCGAAGACCGCGGCCGCGTCGTCGAGCGTCGTCTCCATGCTGTGTGGTCCCTTTCGACGGGGCTGGCCGGGCGGCGCGCTGCCAGTCGCAGCGTACGCCAGCCCGGCCGCCTTCCCCGTGCCCACGGACCAGGTGGGCATCATCCGTTGGGCTGAACACCCGCTCTGCCAACGGAAACCGCGTCGCCGCACAGGAAAACCGAGTCCTCGACCAGCGACGTCCTGGTCATGCCCGCCGGTCCTTGCGCTCCTCCAGTTCCTCGGCGCTGACCGGCACCAGCATCGGCTGTCCGGGCACGCAGAACATGGTCACGACAAAGGCCGACTCGGCGTCGGTCAGGTGATTGCCGTCCTGGTAGTGGATGACGTCGCCGCCCGGCTCCCAGAACGCCTCGCCCGCCTTGACCACCCGTGCCGGCTCGCCCTCCAGCTCGAAGACGATCTCGCCCCGGACCACGTAGCCGTAGGCCGGGCCGGAGTGGCGGTGCGGCGGCGCGCCCGGGCTGTTCGGCGGCAGCGTGACGAGAATGGTCATCGCCTCGGCCTGCTCGTGGATCTGGGGCGCGTTCGGCACGGTCGCGATCACGTCCAGCCGCGGCGGCCCGGCGGCGTAGAAGTCCTCCACGGTGTGCTCCTCCAGTTCGTTCGGGTCTCGACAGCTAGGACCGGCCAGGCCCCCGATGTGTGACAGCGGGAGACGGCGATCACGCATGTGGCGGCGCTGTCACAAAGCGAACGGCTGTCCGGTCCTAGCTGGCGAGGCTCACTGGGAAGGACTGACCATGAAGATCGTCGTCATCGGGGGCACCGGCCTGATCGGCTCCGGCGTCGTCAAGCACCTGACCGAGGCCGGCCACGAGGCCGTCGCCGCCGCGCCGAGCACCGGCGTGAACACCATCACCGGCGAGGGGCTGAAGGAGGTGCTCCAGGACGCTCAGGTGCTGGTCGACGTGTCCAACTCGCCGTCGTTCGCCGACGACGACGTGATGGACTTCTTCCTCACCTCGACCGGGAACCTGACCGAGGCCGCCCGGGAGGCCGGCGTGGGCCACTACGTCGCGCTGTCCATCATCGGCATCGACCGCTCGCCCGAGATCGGCTACTACCGGGCCAAGATCGCCCAGGAGACCGCCATCCGCGGCGCCGGGCTGCCGCACACCATCGTGCGGGCCACTCAGTTCTTCGAGTTCGCCGGGGCCATCGCCGACACCTCCGTGGTCGACGGCGCCGTCCGGCTGCCCGACGCCGGCGTGCAGCCGATGGCCGCCGCCGACGTGTCGACCGCCGTCGCCCGCACCGCCGCCGGGGACCCGGTCAACGGCGTGTTCGAGATCGCCGGGCCGGAGGCGTTCGGCCTGGACGAGTGGGTGCGCAAGGTGCTGGCGTACCGGGGCGACCCGCGTCAGGTGATCACCGACCCCAACGCCCTGTTCTACGGCGGCGTCCCCGGGCACACCGCGCTGCTGCCCGGGCCGGACGCCCGGCTGGCCCAGACCCGCCTGTCCGCGTGGCTGGCCGCGCAGAAGTGAGAGCTCGCGCGGGTGGCGTTCCTCCATGCGCCACCCGCGCGTCCTAACGGTGGTGGGCGGCCAGGTGCCGGGCCAGGACGTCGTCGCCGAAGTCGCCTTCGGGGTCCCGCCACACCGAGTGCACGTGGTTGACGTCGCGCTGCGTGTTGTCGTACTCGGCCAGCAGGCGCGGGCCCTGCAGCCGGTAGTAGTGCGGCTGGCCCGGCTCGATTCCGCCGGCCCAGGCGAAGTGCACGTCCAGCAGCTTGTCGCCGGCGAACTTGGCCGCCTCCCGCTCGGCCAGCTCGTCCGGGACGCGGCCGAGGAATACCATGAGCAGGGCTCGCAACTGGTCTTGTTGTTCAGGGGACAGCCTTTTCGCCGGCACCCCCTTCGGGGCGATCGTCAGGCTCACGTCCTCGAGGTGCTTCGGCCGCAGACCCACGTTGGCCTCCGCTTTTCGCTGGATCTCCTCGACGGAGTCGACCAGTCGGGGCTCGGTGAAGCGGCCGCGCCACACGTCCGGCAGGCGCATCGCCGTGTCTCCCTCGCCGATTCGGGGCCGGTTGCCGGTGACGACGTCCACCGGCGGTGTCGGGCTGATGATCGTTTGCCGGATCAGTTCTTCGTCCAGCGAGCGCACCAGGTCCCGCCCGAGGTCCTCCACCGCGCCGAGCGGCCGGAGGAGGTGTCCGCCCAGCAGCGGCGAAGCCGCCGGGTCCGCGCCGAGGAAGCACGGCGTGCTGGCCTGAACTGTGCCGTTCAGTACAACGTGGTGCAGCGACACGTGGTGTCCGCCGAACCGCCACGACCAGGGTCCCTCGTCCGACGGCTGGCCGAACACCCTGAGCCAGTACAGCTGCGGGTCCCGGCCGCGCTCCCGGCCCCAGTCCACCCGCCAGCCCTCCAGGCCGTCGAGCACGTTCTCCAGGCCCATGATCGTCGACACCGTCACGAAGCCCGCCCGCGACAGCCCCGACGCGACCAGCCGCATCGCCAGCTGCTGCTGCGCCGGCCGCATCCGCGTCAGCGGCAGGCCCCCGTGATCCGTTGGCGTGTAGTACCAGCGGTGCCGCTCCTCCTCGGCCGGCCACGGCCAGGCCGCCGCCGCGCGCTGCTCGTCGTCCAGACTGTCGAGCCAGGCCGCGGCGGCGTCGACCATCCGCCCGGCCGGATTTCGGTCCGTCACACCGTCGAACCTACGACTCGCTCACCACCAGCACCAGTGAGCCGTCGAGGGTCGGCTGCGTGCGCAGGTGGCCGTGCTTCCGGTCCCAGGCCCCGTCGGCCAGATCCCGGCGCAGGTCTCGCTCGAACCTTTCCTGCGCCGCCGGTTCCACGAAGCTCCAGGCCGAGCACGCCTGTCGGGCCGCCGGCACCAGCAGCATCTCCGGGCGCCCGTAGTAGGCCTCGTTGAACCCGTCCGTACAGTTCAGCGGCACCGGCACCGGCACCACCCGGCCCCGCTCGCCCAGCACGTCCTCGATCGCCGGGTAGCGCCGCGCCTCCGTGATCAGCACCTCCGGGCAGTACTCGTCCAGCCAGAACCGGCGGACCAGCGCCGGGTCGCAGGTCAGGAACGCCACCGGGCCCCGGGTCACCCTCCGCACCTCCGCCAGGCCCTTCTTCAGGTCCTGCCACTGGTGCACCGTGAACGTGCCCATCGCCGCGTCGAAGCTCTTGTCCTCGAACGGCAGGCTCTCGGCCGTCGCGTCCACCGCCGGCCGGTCCTTCGGCCGCTTCGCCCGCATCGACGCCGACGGCTCCACCGCCGTCACCTCGCGGTCCTCCGGCTCGTATGACCCCGTGCCCGCCCCCACGTTCAGCACCGTCCTCGCATCCCCCAGCGCCGCCGCGATCACCGCCGCGATCCGCGCATCCGGCGTGCGAAAACCCGTGTACACCTTGCCGATCTCCGCGTAGTCCGCGTCCCCCGCACTGCCATCCGGCATCCTGTTGATCACCCGGTCAGGCTAGCCCGCCGCCAGGCGATGGCGGCAACGGTCGCGGCGACTACGCCGGTCGCACCGGCCAGACCGACCACGGCGGCCGGCGTGAGGACCTCGGCCAGCAGGCCGGCGAGCACGATGCCGAACCCCTGCGCCGACTGCATGGCCGCGCTGGCCAGGCCGATCGCCTGCCCCCGCGACGCGTCCGGCACCCGCTGCACGAACGCCCCCTGCACCACCATGTCGTGCGCGCTGGCCAGGCCCGACAGCCCCCACAGGGCCGCCGACACCACCAGCACCGGGGCGGCCCAGGTCGGCACGAGGATCGCGCAGGTCGCGATCGTCAACGGCGCCATCAGCCGTAATCGCAGTTCGGGGCGCAGGCTCTTGAGCCAGAGCATGCCCACGACCGAGCCCACCGGCACCGCCGCCAGCAGCCAGCCGACCGCGGCGGTGCCGCCTTTCAGCTGCGCGGCGTACGGGACCGCGAGCGACTCGGGCACCACGTAGAAGCCGTTCACGCAGGCAATCGCCACCAGGGCCCGCAGCTGCGGATCACCGGCCACCAGCTTGAGGCCCGCCCGCAGGTGCTTCTTGTGCGGGACTCCCGGCGGCCGGTGGCTTCGCACCCCCAGCCCCACCAGCAATGCCGACACCGCGAACGTCGCCGCGTCGATCGCCAACGTCGCCGAGGTGCCCAGCAGCGTCACCAGCGTCGCCCCGGCCGCGATGCCGCCGACCAGGCCCAGCTGGTCCGTCGTGCGCATCACCGCCAGGCCCACCATGTACCGGTCGCCGCTCAGGATCACCGGCAGGACCGCGTTGCGTGCCGACGAGAACGGCGTGAACGGCAGCTGCACCAGGCACAGCAGCACCACCAGCACCGCGGTCGGCAGACCGGGCAGGACCATCAACGCCACCAAGGCCGCCCTGACGGCGTCCGCCACCACCATCACCGTGCGCCGGTCGAACCGGTCGGCCAGGCCCGACAGCCACGTCCCGCCGACCAGGTTGGGCAGGATCGTCATCGCGTACGTCAGCGCCGTCCACGCCGCCGAGTGCGTCCGGTCGAACACCAGCACCGACAGCGCCACCCGGGCCAGCTGGTCGCCCACCCTGGACTGGGCGTGGGCCAGCCACAACACCCGGAACTGGCCCACCCCGGCCACATCCCGAAACCGCGCCGCCCGCTCGGCGTCCGCACCCCGCGCCACGCCGACACCATCGCACGAAGTAGCCGCCCGGTCACGCAGAAGCGCCTTCTTCTGTCACATGTGGTCCACATGTGGCTCTGGGAGGCGACTATGGCGCACATGTGGCATTCGATGAGGCTGGTGGGGCTCATGTGACTATCGCCAACCCAAGTCGTCACATGTGGTCCACACGTGGCTCTGGGAGTCGAGTGTGGCGCACATGTGGCTTTTGAGGCGGCGGGTAGAGTTGGATGCGGAGTCGGTTCCGGTTAGGCGAGGGGTGCGGAGTGGCGGAGCGCCGCAAGCTGCGGGCGGACGCGCAGCGCAACGAGGACCGGCTGCTGGTGGCGGCGGCCGAGGCGTTCGGGCGGGACGGGGCGAACGCCTCCGTCAAGGACATCGCGAAAGAGGCGGGGGTCGGGGTCGGCACGCTCTACCGGCGGTTTCCGTCCAAGGAGCTGCTGATCGAGGCGACGTACCGCAACGAGGTGCAGCGCCTGTGCGACGCGGCCCCGGAGCTGGCGGCGCAGTTGCCGGCGGTGGAGGCGCTGCGGACCTGGATGGAGCGGTTCATCGACTTCATGGCGGCCAAGGACGGCATGGCCGACGTGCTCCGCATGGTGCTGACCGACGAGGGCGAGCGGCTGGAGACCCGGGCGATGCTGGCGCAGGCGATCGAAAGCCTGCTCACGGCCGACATGCGGCCCGAGGCGCACGCCGGCGACGTGCTGATGGCGCTGGGCGGGATCAGCCTGATCGCGGCCAGCGAGGGCCGGCGGGACCTGGCGGCCCGGCTGATCGACCTGCTGCTGCACGGGGTGCTGGTGTAACCCGGCCCCCTATCCCTATGTCGGGACGGGTGGAGGATGGTGGCGGGTGGGCGAGCGGGCCGAGTCACAACACGAGCGGCAGCGGGCGGAGCCGAGGGGGCTGCACCTGGTGGGCCAGGACGTCTACGCCGACTGGGAAGCGGTCTACCGGGACAACGTCGGCCGGATACACCGGCTGATGTACGCCAAGGTGGGCAACCGGCCGGACGCGGAGGACCTCACGACGGAGGTCTTCCTGACCGCGCTCAAGCCACTGCGGGTCACGGCCAGCGTCGGCGAGGTGCGCTCCTACCTGCTCGCCACCGCCCGCACTGTGCTGGCCGAGTACTGGCGGCGCACTCTGGGCCGGCAGGTCACGACCCTGGACGAGGAGCTCGGCATCTCGACGCCGGAGCCGACGCCGGAGAATCCGACCGCGCCGGCCCGGGCGGCGGCGATCCTGGCCGCGTTGCCGGAGCGCTACCGCCGGATCCTGGAACTGCGTTTCCTCGGCGCGTGCTCGCTCCGTGAGGCCGCGGATGAGATGGGAGTGACGGTCGGCAACGCGAAGGTGCTGCAACACCGGGCCCTTCGGCAGGCCGCGACGGTGGCGGAAAAGGAGCTGTCGTGAAGACTCCAGCGTGGCGCTATGTCGAGGACCTGCTGGCCGGGCGGAAGCCGCGGCCGTTCAAGGCGTCCGAGGACGAGGCCGCCGAGGTGCGGGCGGCTATCCTGTTGCGGTCCGAACAGGACAGTGGCGAGCCGTCCGAGGAATTCGTTGCCGCGCTACGGGATCGGCTGGCCGGTGAGCTGGCGGAGCAGCCGGCCCCGAGCACGGGTGGTCGCCGCCGGTTCGTGAAGATCACGACGGCGGCCGCGGCCGCCGCGGCGGCGGGGGCGGTCATCGACCATGCCCTGGTCACGCAAACGGCCGCGGCGCCGGAGAAGCAGAACCTGGTGCCCGACAACGGGGAGTGGCGGGCCGTGGTGGCCTCGACGGACCTGCCCGACGGCACCGTGCGGCCGTTCGATCTCGGCGCGGTGACGGGCTTTCTGCGGCGCAGCGGGGGAGAAGTGTCGGCGGTGTCGGCGATCTGCACCCATCTCGGCTGCCGGCTGCGGCTGGACGCGCCGGAGCGCAAGCTGAACTGCCCGTGTCACCGCACCTCGTTCAATGTGGACGGATCGCTGGCCGAGCACGAGCTGCCAGTCGCCCCGGCGCCGCTGCCGAGCCTGCTCGTGCGGGAATCCGGCGGTCACGTCGAGGTTTTCGTGCCGCCGCCGGCGTAACCCGCCCTCGTATCCCTGGGCATGAGGAAATCCCAAGGGGCAAGCGGGATCGCGGTCGTCGGCCTGGCGGTGCTGGCCCTGACCGCGTGCAGCCCGGCCGGATCGGCGCCCAGCCCGTCGACATCGATGCCCGGCATGAGCATGACGACTACAGCACAGTCCACTTCGGACCAGCCAGTGGCCACCAACACCGTGTCCATCAAGAACTTCGCGTTCGACCCGCCGGCGATCACGGTCAAGGTCGGCGCCACGGTCACCTGGACCAACGCCGACCAGGACCCGCACACCGTGACCAGCGACGGCAAGTCCGGCCCGCTCAACTCCAAGCCGCTCAACCAAGGTGACACCTATCAGTACACCTTCGCCCAGGCTGGCACGTTCTCCTATCTCTGCACCATCCACCCGTTCATGACCGCGACCGTGACGGTGACGCCGTGAGTGAACCCACTGTGGACGAACACGGCATGACCCGGCGGCAGCTGCTGCGGCACACCGCGTGGTTCGGCGCGGCCGTGGTGCTGACGGTGGCCGGCGGCGAGGTGATCAGCCACATCTCCGGCCCCGCCGAGGCGGCCGTGACCGATCCGCTGGCCGACCCGCACGCGCTGCGTTTCGTGCAGGTCAGCGACAGCCACCTCGGTTTCAAGGGCACCGCCAACACCGCCGTCGAACAATCCTTTCAGCACGCCATCAACCAGGTCAACGCGTTGCCGTTCCGACCGGACTTCGTCATGCACACCGGGGATCTCACGCACCTGTCCACGCCGGCGCAGTTCGACCAGGTCAAACAGATGCTGGGCCACCTCAACACGGCGCAGACCCTGACCGTGCCCGGTGAGCACGACTCCGTGGACGACGCCGGCCAGAAGTACCGGGCCGCCTTCGGCGCGGGCACCGCCGGCGACGGCTGGTACAGCTTCGACATGAAGGGCGTGCACTTCCTGGCCCTGGTCAACACCTTGAGCCTGGAGAAGCTCGGGCACCTGGGCACGGACCAGCTGGAGTTCATCCGCAAGGACGTGGCCAAGCTGTCCTCGGACACGCCGATCGTGGTGTTCAGCCACATCCCGCTGTTCGAGATGTACCCGGCCTGGGGCTGGGGCACCGACGACGCCGTGCAGGCGCTGTCCTACCTGCGCCGGTTTTCCTCGGTGACGTGCCTGAACGGGCACGTGCACCAGCTGTTCACCAAGACCGAGGGCAACATCACCTTCCACAGCGCGACCACCACCGCCTATCCGCTGCCCAAGCCCGGCGACGGCCCCGCGCCGACGCCGGTCACGCTGCCGGCGGGCAAGCTGGCCGACGCGCTCGGCATCCGCGGAGTCGCCTACCGGCAAGGGAATCCGGGCCTGGCCGTGAAGGACGTGAAGCTGGCATGACCAGATATGTGACCGCGGTGCTGCTGGCCCTGAGCGGGTACATCCACGCCGACCTGTACCTGCACGGGTATCGGGCGATTCCCCTTGTCGGGCCGGCGTTCCTGCTCCAGGCCAGCGGCTCGTTCGCGATCGCCGTGCTGTTGTTGTTCGGCAACGCGCTGATCCCGCGGCTGGCCGCCGCCGGACTGGCGGCCGGCGCGCTCGGCGGCTTCGTCATGTCCCGGACGGTCGGCATCGGCACGTTCATCGAGCACGGCTTCGATCCCGCGCCGCAGGCGCTGATCAGCGTGCTGGCCGAGATCGCCGTGTTGGCTCTTCTTGTTGTGGCGTGGCGGATTCAGGCCAAAACGGCCGGCGCGAGGGCCACCAGCTGATCGATGCCGGTCGCGAAGTCGGTGCCCACCTCCACCATGATCTCCACATGGTCCGCACCGGCGGCAAGGTGTTCTCGCACCTCCCGGGCGGTTTCCGTTGGTTCGTCAGGGGAAACGCGCACGCCGACGACCAGCAGCTTGTCCGGGCCGAGTTCCGCGCGGGCCTTGGCCGTGAACTCCGGCGGCTGCCACGCCGGCAGCGCGCCGTCGGCCACCTCGGCGGCCAGCGCCAGCATCTTCGGGCCGTTCGCGGCGACGATCCTGGGGTAGCGCACGTCCGGGGCCGGCGGGTGGCTTTCGGCCGTCATCCGCTCCAGGTAGCCGCGCATGGTGGCCAGCGGCCGGCCGAACTCCAGGCCGGCGTTGGCCGCCTGCTCCGGGTAGCCGACGCCCAGACCGAGCACGAGCCGGCCCGGGAACGCCTGCGCCAGCGAAGCCGCCGCCGCGTGCATCGTCTGCGGGTGCCGGGCCCAGATGTTGGCGATGCCGGTGCCGAAGGCCATCCGCTCGGTCGCCGCGAGCAGCACGGCCAGCTGCACCAGGGCGTCCTTGCCGCCGATCACCTCGTTGGTCCAGGCCGTGCCGTAACCGGCGGCCTCCAGCCGGCGGACCGACTCCCGCTGGAGGTCGATCGGCGGCAGTTCGGTGAAGGAGACCGGCAGCAGCGCGCCGACCGGTCCCAGGGCTGGCTTTGTCATGCCACCAGCCTGGGGGCGGAGCGGTCGGCGCGTCCAAGTCCCGTGTCGCACCGGCCGATGCGTTTCGGGCATCGTCGCTGGTCACCTCGGCCTTGTGCCACATGCGCTTCCTACTTGGCACTACGACGCAAGTAGGAAGCGCATGTGGCATTTGTTTGTGCGAAGGGCGCTTGTCCTGGCCGGGTGGGGTCAGACGGCGATGCGGCCGCCGTCGACCGGGAGCAGGGCGCCGTGCACGAAGCTGGCGCGGTCGCTGGCCAGGAAGACGATCGCCGCGGCGATCTCGTCGGCGTTGCCGGGGCGGCCGGCGGGAGCCTGGGCGGCAAGCTGGTCGAGGCTGTCGCCCATCTCGGCGGTGCCCTCGGTGCGGGTGGGGCCGGGGCTTACGGCGTTGACCCGCACGCCGCGCGGACCGTATTCGGCGGCCCAGGCCTTGGTGAGCAGAACGAGGGCGGCCTTGCTGGCGCCGTAGAGGGCCATGCCGGCGGCGCCGTACTCGGCGACCATGGTGCTGACGTTGATGATCGCCCCGGCGCCTCGCTCGGCCATGTCCGGGGCCAGTTCGGCGACCAGGAAGAAGGGCGCCTTCACGTTCAGCCCGAACACGGCGTCGAAATCGGACTCCGAGGTGTTCTCGGTGGGACCGAACGGGAAGATGCCGGCGTTGTTGACCAGCACGTCGACGTGCCCGAGCAGCTCGCGGGCTCGGGCGGCCAGCGATCGGGCGGAGGCCTCGTCGCGCAGCTCGGTGGCCACGAAGTCGGCCTTGCCACCAGCGGCGCGAATGGTCTCGACGACCGTCGCGCCGCGGCCGGCGTCCCGGCCGGAGATCACGACGTGCGCGCCGAGCCCGGCCAGGGCCACCGCGGCGGCGCGGCCGATGCCACTGGTGCCACCGGTCACGAGGGCCGTGGTGCCCGACAGTTCTGACGACATCTCACACCTGCGTTTCTTGTCGCGGAAGTGGACTTGCGGTCCGTGCAACCGCGACCCCGGCCCGGGACTTCCACGCGACCGGCCGGTGATTCTTATGCCGGCCATAAGCGAATCCGTCACCCCAGCCGGGACACCAGCAATCCGAGGTCCCGGCGGTGCGAGCTGGCCGGCCACACCGCCCACGTCCGCCGCACGAGTGGATGCCCGACCAGCGGCGACCAGACAACGGAATCCGGGATGGGCTGCGACCAATTCGTTGGCGCCAGGGCAAAAGCGGCGCCGCCGGTCACGGCGGCCAGCTTCACCTCGGCGATCAGCTCTTGCCCTTCCGGCGCGGGCGGGCCGAGTTCGAGTCCGTGGCTGCGCAGGATGGCGGTCAGCTCGTCGTACCAGGCGGGGCTGCCGGCGCGGGGAAAGCCTAGCCAGTCCAGGCCGGCGAGCGCGTCCAGCCGGATGCCGTCCGGTCCGGCGATCTTGGCGGCCTGCTCGGCCGACACCAGCACGCCGAGCCGTTCCGTCACGACGAGGGTGGCGTCGAAGTCCGCGCCCACGGGGCGTTCCCGCACGAGGCCTAGATCCAGCTCGCCGGCCCGCAGCGCCTCGAACTGCACTGCCGTGGACAGGTGCCGGGCCTGCACGCGGGTGTCGGGATAGGCCGCGGCCAGGTCGGCGACGGGCCCGGTCAGCAGGTCGGCCGGCAGCTCCAGCGGCACGCCGATGCGCAGCACGCTGCCGCCGGTCGCGGTGTGCCGGGCCAAGGCCGTGAGAGCTTGGTCGTGCCGAGCGAGGACCGCCCTCGCTTCGCTCAGCAGTGTCAATCCCGCCTCCGTGGCCTGCGCGCCGGTGCTGCGCCGGATCAGCAGCTGGAGGCCGAGCTGCCGCTCCAGCGCCGTGATCGTCTGCGACAGGGCCGGCTGGCTGACGTGCAGCCGCCGGGCGGCGGCGGACAGGCTGCCCTCCTCGACCACCGCGACAAACGCGCGCATTTCCCGCAGTTCCACCGGGTCATCACACCACGGAGTCGAGGTCCAGGCGGAGCACCGGCTCGCCGTTGTCGATCTCCCCGGTCGGCACGAAGCCGTACTTGCGGTAGAACGGGCCGGGGCCGTCCTCGGCGGGATGGTGGCTGGTCAGCAGCTCCGTCGCGCCGTCCGCCCGGACCAGCTCGACGACCAGGTCCAGCACCGCCGTCCCGTAGCCCCGGCCCTGGTGCCGGCCGTCGATCAGCAGCCGCCACAGGTAGTACGGCCCGAGAATGCCCGGCCGTCCCGGCGGCACGTTCCAGCTCAGCATCACGAATCCCACCGGCTCGTCGCCGTCGTACACCGCCCGGTGCCAGGGCTCGGCCTCCGGGATCTGAACCGCCTCGTTCAGTGAGCTCGCCACCGACCCGACAAACCGCTCCTGCGACGGGTGCACCTTCAGCGCGCACACCGCTTCCCGGTTCTCGTCGGTGATCTCCACCAGCCGCAGGCCCATTCCGCTGACCCTAGTTGAAGACGTAGTCCAGCTGGGCGGCCATGACGGCCCGGGCGGTGGCGCTGGACTGCTGCCCGGTGACGACCACGAAGAGCAGGCCCTCCAGCAGGGCGATGAGGCCGCTGGCGGCGAGGTCGGCGTCGATGTCGGGGCGGGCGAGGCGGATCTGGTCGGCGACCATGCCACGCAGGTCGGGCTGGGGCTGGCCGGCCCCGAGCCGGGCCAGGCTCTCGGGCCGGAGCTGGAGGCGGCGCATGAACACGGCGGCGGTCTCGGTCTCGTTCGGGCGATCCCGGGGGACCAGCTCCATCATCACCGCGGTGACGAGCTGTCGCGGGGTGCGCGGCTCGGGCAGGGCGGCGACAACCTTGCGGATCTCGGCCCGCACGTCCTCGACGATGATCTCCAGCGCGAACAGCAGCATCTCGTCCTTGCTGCGGAAGTAGTGCTGCACCAGGCCCATCGACACGCCGGCCTCGGCGGCGACGCCGCGCAGGGTGATGGCCTCCCAGCCGTCGCTGCGGGTGATCCGCCACAGCGCCTCGGCGATCTCCCGCCGGCGCGCCTCATGGTCCACGATCTTCGGCACCAGTTCACAATACGCTGCATTGCCAAAACTGTTACCATGCAGTGCATGGTAAAAATGACGACCAACGGGGACGTGGTCCTCGCCTACGAGACGTTCGGCGTCGAGGGCAGACCGATCCTGCTGCTCACGGGGGCGGCCGCGCAGATGGTGATGTGGCCGGCGGCGTTCTGCGAAGCCCTGGCCGGCAAGGGTTTCCACGTGGCGCGGATGGACAACCGCGGCACCGGGCTGTCCCATGATCCGACCACAGCCCAGTTCACCCTGGACGACATCGCCGACGACGTCACGGCCGTGTGCGACGCGCTGGGCTGGCCGAAGGCCCACCTGTTCGGCATGTCGGAGGGCGGGATCTTCGCCCAGGCCACCGCCGTGCGCCGGCCGGAACGGGTGCTCGGCCTGATCTCGCTGGCCTCCACGCCGGTGCTCCGGCCGTGGATCAGCGGCCCGAACCTCAGGGCCGCCTGGAAGGTGTACCGGGTGATGAGCCGCGGGGCGACCAACCGCGACGAGCTGGGCCAGCTCTGGGTGGACGTCTACAAGATCGCCGGTTCGCATCCGGTGGACGAGGAGCTCTGGCGGGAGGTGGGCCGGCAGCACTTCGACCACGGCCTGAAGCCGGCAGGCGACAAGCGGCTGTTCAAGGCGGTCCTCAAGGCGGGCGATCGCCGCAGGGAACTGCGCGGGCTGCGGCTGCCGGCGTTGGTGCTGCACGGCGAGGCCGATCGGCTCACACTGCCGAGGGCGGGCCGGGAGACGGCGAAGGCGATCCCGGGCGCGAAACTGGTGACGTTTCCGGGCATGGGCCACGATCTCCCGCCGCAGCTGTGGCCGCGGATCATCGACGAGGTTGACACGTTCGTCCGCGACGTGGCGGCGGTCACGGGCAGAGACCGGCCGATTACTTGAATGTTCACGTGCTCGTTGCTACGAAGGAAAGCATGGCACCCACAGCCGTCCGTCCGCCCGCCGGCGCCTGGGAGGAGCACGCGATCCGGTCGCTGGCCGACGGCGTGGGCGCGAACGCCTGGGCCCGCCGGGCCCAGCTGGTGATGGCCGCCTGGCGCGGCGACTCGGTGACGTCGATCGCCAGCAAGGCGGGATTGACTCCGCACACGGTCAAGCGCTGGCTGGCCATGTTCGACGAGCAGGGCGTCCCGGGATTGATGGCGCAGCCGGGATCGGGCCGTCGGTCCCGGGTCAGCGACGGCGACCGCGACCGGATCGTCGCGGTCGCCCGCAAGGGCCGGTGGACCCTGGAGTCGCTGACCGAGGCGGTCCGCGCCGAAGGCATCAACCTCGGCGCGGGCCAGCTCCGCAAGATCCTCATCGCCGCCGGCGTGGACTGGCGTTAGACCGGCGCCTTGTGCGCCGCCCGCACCGCGTGGCTGAGGTCCAGACCAGTCGTCTCCGGGGCCAGGAACTGCGACACCAGGCCGCCGATGGCCAGCACGGCCGCGCCGATCAGCAGCGTGAACCCGACACCGACCTGGGTCAGCGCGATCGGCAGCAGGAAGGTGCCGATCGCCGCGCCGACCCGGCTCATCGCGGTGGCGAAGCCGACGCCGGTGGTGCGGATCGAGGTCGGGAACACCTCGAGCGGGTAGACCGCGGTCAGCGCGCTGGAGGCGGCGTTGAGGAACGAGAACACCAGGAAGCAGATCACCACGACGGCGATCGGCGCGTTCGGCCAGACGCCGACGACCGCGAGTGCGACGGCGGTGATCCAGAACGGCGGGATGAGCAGCTTGCGCCGGCCGATCTTCTCCACCAGCAGGCAGCCCACGGCCACGCCGAGCACCGCGAAACCGTTGCTGGCCAGCGAACCCGCCAACGCGTCGTCGCCGAGCCCCAGCGTCGCCAGCACCTGCGGGTAGAAGGTGCTGATCGCGAAGTACGGCAGCACCAGCGCGGCCCAGAACGTGCTGGCGAAGATGGTGCTGCGGATGTGCTCCTTGGTGAACAGCGCCCGCAAACTGTTGCGGGGCTCGGCATCCGCCACCTCGGTGGCCACGTCGATGTCCATGCCGAAACGGTCGATCAACGCCTGCGCCTCCGCACGCCGCCCCTTGCTCAGCAGCCACCGCGCCGACTCCGGGATGCCGCCCCGCAGCGACACGCAGACCACCGCGATCACGGTGCTGCTGGCCAGCGTCCAGCGCCAGCCGTCGGGCACGGTGACCAGCGCGTAGCCGACGGCGAAGGCCACCATGTAGCCGACGTACCAGCTGACCTCCAGGCTGGCCAGCAGCCGGCCCCGGTTGGCCTTCGGGGCGTACTCGGACAGCAGCGGCGCCCCGATCGCGTACTCGCCGCCGATCGCGATGCCCATCAGCAGCCGGATCAGGAACAGCTGCCAGGCGTCCTGCACGAAGAACTGGGCCACCGAGCCGACCAGGAAGATCAGCATGTCGGTGAGGAACACGATGCGCCGGCCGTAGCGGTCGGCGAACCAGCCGAACAGCGGGCCGCCGATGAAGATGCCGACCAGCGCGGACGAGCCGATCAGCCCGACCATCCACGCGGACATGTTCAGCGCCGTCGTGACCGCGGGCACGACCGCGCCGAGGCCGCCCAGGATGTAGCCGTCGATGCCCTCGCCGACCTGCGTGGCCAGGGTCAGCCGGAGACGGACGCGCGAGGTGGATCTGTCGGTGTCGGGCTTCGTTGCCATCTTCCGATCCTGTTCTGTCAGGGGACCTTCGGCCAGTCCACAGCGATGTACTTCGTCTCGAGGAAGGCGTCGATGCCCTCGCGCCCGCCCTCTCGCCCCAGTCCCGACTGCTTCACGCCGCCGAACGGGGCGGCGGGGTCGGAGATCAGCCCCCGGTTCAGCCCGACCATGCCGGCCTCCAGCCGGTCGGAGATCCGCAGCGCCCGTTCCAGGCTGCCGGAGTACACATAGGACGCCAGTCCGTGCTCGGAGTCGTTGGCCCGCTTGAGCATCTCGTTCTCGTCCCGGTACGTCAGGATCGGCGCCACCGGCCCGAACACCTCGGCGCCCAGCAGCTCCGCGTCCTCGGGCACGTCGGTCAGCACCGTCGCCGGGAAGTACCAGCCCGGTCCCTCGGGTGTCGGCCCCTGCGCGGCGATCTTCGCGCCCTTGGCCAGCGCGTCGTCCACCAGGCTCTGGATTCTGCGTTGCGCCGCCTCGTTCACCATCGGGCCGAGCGTCACGCCCTCGGCCATTCCTGGTCCGATGTGGACGGACGTCATCGCCTCGCCGAACTTCGCCGTGAACTCCCCGGCGACGTCGGAGTGCACGTAGAACCGGTTGGCGGCAATGCACACCTCGCCGCCGCCGCGCATCTTGGCGTCCATCGCGCCGCTCACCGCCGCGTCGACGTCGGCGTCCGGGCAGACGATGAACGGCGCGTTGCCGCCCAGCTCCATCGTCACGTTGACCACGTGGTCGGCGGCCTGCCGCAGCAGCACGCGGCCGGTCGCCGTCGATCCCGTGAACGAGAACTTGCGCACCCGGTCGTCCTGGAACCACACGTTGGCCACCTCGGCCGCGCGGTCGGTAGGCAGCACATTGCACACACCATCCGGCAGACCGACTTCCGCCAGCAGTCCCGCCACCGCCAGCGCCGTCAGCGGCGTGTCCGGCGCCGGCTTGAGCACCACCGGGCAGCCGGCCGCCAGTGCCGGCGCGATCTTGCGGGTCGCCATCGCCGCCGGGAAGTTCCACGGCGTCACGAAGGCCGTCACGCCCACCGGCTGCTTCCGCACCAGATGTCGGAAGCCACCCGCCGGCGCGTCGCCGAAGCTGGAGCCGATCCGCACCGCTTCCTCGCTGAACCAGCGGAAGAACTCCGCCGCGTAGCCCACCTCCGCCTTGGCGTCGCGGAAGGCCTTGCCGTTCTCCAACGTGATCAGCCGGGCCAGCTCGTCCGCGTGCTCCCGCATCGCCGCGAACATGTCGTGCAGGATCTCCGACCGCCGCCGCGGCGCCGTCGTCCGCCACCCCTCGAACGCGTCCGCCGCCGCGTCCACCGCCCGGCGGGAGTCTTCCGCGCCCGCCGCCGACACCTCGCGGATCACCTCGCCAGTGGCCGGATCCGCCACCGCATAGCTCCGCCCGTCAGCGGCCGGCCGCCACCGTCCGCCGATGAAAAGGTCCCCGCTCCCCGACGCCTTGGCGATTCCATCCACGTCCATGGGCCGGAATTCTCAACCCGCAATACCCGGCTAACAAGGAATCGGCCGAATTCGACACCTCAGTTGCGCTGAGGGCAACCACCCCGCGAGTCACGCTCTCCGTCACACCGAAAGTCGGTTTCCGGCAGTCACGTCAGCGGGTCAGCGCGAGCAGTTCGTCCACCACCCGCTCGCGGCCCGCCGCGAATCCGGCGCGGTCCGCCGATCTTCACGTCAACCAGGCCTGGGCCTGACGCGTCGGCCGGGCTTCCCAGCCGAGGTGCGCCGACACGGTCCCCGTTGCCGCCGCGGTGATGCGGCCGGCCTCGTCGAGGCGGGAGCCGAGGCGCTCGGCCGGCGCGGAGACGTTCAGGGCGGCGACGACTCGGCCGCGGAAGTCGCGGATGGGCGCGGAGACGCCGACCAGGGCGTCCTCGAACTCCTCTCGGACCCGGGCGTAGCCGTCGCGGCGGACCTCCTGGATGCGGGCCCAGAGGTCGGACAGGGTCCGCACGGAGGAGTTGGGGAAGCCGTCGGAGAGGTCGCCGCCGGGGAAGCGGACGTAGAGATCATCGGGGGTGGAATCCAGCAGCAGCACCCGGCCGGCGGAGGTGCACGGCACGGGAACGCCCCGGCCCTCCCAGCCGTGAGCGCGGAAGGAGTGCCCGGAAACGGAGAGCAGAGTCAGCACCTGCCGGTCCCGAAGCACACACAGGTGCACGGTCTCCTCGAGGTCGGTGGACAGCCCACGCATGATCGGCTCGGCCACCCGCACGAGACGGTTCTCGACAGAGCGGGCGACGAGGGAGAACAGCCGCCAGCCGAGCCGGTACTCGAGGGTGTCGGGGTCGCGCTCGACGATGCCCTCCTCGGCCAGCGCCCGAAGGGCCCGGGACACCTGGCTCTTCTCCCGGCCCACCAGCTGGGCCAGCCGCACGACGCCGAGGCCGCCGGCCCGCTGGGCCTCGGCCGAGCCGAGCGCCTCCAGCAGTTCGATGTCGCGGCGCAGCCCATGGCCCTGGTGGCGTTCCACCCGATCAGCCTACGGCCAGTTGGCGGCAGCGCAACCAGCATTGCGATTCCTTGCCGGCGGCCGGCGCCGGATCTAAATTCGGATTCATGATTCTCATCGGCGAATCATTCGTCGGCGACGGCGCGAATGCCGCCCACACCAACATCGTGCTCGGCCGAAAGGACGGCCCGGTGGCGTCGGCGTGGGCGACCGCGCTGGCCACGCCGAGCGCCGGCCACGTGCCGTTCGTGACGGTGCTGCGGCCATCGGTGCCGGTGAAGCCGTTCACGCTGTTCGTCAGCAAGGCGGCGCCGGCCGGCGAGCTGCACGAGAAGGCGATCTGGGGCTCGGCCCAGGCGGGGCTGGCCCAGGGCGTGGCCGACGCGCTCGCCGAAGGCCTGCTCGAGGACCCGGACAACCTGCTGATCATCGCGGCGGTCTGGGTGAACCCGGCCGTGCACGACCTGGACGAGTCGTACCGCAACCAGCGCGACGCGGCGCTCGGCGCGGTCCGGGCGGCCGTCGAGGGCACGCCGACCGTCGAGGACGTGCTGAAAGCGGCGGAAGCCGGTGCGTACAACCCGTTCTACACACCACCTGGGGACAGCCGATGAAGATCACCGACATCACCCTGGACCGGCTGCGGCTCCAGCTCGACCCGCCGCTGCGCGCGGCCTGGGACCCGGAGCCGAGGACCTGCTTCGACGCCACGATCGTGCGGGTGCACACCGACGAGGGCGTCACCGGCATCGGCTCGGGCGACACCATGGACGGCTTCGAGACGTTCAAGGACCTGTTCCTCGGCCAGGACCCGCTGGACATCGTCCGGCACGTGAAGGCCATCGAGACGGCCAACTTCCACGGCGGCTACTACTGGCCGGTGGAGGTCGCGCTGTGGGACGTCATCGGCAAGGTCGCCGGCCTGCCGGTGGCCACGCTGCTCGGCAACGCCGCCCGGTCGCTGCCGGCCTACGCCTCGTCGGCGGAGCTCAAGCCGCCGGCCGAACGGGTCGAGGCGGCCCTGCACGCCAGGGAGCTCGGCTTCCGGGCGATGAAGATCCGGATCGACCGGGACCGCGTCGAGGACGGCGTCAGGGCGGTCGCGGCGGTGCGGGAGGCGCTCGGCGACGGCTTCGAGATCATGGTGGACCTGAACCAGTCCTGGCGGATGGCCGGCGACACCGCCACCGCCTCCGACCTGGTCACCACCCGCAAGCTGGTCCGCCGGCTGGCCGAGCTCGACGTGTTCTGGGTCGAGGAACCGCTGCCGTACAACGATCTCGAGGGCTTCAAGGCGCTGCGCGCGGAGAACCCGGGGGTGCGCATCGCGGCGGGGGAGATGCAGCACTCGCTGCCGGAGCTGCTGCGCTACCTGGAACACGACGTGCTGGACATCTACCAGATGGACGTGGTGCTGGCGATCGGCATGCACCGCGCCCGCACGCTGGCCGAGCTGACCCAGCTCAAGCACCGGCAGTTCACCCCGCACAGCTGGACCAACGGCATCGGCGTGCTGGCCAACCTGCACGTGGCGGCCGGCGTCGGCGGCGGGCCGTTCTTCGAGTTCCCGTTCGACCCGCCGGGCTGGACCCCGCAGCGCCGCGACTTCATGCTGGCCGAGCCGGTCATGGTCAACCGTGCGGGCGAGCTGGAAGTGCCGCAGACTCCGGGACTGGGCATCGAGCTGGACGAGGACGCGGTGCGGCGCTGGAGGATCGGATGAACCACGAGTACTGGCTGACCGCCGCGGCGAAGATCGAGCCGGAGACCCGCCCGCACATCGGCGGCCGGTTCGTGGACGCGCGGTCCGGGCTGACGTTCGACAGCGTGTCGCCGCGTGACGGCAGCGTGATCGCGCAGGTTTCCGCCGGCGGCAAGGAAGACGTCAACGAGGCGGTGCGCGCGGCGCGGGCGGCGTTCGACAGCGGGGTGTGGCGCGAGCTGCCGCCCAAGGAGCGCAAGCGGATCATGCTGCGCTGGGCCGAGCTGATCGTGGCCAACGCCGAGGAGTTGGCGCTGCTGGACACGCTGGAGATGGGCAAGCCCATCGGCGAGGCGATCCGGGTGGACGCGACCAAGGCGGCGGAGACGATCGCCTGGTACGCCGAGACCATCGACAAGACCTACGACGAGGTCGCCCCGGCGCCCGGCGACGCGCTGGCGCTGATCACCCGCGAGCCGCTCGGCGTGATCGGCGCGGTGGTGCCGTGGAACTACGCGCTGCTGATCGCCTCCTGGAAGCTCGCGCCGGCCATCGCCACCGGCAACTCGGTGGTGCTCAAGCCGGCCGAGCAGACCTCGATGACCGCGTTGGTGTTGTCCCGCCTGGCAACCGAAGCCGGGCTGCCGGACGGCGTGCTGAACGTGGTGCCGGGCCTGGGCGAGGTGGCCGGGCAGGCGCTCGGCCGGCACCCGGACGTGGACAAGATCGCGTTCACCGGCTCGGCCGAGGTGGCCCGCCTGTTCCAGGTGTACGCCGGCGAGTCCAACGGCAAGCAGGTCGCGGTGGAGGCCGGCGGCAAGTCGCCGCAGCTGGTCCTGGCCGACGCCGATCTCACGGCCGCGGCGTCGGCGATCGCCTGGGGCATCTTCTACAACGCCGGCCAGACCTGCAACGCCGGCTCGCGGGTGATCGTGCACAACTCGGTGCGGGACCGGCTGCTCGACGAGATCGTCAAGGTGACGCGGGAGACCTTCAAGGTCGGCGACCCGCTCGACCCGGCCACCGTGATGGGGCCGATCGTGGATTCGGCCCAGCTGGCCAAGGTTCTCGGCTACGTGCGCACCGGGGTCGCGCAGGGGGCCAGGGTCGTGATCGGCGGGGATGTGCTGGACGGCAACTACATGGCGCCCACCGTGCTCGCCGATGTGTCCAATGAGGACACCGTGGCCCGCGAGGAGATCTTCGGCCCGGTGCTGGCCGTGATCGGCTTCGACGGCGACGCCGACGAGGGCGTGCGGCTGGCCAACGACACCGACTTCGGCCTGGCCGCCTCGGTGTGGACCCGCGACATCTCGGTGGCGCACAAGGTCGCCCGCCGCCTGCGGGCCGGCACCGTGTGGGTCAACACCTTCGACGCCAGCGACGTGATCACCCCGTTCGGCGGCTTCAAGGCCACCGGCGCGGGCCGGGACAAGTCGCTGCACGCGCTGGACGCGTACACCGCAGTGAAGACCACCTGGATCGACCTGACCTGAGGGGCAGCAGATGAGAATTGGCTTTGTCGGCCTGGGCAACATGGGGCGACACATGGCTCGGCACCTGATCCTGGCCGGCCATCAGGTCACCGTGCACGACGTGCGCGAGAAGGCCGCCGAGGAGCACATCGCGCTGGGGGCGACCTGGGCCGCCACCCCGGCCGAATGTGCTGCCGCGGCGGAGGTTTTCATCACGATGGTGCCGACGCCCCGTGTGGTCGAGGACGTCATGCTGCGGGCCGGCGCCGCCGCCGCGCTGCCCGAGGGCGCGCTGTGGATCGACATGTCCACCTCGACCCTGGCGGCCGCCGAGCATGTCGGCATCCGCCGGCTGGACGCCCCGGTCAGCGGCATGGCCCGCGGGGCTGAGGCCGGCATGCTGCAGATCTTTGTCGGCGGCGACGCCGAGGACTTCGCCCGGGCGCTGCCGCTGCTCCACGTCATGGGCGACCCGTCGAAGGTGCTGCACGTCGGCGGGCTGGGCGCCGGCTACACCGTCAAGCTGATGATCAACCTGCTCTGGTTCTGCCACCTGGTGGCCACCTCCGAGGTGCTGGCCATGGGCGTGAAGGCCGGCGTCGACCTGGGCGTGCTGCGGGACTCGCTGCTGGCCAGCCCGGCCGCGTCGCACTTCCTGGACAGCGACGTGCTGTCCGTGCTCAATGACGGCGACTACGACGACTCGTTCGCGATGGCCTTGGCGTGCAAGGATCTCGGGCTCGCCGTCGACCTCGGACGGGACCTCGGCGTGTCCACCGAGCTGTCCGCGCTGGTGGAGCAGATCTTCCGGCGGGCTCGGGCCCAGTACGGCGACCTGGCCGGCGAGATGAGCCCCGTCCGGCTGTACGAAACCCTGGCCGGCAAGCGGTTCCGGCTGACCGAGGGAGGCGAGCGGTGTCTGGTGCCGGCGGTCTGAGCATCGAGCCCACCGCCCGGGTCGAGTTCGGCTCCGGGGTGGTGCGGCGGCTGCCCGAGTTCGTTGAATCACTGTGCTTCGAGCGCGCCTTCGTGGTCACCGACCGTGGCCTGCGGGCGGTCGGCATCGTGGACCGGGTCGTGAAGATCCTGGACGCGGCCGGCGTGGAAACCGCCGTGCACGACGACATTTCCCCCAATCCATCCACTGTGGAGATCGACCGGGGCGCGGCCCACGCCCGGGGCTTCGGCTCCGCGGTGGTCATAGCCCTTGGCGGCGGCTCTCCCCTGGACGCCGCCAAGGGCATCTCCCTCCTGGTGGGGAACCCCGATTCGGCCGCCGCTGACGCCGACAGCCTCTGGGAAGGGACACCGGGTCTGCCGCTGATCGCCGTGCCGACCACCGCCGGCACCGGGGCCGAGACCAACGGCTTCGGTGTCATCGAGGACACCCATGCCCGGCGCAAGGTCTACATTGGACATCCGTCGGTGCAGCCCCGGATCGCCGTGCTTGACCCGGAACTGACGGTTGGCCTGCCGGCCCGGGTCACCGCCGCCACCGGGCTCGACGCCCTCGTGCACGGCGTTGAGTCGCTGGCTTCCCGTGGCGCCAACGCCTTCTCCCGGGCCTATGCCGCTCAGGCCGTGACCCTGGTCAGCCGCTGGCTGCCCGTCGCCTACCGTGACGGCTCCGATCTGGAGGCCCGGTCCCAGCTCATGCTCGGCGCCCACCTCGCCGGCCGTGCGCTGACCATCTCCGGCCTCGGTCTCGTGCACGGCATCGGGCACGCCCTCACCGCCCACACCGGCACGCCCCACGGCGTCGCCCTGGCCGCGGTCTTCGAGGAGGTCATGCAGTTCAGCCGGGCCGAGGCCACCGACGCCTACGCCGAGGCCGCCCGGGCCATGCAGACCGCCGACGCCATCGAGACCGTGCGGGAACTCTGCGGCGTCGTGGAGATCAAGCGCCCGCTACGGGAACTCGGCGCGACGACGGAGCTGCTGCCCGCCATGGCCGCTGCCACCGTCGCCGACGCCGTCACCAAGAACAGCCCGCGCCGGCCCAGCGAACCCGAAGTGCTGGAGATCTTGCAAGCCGTCTACTAGCCCAAGATCAAGGGACTGATCCTCTCGCTGAACGCCAGGAAGGGGCCCTTCCTGGCGTACCCCGGCGAGTCCCGCTCTCAGGCGCACCGAAATGCGGGTTCCGGCAGAACCCCCGCGAGTCCCGCTCTCGGGCGCCTTGGCGAGTTCCGCCCTCGGGCATTTTCCAGCGTGGTTGCGTTGGGTGGGTGGGCCCGAGGGCGGAACTCGCCAGCCCGAGAGCGGGACTCGCGTGGTCAGCCGTGCCAGGGTTCGGTGTCGACGCGGGCGACGAGGCCGCTGTTGGCCGCCTCGTCGATGGCCAGGGCGATGCGGTGGTCCTGGAGGCCGTCGGCCAGCGGGTAGGGCTCGGGGCCGTCGCCGCGGACCCAGCTGCCCATGTCCCGCAACAGGGTGGCGATGGCGATCTCCTCGTCGTTCCACCGCCGGCCCTGGTGCGGGTTGCGGTACAGCACCTCGTCGCCGAAGGTGATGTGGTCGGTGTCGAAGCCGTCCAGGTCCAGGTCGTAGCCGGTCTGCCGGCGCACGATCTCCGTGCGGACAATGGTCTTCGGCGCGGTCAGGCGCACGACCTCGTTGTCCCGCAACTCACCCAGCGTGCCGCGGACCAGCAAACGCCGCATCAGCAGCTGGTTGTGCCACTGGTTGTCGGTGAAGTCGTAGAGCCCGAGGCCGCCGCCGTCGAACTCGACGGTGGCGATGACCGTCGCCGCGTCCTTGACCTCGGCCGGCTCGGCCCAGCCGTCCCGGCTCAGCGGATCGGTCAGCCGGGCGATGGTCCGCACCGCCCGCACGTCGGCGCGACCCCGTCCGATGCCCAGCAGCGTTCGGATCAAGGACACCGCGTGGTACTGGTGCGTCGACGACACGTCCACCCGCGTCGGCTCGCCGATGATTCCCTTGCGCACCAGCGCCACCCTCGCGGCGTGCGAGGGCATCCGGGTGTACTGCTCCGCCACCTGCACCAGGCCCGTCGACCCCACCTTGGCCCACAGCTCCCGCAGCCCGGCCAGGTCCGGGGCCGGCGGCGTCTCGGCCAGCACCGGCACCCCGCGCTCGGCCAGCTCCGCCACCAGCCCCGGCGTCACCGCCCACGGCGTCGCGGTGACCACGAACGCCGGCTTCGCCGCCAGACACTCGTCCAAGGTCCGGAAAACCGGCACCGGCAGGCCGTCCTTGCCGCGGGACACCACCCCGACGCAGTCCAGGTCGTCCAGCGCCGCCGCCAGCCGCCAGAAGAACTCCGCCCGCCAGCCCGTCCCCACGATCGCGAATCCAGTCACGGACCCCATCCAACCAGCGAACGGCACGCCGGCTGGCGTGCCGTTCGGCGTTTCCGGCGGTCTTAGAGCACGATCTCGGCCAGGCGCTCGATCTCGTCGAGGTCGGCGGTGCCCGGGTTGAAGATCAGGTCGGTCGCGCCGAGTTCAGCGAACGCGGCCTTGGTGGCGCGCACGGCGTCGGCGCCGCCGCTCAGGCCGGCGGCGACCTGGTCGGCGAAGTCGCCGTTGACGCTGTAGTAGTCGTGGATGTTGGCGCGGCCCTTGTCGATGTCGTGTAGGGAGAAGTACGCGATGGCCACCAGGCGCGGGTCGCCCTCACGGCCGGCGTCCTTCCATGCGGCGCGGGCCTGGTCGAAGTGACCGGCGACCCACTCCGGCGGAATCGAGCCGGCCACGTAACCCACGCCCCACTTGGCCATCCGGGCGAACGAGGCCGGCGCCATGCCACCGAACAGCATCGGCACCTCGCGGGTGCCGGCCGGCACGCCCGGATTGTCGCCGCCGCCGACCGGCTGCCCGGTCCAGAACGAGCGATACGCCTCAAGGTCGCGGTCGAACCGCTTGCCAAGGCCCTTCGGCGGGTGCGCCTCGGCGACGAAGTCGTCCGGCCGGCCGCCGATGCCAAGACCCACCGTGAGCCGGCCGCCGGACACGCCGTCGATGCCGGCGAGCTCCTTGGCCAGCAGCTGCCCGGGCCACACCGTGGCCAGCATGACGTTGCTGATCAGGCCGATCGTGCTGGTCGCGCCGGCCGCGGCGGCCAGCGTGACGGTGTCCATCACGCCCGGATAGGCGATCCGGCCGACGGTGCCCAGAGTCGAGAAGCCCGCCCGTTCAGCGCGCGCCGCCCAGGCCGGAAGCACCGTCGGGTCCACGTCTCGCACCTGGTTCGGGAGTCCGATGCCGATCTTCATCGCTATGCGCTCCTCAGGGGAATGTTGAGAGCTCAAAAGTAACGTATCGTGACTACTCCGGCAACGTCTCCAGCGCCGCCGTCAGCCGGGCCACCAACGTGGCCATGGCGGCGCGCAGCTCCGGGCCGCCCTCGACGCGGAACGGGAGCGACACGGCGGCCAGCCACTCCTGCGCGTACATGGTGGGATTGTTGGTGCTGCCGACCAGAACGCAGCCCTCGCCGGCCGGCTCCAGCCGCCCCATCGGCCCTCGGATCCACGGCGCGACCTGCTCGATCGGGGCGTCGAAAACCACCCGGGTGGGGAACTCCCAGCCGGCGCCGAGGTTCTCCTCCAGCGACCGGACGGGGTCCAGGTCGGCCGGCGGCTCGAAGGCGTGCGAGGTCTGCTCGACGGACCGGACCCGGTCGATGCGGTAGGTGCGGACGGCCTGGGCCCGGTGGGACATGCACAACAGGTACCAGCGCCCGTGCCGCACGACCACCGCCCACGGATCGACCTCGGTGGTCCATTCGTTGCCGCCCTCGTTTCGATACGTGACGACAACACTGCGCCCGGCCGCGATGGCGGCGACGAGGGCGCTGGTGGTGGCGGGATCCGGCCGGGCGGCATTTCGGTCGGGCGCGGCGGCGGCGTGCTCGCGCAGGGCGGCGGCCTGCCGGCCGACGCTGTCCGGCAGGGCCCGGATGACCTTGCCCAGGGCCCCGCCGAGCAGGTCGTCGCCGGCCGGCTGGCCGTCGAGCACGGCCATGACCAGCACCAGGGCCTCGGCCTGGGTGAAGACGATGGGCGGCAGCTTCAGGCCGCGTCCCAGCGTGTACCCGCCGTGCGGGCCACGCACCGACTCGACCGGGATGCCGGCCTCGCGCAGGATGCCGACGTAGCGGCGGGCGGCGCGTTCGGTGACACCCAGCCGCCGGGCCAGTTCCTCGGCGGTGGTGCCGGGGCGGGCCTGCAGGATCTCCAGGGTCCGCAGCGCCCGCGCCGTGGGGCTGATGTCCGTGCTCACCCCGGCAGGCTAGGCCAACCGGAAGTAGAACGTCCGGAATTGCCCCTACGGTGCCCGTCCATGGAACTTGTGCTCGCCGCCGGCCTGTGGCTGGACGGGTCTGCCGTCTGGGACGACGTCGTGTCCGCGCTGGAGCCGCTCGGCCACCGGGCCGTGCCGCTCACGCTGCCCGGTCAGGGCGACGGCAACGCCGCCGCCACCCTGGACGACCAACTGGCCGCCGTGCTGTCCGCTGTGGACGGTGCCGCCGAGAAGCCTGTGGTGGTGGGGCATTCCGCCGCTTGCACGCTGGCCTGGCTGGCCGCCGACGCGCGGCCGGAGCGGATCGCGCGGGTGGTGCTGATCGGCGGCTTCCCGACCAGCGGCGGCCGGCCGTACGCCGACTTCTTCGAGATCCGGGACGGCGCGATGGCCTTCCCGGGCTGGGCCCCGTTCGAGGGGCCGGACATCGTCGACCTGGACCAGGCGACCCGGGACCGGTTTGCCGCCGCGGCGATCCCCGTGCCGGAGGGCGTGGCCACCGGGATCGTGCGGTACGGGGACGAGCGCCGGCTCGACGTGCCGGTCACGCTGATCTGCCCCGAGTTCAGCCCGGCGCAGGCCCGGCAGTGGATCGACGCGGGGGAGGTGTCCGAGCTGGCCGCGGCCAAGCACGTGGAGCTGGTCGACATCGATTCCGGGCACTGGCCGATGGTCACCAGGCCGGGGGAGCTGGCCCGGCTGCTGGCCTGAATTTGCTTCCGGAAACGTTGTCGATTCCGGGTGCGGCCGCTCGACGCGGAGGTGAGGGTTGGGGCGGTCCCGACCACCGACGCTAGGAGCGTGGCATGCGGTTTCTCATGATGCACCGGATGGACGAGAGCCTGCCCGAGGCCTGGAACCCCAGCCCGGAGTTCATCGAGCAGATGGGCGCGAAGATCCAGGACTGGACCGCCCGGGGCATCCTGATCACCGCCGAGGGCGTGCACCCGTCGGAGAAGGGCGCGCTGGTCCGCAAGTCCCGGAGTGGATCGACGACCGCCACCGACGGGCCGTTCACCGAGGCCAAGGAGGTCATCGGCGGCTTCGCCCTGATCAACGCGGCCGACCGGGCGCAGGCTGTGGCCTACGCCGAGGAGTACGCCGCGCTGTTCACGGAGATCGAGGTCGAGGTCCGGCAGGTCGTCGAGTTCGAGGACTTTCAGTAGGGCTGACGATCAGTGGCCGGTCGGGTCGACACGACCCGACCGGCTTGAGCGCTGTGAAGGGGTCCTTCCCGGCGTTGGACGTGAGGATGGGTCCGTTGATCTTGGGGTGAGGTGCGGGCGGGAGCGCTTCCGCAACACGGGCTAGTGGTCCGGCTTTCCGACAGGGACTTCGGTGCGGATGCCGGCGACGATCAGCCGCAGCCCGTGCCAGAAGTGCTCCTCCGGATGCGGTGACGGCACATGGGCCAGCGCGGCGTGGAGATGAGGGTGCCGCAAGGGGTCGACGGCGGCGTTCAAGCGGTCGGGCGCTTCGGGGGCCAGTTGCTCCTCGATGGTGTGCGCGACAACGTGATACGTCACAGTGTCGGCGCTCCACGCGGCGTCCTTCGGCGACAGGCCGGCCTCCAGGAGCGCACCGATCAGGGCGTTGCCGTAGGCCAAGGCGTTGGGCAGCGGGAAGAAGACGCCGGAGAACACGCGGGCGCCGTCGCGGCGGGCGAGCAGCGCCCGGCGCAGGCGAGCGGCGAGCTCGGTGACGCGGGCATCCCAGGGCAGCTCCCCGACGTCGGCGACGCCGGCCAGCAGTTCGTCGGCCATGGCCTCCAGCAGGGCCTGTTTGCTGCGGAAATGCCAGTAGGTCGCCCCGTTCTGCACGCCGAGCGCGGTGGCCAGCCGCCGCATCGAGAGCTGGTCCAGCCCGGCCTCGTCGAGCAGGTCGAGCGCGGCGGCCAGCACCTGGTCGCGGTTGATCCGCACGGCACCTCCAGTTGACGACGGCCGTCAGTATGCCGCAAACTTCAACGGCGTTGAAGTTCAACGGTGTTGAAGAAGGTGGGGGAATGCGCCGAGTTGTCTACCGCCGGCATGGCGGCCCGGAGGTCCTTGAGGTCGACCGGGTGCCACGTCCGGAGCCGGGGGAGAACGAGCTGCTGGTCGAGGTGCACGCGATCGGCGTCAGCCTGCCGATCGTGCGCCTGAGCAGGGCGGACAGCACCGAACTCCCGCACGTGCCCGGCGGCGAAGTGGTCGGCCGGGTCGCCGCGATCGGCGAGAACGTCACGGGCTGGGAGGTCGGCCAGCGCGCCGCCGGCCTGGCCTTCACGGGCGCCTACGCCGAGTACGCCACGGTCGCGGCCCCGTTCCTGGCCCCCGTCCCGGACACCGTCGACGACGCGGCGGCCATTGCCCTGGTCCGTAGCGGCCAGGTCGCCCTCGGCGCACTGCGCGCGGGCGCGTTCCAGGCCGGCGAGAGCGTGCTGATCACCGCCGCGGCCGGCAGCGTCGGCAACCTCGCGATCCAGTTGGCCAACGCGTTCGGCGCGAGCCGGGTCGTCGCGGCGGTCGGCGACGACGGCAAGGCCGACTTCCTGCGGGGTATCGGCGCGCACGAGGTCATCCGCTACGACCAGACGACCGAACCGGTCGACGTGGTGCTCGACGGCGCCGGCGGCGAGGCGCAAAACGCTGCGCTGCAACAGCTTGCGCCGTTCGGCCGGCTCGTCTCGTTCAACGCCGCCGGGCAGCCGGTCGACGTCAACGAGCTGCGGTATAACGCCCGTGGCGTTATCGGCTTCGCCATGGCGCACCTGGCCTCCCGCCGCCCGGAGGTCTACGCCCGGCACCGCCAGCAACTCTGGGACCTGCATGCCCAAGGCGCGCTCAAGCCGGCCATCCATGCCACGTTGCCACTGGACCAGGCGGCCGAGGCGCATCGGATCATGGAGTCCCGGGCCAGCCGCGGCAAGATCGTGCTGACACCCTAGATGCCTTCGGCGATGCGTTCGATCAGCGGCGCGGCGGCGGCCAGCACCTCCAGCTCCGTGACGGAGAAGGTGGCCAGCGCGGCGGCGAGCTGCTGAGCGTGCGCGGCCCGCTTGCGCCGCAACACCTCCCGGCCGGACTCGCTCAGCGACATGATGATCCGACGTCCGTCGTGCGGGTCGTTGCGCCGCTCGACCAGACCCCGCTGCTCCAGCCCGCCGATGGTGGTGGCCATGGCCTGCGGCGTGATCTGCTCGGCCCGGGCCAGCTCGGCCGACGTCGCCGGACCGCCACGGTCCAAACGGGACAGTGCCGACCGCTCGGGCAGCGTCAGCTCGCCGGGCGTCGGGGTCTGGCGCAGCCGGCGCGCGAGCAGGCTGATGCTGTCCTGCAACGCGGCGGCCAGCTCGTCGGGGCGGGCGACCATGGGCGGAGCCTAGCGCGGCCGCGTGAGCGACCGGTCGGCCACGGTCGTTGCGGCACGAACGAACGCGGCGACGGCCGGCGACCGCGCCTGCAGCGGCCAGGCCACCGTGAGCGTGGTCGGTTCGAGATCGGTGACCAGGCGGTAGGCGATGTCGGGCCGCATGTGTCGGCGCGCCACCGACTCCGGCGGGTACCAGACGATCTGGCCGAGCTCGACCAGGCTGAAGATCTGCGACAGGTCCATCCGCCGCCGGGGCTGGAGATCGTCCGGCCCCGGCAGCCCGGCCAGGTCGGCCAGGCGCAGGGTGTCCCGGGCGGCCAGCGGATCCGTCGCGGCCAGGGCGACCACCTTGGGCTCGGTCACCAGCGGCTCGAAGTCCAGGTCCCGGTCGTCGAACGGCAGCGTGATCAGGGCGACGTCGGCCCGGCCGTCCCGCAGCGCCGGCGCCTGCTCGTCCCGGCCGCCGTGCTGCACCGACACCGCGATGGCGGCGTCATCTTGTTCGTACAGAGCCAATATCTGCGGCAGCAGCCCGGCGTCGTAGTCGGCCTTGAGCGCTAGCCGCAGCGTGGGCTCGGGGTTGCCGGCGTGCTGGGCCCGCCGGCCGGCCGCGGCGACGGCGTCCAGCACGGCGCGGCCGTCGCGCAGCAGCACCTCGCCGGCGCTGGTGAGCGTGACCTGTCGGGTGGTGCGCTCAAGCAGCTGCACGCCCAGTTGCCGTTCCAGGTCGCGGATCGCGCGGGACAGCGGCGGCTGCGCCATGCCGAGCCGCTCGGCCGCCCGTCCGAAGTGGAGTTCCTCGGCGACCGCGACGAAGTACCGGAGCTGCCGCACCTCCAGGTCACTCATATCGCCAGGGTATCAATTTCAACCGGATTGGTCATTCCGTTTGGCCGGAAACCCGACTTCACTGACAGTCATGATCGTTGTGACCACTCCCACCGGGGCCATCGGCGGCAAGGTCGTGCGCCACCTGCTCAACCACGACGCCAAGGTTCGCGTGATCGTGCGCGACCCGGCCAAGCTGTCCGAATCCGTCCGCGACCGGGTCGAGGTGGTGCCCGGCTCGCACGGCGACGCCGACGTCGTCAACGCCGCTTTCGTTGGCGCGGAGGCCGTTTTCTGGCTCGCGCCGCCGAACTTCCACGCCGAGAGCCTCGACGCCGCCTACCCCGACTTCGCCCGCCCGGCGGCCGCGGCCTTCGTCAGCCAGGGCGTAGGCCGCGTGGTCGGCGTCTCCGCCCTCGGCCGTGGCACCCCCGTCGCCGACCGGGCCGGTTTCGTCACCGCGGCGCTGGCCATGGACGACGTGATCGCCGCGTCCGGCGTCAACTTCCGTTCCCTGGCCCTGCCCGGCTTCATGGACAACGTGCTCCGGGACCTCGGTGAGATCGTCGACCAGGGCGTCTACCGCACCCCGCTGCGCCCGGACCTCAAGCTGCCGCACTGCGCCACCCGGGACATCGCGGCCGCGGCCGCCCGGCTGCTGCTCGACGACACCTGGACCGGCCAGGGCCACGTCGCCGTGCTCGGGCCGGAAGACGTGTCCAGCAACGACATGGCGGCGATCATGGGCGACGTGCTCGGCCGCCCCGTCCGCTGCGAGCACACCCCACCCGAGGCCTTTCTGGCCGGGCTCAAGGCATCCGGCATGTCGGAGGCGGTGGTCCGGGGCTTCTACGACATGATGGCGGCCAAGAACAACGGCCTGGACGAGGCCGAGCCGCGCACCCCGGAATCCAGCAGCCCCACCGGTTTCCGCCAGTGGTGCGAGGAGGTGCTCAAGCCGGCGGCCGCGGCCCGCTGACGGATCACGCCGGGACCACGTCCATCTCCAGCCGGAGGTCGACGACCATGCCCTCGTCGACCTCCTCGGCCCGCCGCACCTTCGCCTTCAGCGGCACGATGTAGCCGCCATCCTTGGGAAACATGGACGTCCGCCATGTGCTGCCGCCGAGGGTGACGGTGCACGGCAGGCAGCCCCAGCCGTAGCTGAGCGCCGCCGACACCTCGCGCAGGTCCCGGCACTGCTCCTCGGGCACGGTGACGAAGTAGAACGGCGACGGCCCGCGCCAGTACCAGATCTCGCCGGCGAAGCTGAGCCGCATCACGGCGCGTCCTCGCCGACCCGACCGTCGATCGCCTCCCGGATCAGGTCGGCATGGCCGGTGTGCCGGGCGTACTCCTCGATCATGTCGGTCAGGATCCGGCGCAGGCTGGCCGTGCCCCAGCCGTCGGGGAACTCGTGTCCCTTGGCCCGGTCGAGACCGCCGTCGGCCATCGCCTCGGCGACCAGCCGCCGGGACCGCTCGACCGCCTCCCGCCACTCCCGCCACGTCTTGTCCACGTCGCTGTCGGCCGACCACTCCCAGTCGGAGTCCCACTCGGAGCTGGTGAAACCGGGGCCGCCGTTGAGCTTCCACACGAACGACGAGGCCTCGCAGCGGGTCAGGTGCCGCAGCAGCCCGCCGAGGGTGACCGCCGACGCGCCGATCCTCGTCGCCATCGAGGCGGCGTCCAGGTCGGCGCACTTCCAGGCCAGCGTCTTGCGGTTGCGCTCCAGGGTGCCCAGCAGCGTGGTGATCTCGTCGCCGGCCATCGGCGGCTCGGTGAGCACTTCGGTCATGCGGACACGCTACGACCAGTTCCGGACGTTCCCCTACCGGAATCGACACAGCCGGAATCGACCCAGCCGGAACCGGCCAGCGCGTCCAGATCCCGCTCGGCGTAGAGCCGGTGCTCCCACTCCTCGTTGAGCACGGTCAGCAGGCACTCCCGCACCTGGAAGCTGCGCCCGGCCGGCGGCCAGCCGGGTCCGTCGACCGGCGTGGTGTCGCCGGCCAGCTGCTCCTCGGTCAGGTCGTCGACGACCTCGCGCACGGTGGCCATCCGGTCCCGTCGCAGCTCCAGCACCTCGTCCAGGGACGGCCGCGCCGCCCGGTCGCGGGGCACGCCCGGGGTGTCCGGCATTTCGTCCCACGGCAGGGAAAGCTCGTGCCACGGTGACGGATCGCCCTGGATGCCGCGCCCGATCCACGACTCGGTGGCGAACGCGAGGTGCCGCAGCGTCTCGATGAACGACCACTCGCCGGCCACGGATTCGTGCAGCAGCGCCGGATCGAACGTGCGGGCCCGCCGGACCGTGCCGTCCCACAGGCGTTCCACCACGTCCCACGCCGCGCGGAAGCCGGCCGGATCGGTGGGCCGCATCTTCGCCCGATCGGGGTGTCTGCGGTCCAGTTCGGCGTCGACCAGCGGGCCGATGTCGACGCCGTTCACGGTCACGTTGACCAGCTCGCCGCTGATCTCCACGTCGCGCAGCTCGATGCCACGCAGCGTGGCGTCGCGCAGCAGGACGCCGCGGAACCGCGCGCCGGTCAGGTCGACGGAACGGAACTCGGCCCCGACCAGGTCCACCCGCTCGAACCGGGAGCCGCTGAGGTCTTGCCGCGAGAAGTCAGCCATGCCTCAGGAATGTAGGTGCCGGCGCAAGTCCTCGCGCAGGGCGCCGGGGCTGGTAGGCGTAGCCTCGCACAGCGGAGGAATTCGGTCGTGGAAACCGCCTACTTGTTGGAGCACCATCGAACTAGCAAGAACGGACCGTTCGGAGGGTGAGATGAGTACAGCACAGAAGGTGGCCATTGTCACGGGCGCTTCCCAGGGCATCGGGGCCGCGCTGGTGACGGCGTACCGCAAGCTCGGCTACCGGGTGGTCGCGGTCTCCCGGAACATTCAGGAATCCGGCGACCCCGAGATCCTGACCATTCCGGCCGACCTTTCCCGACCGGGCGCCGGCGTCGAGGTCGTCAAGCAGGCGCTCGCGAAGTTCGGGCGGATCGACACCCTGGTGAACAACGCCGGCATCTTCGTAGCCAAGCCGTTCACCGAGTGCACCGACGAGGACTACGACGCGGTCACCGGCGTCAATCTGCGCGGATTCTTCGATATTTCCCGCGGCGCGGTGGCGGCGATGGTGGAACAGGGCGGCGGCCACGTCGTCTCGGTGTCGACCACCCTGGTCGACCATGCCCTCTCCCAGGTGCCGGCCGCCCTGGCCAGCCTGACCAAGGGTGGTCTGAACGCCGTCACCAAGTCCCTGGCCATCGAGTACGCGGCCCGTCAGGTCCGGGTCAACGCGGTCGCGCTCGGCATCGTCAAGACGCCGATGCACGCGCCGGAAACGCACGACTACCTGGCCGAACTGCACCCGATCGGCCGAATGGGCGAGGTCGACGAGGTGGTCGACGCTATCGTTTTCCTGGAGAACAACCGATTCGTCACCGGCGAGATCCTGCACGTCGACGGCGGCCAGAGCGCGGGGCACTGACAATGAATGCCGAAGAGACGATCCTGACGACCGTGCTGGAACGCTGGAAGGACGCGGTCGACGCGCACGAGCCGGAGCGCGTGGCCGAGAACTTCACCGAGGACGCCATTTTCCAGGGCCTGCACCCGTACACGGTCGGGCCGAAGGGAGTGGCCGAGTACTACGATTCCCAGCCGATCGGCATGACGGCTAAGTACACCATCCAGGAAACGCGCCGGCTCGCCGAAAACCTCGTGCTCGGCTATCTGCACGTCGATTTCGACTTCACCGACATGCCGACCGTGAGCGTGCAGCTCAGCCTGCTGGTCGAGGGCGAGAAGATCCGGCACTACCAGGTGTCGCGGCTCTGAAGGAACGGCGTCACCACATCGCGGAACTCGGCCGGGCGCCTGCTGTGCACGCGGTGCCCGGCCGCGATGGCGACCAGCCGGGCGTGCGGCAGCCGGCGGGTCATCTCGCGCAGGTGGTCCAGCCGGACGGGGCTGGCCGGCCCGCCGTGCACGAGCAGCGTCTGGGCGGTGATGGCGGCGAGCCGCGACCACCAGTGCGGGTCCGGCGTGCGGAACTGGGTGATCACCGGCCCGACCATCGACCGGTCGAAGCGCCGCCAGAACGCCAGCCCGGCCAGCGCCGCCAGCGAGCGCTTGGGCGGCGGGCCCGGCTCGTGGGGCGGCGGCGGGACGTCCTCCAGGACCAGCCGTCGCACCCGGCCCGGCGTCTCCTGGGCGATCAGGCAGGCGACCCGGCCGCCGAGCGAGTGACCGACCAGGTCCACCCGGTCCAGCCGCAGCTCGTCCAGCAGGCCGACGATGTCGTCCCGAAATCCCGGCAGCGAGTAGTCGTCCGCGCGGGAACTGCGGCCGTGGCCGCGCAGGTCCGGGGTGATCACCCGGTGCCCGGCGAGGCTGGGGGCCAGCCTTCGCCACGTGCCGCCGTCGCTGGCCATCGCGTGCAGCAGCACAACCGGCCGTCCGCCGGGATCCCCGGTCTCCCGGTACGCGATGTCGACCTCTCCGACACGGACGGTTGCGGGCATCTCCTCACCCTAGCGAGATGATCACGCAGTGGTAGGGGCCGGTCACTCGGACGTCCCAGCGGGGTCTTGCGGGCCGGAAATCCGCGCGGGCCATGGCGTCGGGCCGGGTCACGGGGTAGAACTAGCCCACCCCATGACCAAACCCTGAGCCAGACCCCGCCGGACCGCGCGCGAGAGCGCTCTCACGCGGGCCCGTCAGTCACCGACGACAGGACGGTTTCGCATGATCATGGCCCGAAGACTCGGCCGGGCGCTGGTGCTCGGCCTCGCGCTGGCGACGGCCCTGCCCGCCGCTGCGACGGCGGCCCCCGCGCCGCAGTCCCACCCCGGCGGCGCCCCCGACCTGGGTGGCAACGTCACCGTGTTCGACCCGTCGATGCCGGTCGGCCAGATCCAGGCGGCGCTGGACAAGGCGTACGCCCAGCAGGTCGACAACGAGATGGGCACGCAGCGCTACGCGTTCCTGTTCAAGCCCGGCGCCTACGGCACCGCGACCCAGCCGCTGCAGATCAAGGTCGGCTACTACACCGAGATCGCCGGCCTGGGCGCGTCCCCGAACGACGTCGTGATCAACGGCAAGATCGACTCGTACAACCGCTGCCTGGAGGGCGGCGGCACCAGCAACTGCCTGGCGCTGGTGAACTTCTGGCGCACCGTGTCCAACCTCTCGCTCAACATCAACGCCGCCGGCCAGGACGGCTGCCGCGCCTCCGCCGACTTCTGGGCCGTCTCGCAGGCCGCGTCGATCCGCCGGGTCAACGTCACCGGCGGCGGGCTGTCGCTGATGGACTACTGCACCGCCGGCCCGCAGTACGCCAGCGGCGGCTTCATCGCCGACTCCAAGCTGCCCTCGGTGACCAACGGCTCGCAGCAGCAGTGGCTGATCCGCAACAGCGAGATCGCCGGCTGGTCCAACGGCGTGTGGAACCAGGTCTTCTCCGGCGTGGTCGGCGCGCCGGCCGAGACGGCGTTCCCCAACCCGCCGTACACCACGCTCGACACCACCCCGGTCAGCCGCGAGAAGTCGTACCTTTTCGTCGACTCGCACGGGAAGTGGAACGTGCGCGTGCCCTCCGCGCAGCGCAACAGCCGTGGCGTCACCTGGGCCAACGGCATCACGCCCGGGCGCACCGTGCCGCTGTCCGACTTCTTCGTGGCCAAGCCCTCCGACCCGGTGTGGCTGATCAACGCGGAACTGGCGCTGGGCAAGAACCTTCTGCTCACGCCCGGCGTGTACGACATCGCCCAGAGCATTCGCGTCTTCCGCCCCGACACCGTGATCCTCGGGCTCGGGCACGCCACCCTCACCGCTGACCGCGGCGCCATCCCGCTCGACATCGCCAGCGTGCCCGGCGTGATCGTCGCCGGCGTGACCTTCGACGCCGGCGCGCAGAAGTCCCCGGTGCTGCTGCGGGTCGGCTCTCAGCGCGGCTTCGGCTTCAGCTCCGCCAGCGACCCCACCACACTGTCCGATGTGTACTTCCGGGTCGGCGGCCCGCACGTCGGCAGCGCCGACACCGCGCTGCAGGTCAACAGCGACAACGTGATCATCGACAACACCTGGGTGTGGCGGGCCGACCACGGCGTGGAGAACCTGACCAACACCCAGCGCTGGAACACCAACATCGGCCGGCTGGGCGCGGTGATCAACGGCGACCACGTCACCGCCACCGGCATGTTCGTCGAGCACTTCCAGACGTACAACACCGTGTGGAACGGCAATGACGGCACCACGATCATGTACCAGAACGAGTTGCCGTACGACCCGCCGACGCAGGCCGACTGGATGAACGGCCCGGTGCAGGGCTACGGCGGCTACAAGGTCGGGGACAAGGTCAAGACGCACCGCCTCTACGGCGCCGGCGTCTACGTCTTCAACCAGAACAACCCGGCCATCCACACCGCCAACGGCTTCGAGGTCCCGACCACGCCCGGGGTGAAGCTGCACCACATCATGACCGTCAACCTCAGCGCCGGCACCATCGACCACGTCGTCGACGGCGTCGGCGGACCCGCCGACACCACCAAGGTCGGCCAGCCGGTCTTCGTGACCGACTACCCGTAAGGGGATGCGGCCGCGCGGGAGCTCCCGCGCGGCCGCACCTACACTGCGGTCCATGCAGGACGACCACGCCGCGGGCGCCG